>Ga0209410_1001166_pt1 | contig 12725 bp, 17 predicted proteins | sample Mar14436cmmetaG_FD_184135 | JGI IMG/M metagenome (GOLD analysis project Ga0209410, IMG submission 184135) | Marine hydrothermal vent microbial communities from Guaymas Basin, Gulf of California to study Microbial Dark Matter (Phase II) - Marker... ... | reverse complement strand
GAAGTATAATAACTGAGGATTTAAAGGAGAAAGCTTTCAAGATGTTTGAGCAAAATAAGTCGATAGCTGCAGTCTCAAGAGAACTTGGAATTTCATATGGTGTTGCTGAAAAGTTAAAGCTTAAATTTAAATTGAAGCAAGAAGCCAAAAAGGTACTTTTTGGTGTCAAATGATGTTCTTAAAGGATCAAATAATTTTTTGGAGAAGTTTGTGTATTGTTTTGATTATTTTTTTCTCCCTTCTTTACCTTCTTTTTCTCTACAATAACAGAGATTGTATTCACAAAAGAGAGATATTTATTAATTGTTCCAACATATGTTTCGATAATAATTATTTTCCAAAAGCTTTCGAGATTGAATGTTTATGTGAAAGTATGAGAAAAGAGAAGATTTATATAGGTGGTTGGCATGAAAGTTTTAGATGAGATAAGAGCCATGGGTAGTTTGGTGTCGGCTTATCAAGAGATAAAAATAGGCTATTGGGAAAAGATGGGGAAGAAACCGGCTCTAGTTGGTTTGGAGTCTCGTTTAATCTCAGTAGGTAAGGAGAGTTCTAAATCCTACAAACCTAGAAGTTTACGTTTTAAAACTGGAGAGTGGAAAAATTTTGAGAAGTTTATTATGGCTCTGATAAAAGCTCATTTCTTTTTTATTAAGAATGAGAAGCTGATAGATGAATGGTTGATAGACCAATATCTAGAGGCTTTTTTAAGTCAAGTTAGAAAGAAGGCTTTAGAGGGTCTTAGGAGTGGTTGATATGGAGAAAATTATCATAAAGAATATTTATCCAGATTATGATTACCCTGAAGACTACATAATGATTACAAATGTTGGAACTTTTACCATTACAGAGAAGGAGTTAAAGAAGTTGAAAAAAATGTTGGAGGATCTGGTATGAAAAACAAATTAGTCATCTCAACCATACTAGGTGTAGTTTTCATTACTCTTCTCTATATTTTTGGTAGAGGGGAAGGTTGCCCCGAGTTGAGTTATGAGAATCTGTTAGCTCATCCAGAGATTACGTGTTGGAAATTTAATTTTAATATTTTAGATTATTTTGCCTTAGGTGTGATAGTTGTTGGTATTCTAATAATCTTGATTCTTTTTATTTTGATAGTAATCCCAGCTTACAAAGTGGCATCTCCGTGTAAAACTAAGACCAATGTTGAAGAGATTTATGAACAAAAAGAACCGATAAATATCATCCTAGAAACAAGTAAAAGGAATGCGAAAAAATTAAAAAATTGGGTTGACGAGTTGATGAAAGAAGTGGCTTTCGTTGATAGGAGTTGTATACCAGAGGTTGAAAAAAGAGGGACTAAGGTTATATTTAGATTTTCAAGTGAAGATAAAGCTAGGAGATTTTGGAGTTTTCTCCACTATAACTTGGTTTACAACATGCCATGTAGAGTGGAGGTGTACAGGGAGTGAAACTGATCGCTTGGATAATGTTAGCATTTTTATCTTTTTCTAGCGTTATTTTTAACATATATAGAAGAATTGTTATGCGTGATTTTGGAGTGATAGACCTGAAGAGATTTTTATCCTTCAAAACATGGTTTGAATTTTTCCTAGAACCTAGGGTAATGGTTTTACTAGTGTTGAGTTTAGGCTGGTTCGCTCTTTACATGACAGTTTTCTCCTTTGCTACCGTTAATGAAATAACTGGAGCTTCCTGGCTCTTCTCAATACCTTCTCTCTTCTTAACGATTTTCCTAACCAAGAGGATACTAGGTGAAGAGGTGATTGGTTTTCAAAGAGTTGGATTAATACTACTAATAATATCCATGATCCTTGGTGGGATAGGATCATACTTTTTTGCAAGGGGGGTGAGAGCTTGAAGATAGGCGTAGTAGGGTTTGGAATGGTAGGCGGTGCAGTTGCTAGAGGGTTTAGGAAGAAAGGGTTTGAAGTTTTTGTGAATGACATAGATGAGAAAAAGAAAGAAGAGGCTAAGAAACTTGGGTTTGAAGTTTTGGAACTTGAGGAGTTGGTTAAGAGGTGTGATTTTATCTTTGTTTGCGTACCAACTCCATGTAAAGATGATGGATCCTGTGATGTCAGTATTGTTGAGAGTGTATTCAAAAAGATAGTTAACATACAAGTGGAAGAGGAAAAAATTATAGTCATAAAATCTACAGTTATTCCTGGTACGATTGATAAATTAAAAGAGGAGTTGAAAGGTAATTATAAGTTAGTTTTTAATCCTGAGTTCCTTAGGGAAAAATATGCTGTAGAGGACTTTCTAAAACCATGGTTAGGTTACATAATCGTTTCTGGTTACGATGAAGCTGTTGACAAAGTGGCTGAGCTATATAAGGATTTTGGTGCTCCAACCATAAAAACAAAACCAAAAGTGGCTGAGATGGTAAAATATGTTTCAAACTATTTCCATGCAACCAAGATCTCCTTTGCTAACGAAGTTGGTTTAATATGTAAGAAGTTGGGTATAAATCCTAATGAGGTTATGAACATAATAAAAATAGAGTCGTTTGGCGGTTATTATTTAGATCCAACTAAGGGACCATTCGGCGGCTCTTGTTTACCTAAAGATACTGATGCGTTATTAGCCTTATGTAGGGAAATTGGTTTCAAACCGTATCTACTCGAAGCTGTTAAAAAAGTTAATGAAATAATGAAGGGTGAAAAATGAGTTGGAAATGTAAGTATTGTGGGGCTTGGAATCAACAGAATTGGAGGGTAAGATGTAAAAGATGTAAAAAATTGAGAAAAAAGGGGAGAAAGAATGAGCCTAGATGAAAAAACCTTTTATGAATTATTCGAGTTGGTACCCAGGTTAACTGTAGACGCTATTATATTGAATGATAAGAGAGTTTTATTAGTTAAAAGAGATGTAGAACCAGAAATTAACAAATGGCATTTCCCAGGTGGGTTTGTTCATTTAAATGAAAAATTGGAAAGTGCTGTTAGAAGAAAAGCCTTGGAAGAAACAGGTTTATATGTCGAGGTTTTGGACTTATTTAAAGTTTATGAATATCTTAGAGGTGAGGAACTTTATGATCCTAGGGGGCATGTAGTCTCTCTAACCTATCTATGTAAGCCATTGAAAGGTAAGCTAAGGAAGAATGCAAGGTTTTTCAGTTATTCTGAGACACCAGACGAAATGGGGTTCGGTCAAAGAAAATATGTAGAAGATTTATATGAGGTGGGGCTAATTGTTTGACTTTGCCCTTCTAATTAGAATATTAGGTATTTTATCTACTCTGGTTTATCTTTACTTCATTACAAAGTGGGAAAAAAGGAATGAATTAAGGAAGGTTTACATAGCTTTAGCAGTTGGACTGATAGTTACTATAATAATAGCCATTCTTCTATCACCTTATAAAACTTCATTTTTGTTCTGGTATATCAACTCACAAAAAATAAATCGATGGTTCGAGGGGTTGATCCATGGGGGGTAGGGTTTTAGTTACTGGTGTAGCTGGTTTCCTAGGTTCTTTCTTAGCTGAGAGACTGATAAAAGAGGGTTATGAAGTGATTGGAGTAGATAATTTCTTTAGGGGGAAGTTAGAAAATATAGGACATTTGGATGAGCTTAATCTAATCGAAGCCGATATAAGGAAGTTACCAGATTCGATTTTTAAAGATGTGTCCATAGTCTTCCATTTTGCAGCAATAAATGGAACAAAACACTTCTATGAGAGGCCCATGGAGGTATTGTCTGTTAACGTCGAGGGAACCATAGAAGTTTTAAAACACTGTAAAAACATAGATTTATTCGTTTTCGCCAGTTCTAGCGAAGTTTATGGAGAACCAATAATAATTCCAACGCCTGAGACCCATCCCATACTTCTTCAATCGGTGGATAATCCGAGATATTCTTACAGTGCTTCTAAGGTGATAGGAGAATACTACGTAAAGTGGTTTGCGGAAACTAGAGGTTTCGATTACATAATAGAGAGGATTTTTAATGTCTATGGACCTAGGATGGATACAACCCAATATGGTCAAGTCATTCCAGAGTTCATAAGAAAAGTTTTAAAAGAGGACAAATTCACGATAATATCTCCAGGTACTCAAATCAGATCCTTCAACTATGTTGATGATTTCGTAGAGATGACCATGCAACTGGTCAAAAAGGTTAGGAATGAGATTGTGAATGTTGGTAATCCGGAGCCTATTGATATGATATCCCTAGCCAGATTGATTCATGATATAGCCGGAAGGGAGTTTGATTACTCTTTCCTTCCTGCAAGAGAAGGAGATGTGATGAGGAGGATTCCTGATATAAATAAATTTATTAAACTCACAGGTTTTAAGCCAAAAACAAAGTTGAAAGAAGGTTTAAGAAAAACATTTGAATGGTATAAAGAAAAAATAGGGGGTCGACATGGCAAGGATATTGGTAACTGGAGGAGCGGGGTTCATAGGTAGTAACTTGGCTAATGAACTTTCAAAAAATCACAAGGTTATCGTTATAGATAATCTGTTCCTGGGAGATCCTAAAAACTTAGAAAAAAGAGTTAAGTTTTACAAGATGGATACAAGAGAGCTTAAAATAATAAATGAGGGGTTCGTTGCTCCAAGGTTAAGGGATGATGGTTACATACTTGAGGTTCCAGTTTTTAGAAAATTTGATTATATATTTCACTTTGGGAATGCAAGCTCTGCACCGATGTATGAGAATGACTTAAAATTTTCTTGGCAGATGACCGTTGATGGGTTTATAGAGATTTTAAAGTTCGCAGAGATAAACAAGGTAAAGAAACTGATATATGCCAGTACCTCAAGTATTTATGGTCCGGAGACTTATTATACGACAGCTTTCAAAACTATGGAACATTTAGCTAACCTATCCCCCCTAGAGACAATAGGTCTAAGATTTTTCTCCGTTTATGGGCCCAATGAAACACACAAAGGAAAATATGCAAACGTTGTAACTCAATTCCTTTGGTGTATGAGTAAAGGAAGAAGGCCTGTGATTTACGGTGATGGTTCTCAGACCAGAGATTTTATTTATGTCGGTGATGTGGTTAGAGCATGTATATTAGCCATGAAAAAAGGTAGAAAGGGCGTATATGATATTGGTACTGGGAAGAGCTATACATTCAATGAAGTAGTTGATTTATTGAACTTTAAACTAGGAAAGAAAATAAAACCAAAGTATGTTCCAAACCCAATTAATAGATACGTCTATCATACGCTTTGTAAAGATTTTTCGGCAAGAGATGTTTTTGGTTTTGAGCCCAAGGTTGATCTAGAAGAGGGAATAGATAAGATAATTTCCTTCTATTTGGGATGAAAATATGAACAGGAAAAAGAAGGAAGAATTAGAAAAACTGTTGCTTTACGTATATAAAAAAGCAAGAGAGTTTGAAGAGAAAAATTGTTTTAAATGTAACCTTTGCTTTAGAGATGATGGGGTATTCAGGCTTGAATCGATAGAAAAGTGTAGAAAAGCACCCGATATTTTCAAAATCTATTACAGGTTAAAGAACGTAGGTGTGATAATAGCCGAAAAACCGTTTTTGGTGGATTTAAAATGAAGATAGGAATAGTTTCAGACGTTGCACCACCCTACATTGGCGGAGCCGAATCTATAACTTCAAATTTAGCCAAAAGAATGGTTAAGAGAGGGAACGAAGTTGTTTGGTTAACTGCTAGATTACCAAATACAGAAAAAGAGGAGTTTATAGATGGTGTAAAGATAAAGAGAATTTGGATTCCATTTAAGAACCAATACCTGAAAACAAGAACGACCTTCGCTTTCTTATCCCTTTTACACCTGTTGGATAACGATTTTGATGTTATTCAGTTCAACTCATTTGTTGGGGCTGTCGCAGGCTCTTTTTATTCTTCAGATAATAAACTGGCTTATGTCTATGAATTTTTCATGGATCATTGGAAACATCTAGGTAAAAGTTGGGTCGAGAAGAACATATATCCATGGATTGAAAAACTAATAGCAACTTCTTTTGATAATTATGTAGCCTTATCCAAGTATACAAAATCCTGCCTAGTTAAATACGGAGCTGATAAAAACAATGTAAAGGTCGTTTACCCTGGCATAGAACATGAGTACTTTTTCCCTTCCGAACCGATATTCAAGAAAAGAAAATATACCATTGGTTGGTGTGGTAGGATGGGATTGTTGAGTTGGTCTAAGAATTTAGATTATCTTCTTAAGGCTTTTAAGATAATAAAAAGAGAGTTGGGGGATGTTGAACTGATATTCGCTGGTAGTGGTTGGGACACTTTCAGGAATGATGTCCTAAGCTATGGTTTAAAAATAGGGAGTGATGTGAGATATGTTGGTAGATTGGCTAGGGAAAATATGAGATATTTCTATAGTAGTTTGGATTGTTATGTATTGTCCAGTTTTTCGGAAGGGTTTGGTATGGTTCTTCTCGAAAGTCAGGCTTGTGGTACTCCTTTCGTTGCCTTTAAAGTTGCTGCTATACCTGAAGCTGGAAAAGATGGAGAGACTTGTTTCTTAGTTAAGAGTATTGATCCAGAAAGTCTAGCAAGAAAGACCATCGAAGTTTTGGTTAACAAGGAGAAAGAAAGACTTTCTAAAAAATGTGTGAAATTTGCTAAGAGATTCGATTGGGATAAATCTACCGATAAATTACTTAGAGTTTATAAAAAGGTGGTGTCATGACAAAGGTGTACATTGCCAGGGGTAGTCCATTGGCTGCTACTCAAAGAGTTTTAGAGATGTCAAGATTTAAGGAGTTAATAAAAGATAAGAAGAAGATAGTGATAAAACCAAATCTTGTCTTGGCTAGAAGACCTGAAGAAGGTATAACAACCGATGTAAGAGTTGTGGAAGCGATTATAAGAAACATACCGGATGATAAAGAGGTCTTTATTATAGAATGCTCTTCTGAAGCCGAAGAGGCTCTCGAGTTGAATGGTTACATGGATCTGGAGAAAAAATATGGTGTTAAAGTAATCGATGGAGACACGGAGTTTGTAGAGGTAAATATTGATAATTATTTAGCTTTAGAGAGAATAAGGGTTGCAAAGATCGTTTTAGAATGCGATTTCTTGATAAGTGTAGCTAAGTTAAAGGTTCATTCTATAGCCAAGATAACAGCCACATTGAAAAATCTAATGGGGTTATGCCCAAAACCAGATAGGTTGAAAATACATAGTTATCTTCCACATGGTTTAATAGACTTACTAAGTGTAAGGATGCCAGATTTTGGTGTTATAGATGGAATAATAGCTAACGAAATAGATGAAAATGTTCCTCATCCGGTTGAAATGGGAGTTGTATTAGCTGGAAGAGATTGTGTAGCTTTGGACCACGTTGCTTCCCATTTAATAGGTGTACAAAATGTTCATTACATAAGGTTGGCCTATCTTAAGGGTTTGGGAAGTATTCATAACATAGAGATAATAGGAATTGATATAGAAAGTGTAAAAAGGAGATTAAAAACCTCTTCTTTCAACTTAAGAAGTATGAGCCAAAAAGTAATAACTAAGTTCTTAATGAAGATAAAATTATTCGAATGGTACAATTTGAAGGTTTTACCGATTATAATCAAATTTAAAAAATATGGAGGTTGATAGGATGTTGAGTGAAATATATAACAAAATCTGGATAAAAGCATTCTATTCAGATACACTAAGAAAGATGTATCTCTGGACTCTAAAACATAGACCGCTAAGATTTTTACCATACCCGACAGCCATTGAATTAGAACCAACAACTTTTTGTAATCTAAGATGTAGAATCTGTGAAAACCCAATCTTTTCTAAAAGGCACAGGAGAAATATGACTCTAGAGGAATTTAAGTACATAATAGATCAATTTCCAAATCTAAAATGGTGTGGGGCAACTGGAATTGGTGAACAATGGTTGAATCCAGATTTTGGTGAAATGTTGAAGTATGCAAAATCTAAGAAGATTTTCATAGAAGCTTATGATAATTTCGTATTTTTCGATGAAGATAGAATTAAAGAAGTTTTAAAGTATGATCTGTATGATAGGTTATATTTCTCCATTGATGCCGCAACAAAAGAAACGTATGAAAAAATAAGAGTTGGAGCAAAGTGGGAAGTGGTTATAAACAATTTCAAAACCTTCATAGAACTTAAAGAAAAATTTAATAAGAAAAAACCAAAGTTAGACTTTCATTTTGTCGTCTGCTCTCTAAATTTAAATGAATTACCGGAGTTCATTAAGTTGGTCGGGACAGAACTAAGACCAAAAGGAAGATTTGCTGTTCACTTCGTTAAGATATTGCATAAATTTGATTGGGTTAAAGATATATATGTTGATCACGTCCCACAGGATATAATTCAGAAAACAGAAGAGATGGCTAAAAAATATAATGTTTATGTTCAGTGGGAAGCGAATATAATTGCTCCACAAGCCAAACACGCATGGAGAAGAGAACTTCCACCTATAAAAAATTGCTATGCTTGGATGTCTCCATTCATATTCGTGGATGGTAACGTTATGCCCTGTTGTACTATGAACGAAGGAGGTTGGAGGGACAGACAAATACAATTAAGTATGGGAAATATATTCGAGAAACCATTTAAAGAAATATGGTATGGTCCACGCTATATGCAACTAAAAAGGATGATAAGGGCGAATCTAACCCCACCTTATTGCGTCGGTTGCCCATTCTATTACGCACCACCAACACCAAAAGAGATAGCTGACAAGTTTTTACCTAAGGAGATTAAATGAGAGTATTACATATAACTAATTATTTCCCAGATTGTCACAAAAAAATAGGTGGTGCTGAGATAGCTGTGAAAAGGTTGATCGAAAAAGAAGATGATGAACATTTTATAATGACATTACCATTTAAGGGAAATAAGGATAACATATTCAAAGTATATCCACTTAAATCTTTAAGGAGTCTCCATTTAACTTTACTTCCTTTTAGTTTGATTGTTTTTATTCAAAGTCTTTCCATTTTAAGAAAGGTTAAACCAGATGTGATTTACATACACAACTTAAAAGAAATAACCTTTGCTCCACTATTAGCTGCCAGATTACTCGACATACCTGTATATTCATGGATATACGATTATTTCTTTTTTTGTCCCTATTCCACTTTGTTCAACAGGAAAACATGGAGACCATGTAAAAAATTTCACGGTGATTGTTCTGATTGTTTGGGTATTGTGGGCAAATTGTTCATATTAAGGAAGATAATCTTCAATTGGTTTCTTAAAATGATAGATTATTTCATAGTTCTTTCAGAATCATCGAGATCCATACTCATAAAGTATGGTATCGAATCTTACAGAATAATAAAGTATAGATTATCTTTCCCTAAGCTTGGTAAGTTAAGGAAAAAAGTGGAGGAAAACTTAATTCTATATGTTGGTTGGGTGGTGCCACATAAAGGTTTACATATTTTGGTAAAGGCGATGAAAGAGGTCATAAAAAGAAAGAAAAATGTAAAGTTATGTGTTATAGGCGATTATGAGGTAGATAGTGATTATACTTCATACATAAAAGATCTAATAAGGAGATATAAGCTTAAAGAAAATGTAATTCTTTTAGGCAGAAAAAGTTTTGATGAAGTTAGAGAGTTCTATTCAAAAGCTAAGGTTGTTGTTATCCCAGAACAGTGGGAGAATGTATCTCCATTAGTTGCCATCGAAGCTAAACATTTTAAAAAGAAAATAGTAGCTTCGAAGATAGGCGGAATACCAGAGATTTTAGAGGGTGCAGATGCTATCCTAGTTGAACCATCTAATTACAAATCCTTTGCCAAAGCTATACTAAAAGTGATTAAATGAAGAGAATAAAAGTAGGTTGTATTCCAGCTGCCGGAAAGGGTAAGAGGATAAATTGCTTACCTTTGACTAAAGTTCTTCCTAAACCTATGCTCCCAATAGGTAATAAACCAATCTTGGAGTATGTTGTTCTGAATATGAAAGCGATGGGAGTAAAAACAATATTCATAATAATCGGTCATAAAAAGGATGTAATAATGGATTATTTTGAAGATGGAAGTGAGTTCGGTGTTGATATACAATACATCTATCAAAGAGAACCAAAAGGTATTGCTCATGCTATAAATTTAACCAGAGACTACATAACCGATAATTTTATAACTATACTCGGTGACGATTTTACGATTTCTAACTCACTCATAAATTTAGTTCACCTCTTTTTCGAGAAGAATGCAACAGTTGTCGAGGGAGTTGTGGAAGAGAAAAATTTAGAAGTGATTAAAGATACTTGTTGTGTTAAGTTAGATGAGAATGAAAGAATAATAGAAATAATAGAGAAACCTAAAAACCCCATTTCTAACTTGAGAGGAATAGGGATTTATCTTTTCTCTCCTGAAATTTTTGAATTTATCGACAAGACCAAACCGTCTAAGATAAGGAATGAATTGGAAATAACCAACACCATAAGATTAGTTAGTAAAATTGGAAAAGCGTATGGTGGGTTAATAGATGGTATAAATATAAACGTGAATAAAGTTGAAGACTTGATGAGAGCTTGGAAAATGATAGATAAGTGGTATCATGAGTAAAGAAATAATAATTAACATAAGTTACGAAACTATGTTAGTCTTTTTAGTCCTATCTATAATCACATTACCTAGAATTTGGTTAGAGATTAAACATCCACTATGTTGTGGCTGGGACATACCCTATTATCCTGCACAATTACATAACTATAATATAAAATTATCTCCGGATGAACCCCTCTTTTTCTTGCTTTCTAGTTTGTTGAAGCCGATCTTTGGTGTATTTCTTTCAGTTAAAATTCTCCACATTGTTCTTTTTATTCTATTCTCTATAACCTTTTTCATCCTTATAAAAAGATATTTTGATTTTAAGGTAGCTCTAATTACCCTTCTCATATTAGGGTTTCTTCCAGCTTTAACTAGGATATGGGCTGATCAATACAGAAATTTTCTAGCTTTTTCTCTTTTCCCATTATTTATCCTACTATTCTTAGATGATAGGAAATGGTACTGGTTAGCCTCTGGATTTGTTTTGGGTTTGATTGGTCTAAGCCATAGGATGGTCTTCGTTTTTTCGATATTTACAATGTTCATTTTCTTCTTGTTCAAAAGAAAATTGGATAGGTTTAAAAAGTGTTTAGTGGTTGTGATAATAGGTATATTACTAGCCTTTCCCTACTATTACAAAGAGTATCTAGGTCCAGCTTTTGTAAGGGGAGAAGAGGAATATAAACCTAAAGAAGCATTGATAAAACAAAGAGAGATACTCCTCGCTTGGAAGGAACCGCCAAGCGTTAAGGTTCCCTTGGATTTGAGCTCATTTTTAATTATTCCAGCTCTTGGTGTTCTGTTCGCAACATTGTGTAAAGAGAAAAGCAAGATTGAGGAACTATTACTTTCCATATTCATAGTAGGTTTACTCTTCGGTTTAGGATTCTTTGGGACCCCATTTTTGATCTATTTTAGATATCAATGTTCTCTTGCATTTTTCACAATTTTTGTTTTTCCAATATTTTTGGATAGGCTATTTAAAGAGTATAAGGAAAGAAATACATTGTATAAACTAATCTATTTGCTAATTTTAATAGCATTTTTGATCCCACCACTATATTTTGGGTTCAAGTTTCTACAAGTACAAACTCCTCTTGTAAACACTTGTGTATTCAATACTCTTATAGAGAACAGGGAAATGATATCGAAAAAAGATATAGCTTTATTAGTGACGTCTAGGCTACACAGATGGATAGAAGCTTTAATACCAGAGAAGAAGTCCGGTAAAGACCTTTTCGTTGCAGAATGGTATTGTTTAACAGGAGATTTTCCAAGGAGCGATCCAAGATGTGGTCCAGATCTAATCTTTAATGGGAGAATAGATGAATCCATAGAAGAGTATAAGAAATTAAAGGAAAAAGGTAATTTTACTAAATTATATTTGATCTTTGATCCGGCTATGGAACCGATCAATATGGGGCTGATAAATCAAAAAATATTTGCCGGTATTTTAGAATGTATAAATTATCCATGCCTACATCTATGTCTATTTAATTATAGTGATTGACATGCTTAAAGAGATGATTAAAAATGTGTTAATAGACTCGATGAAAACCATTTTAAATTGGTTAACCATAACAGCCTTGATACTGGTATTTTTCCTCATATATTCATACTTCTTCCAACCTGAGGCCTTCGTTTTTTTAGTGAAAGGGCAAAAAGCCGCTGCTTATTATGCTATTCTTGAGGAGGGATTTAAAATAAACCAAACATACTCTAACCACTTAATAGAGATAGTTCCAGATTTAAGCAAAAATTGTACCAGTCAAATGTGTATAGTGATGAATATAATCAACTGGTTGCATAATAACGAGGACGAACTTATCGATCTTGGTGAGCCAAAAGGAAAGGAGTGTAAAGAATATGCTTACACCTTTAAAATAATTTCCAGTTTTTTTGACATAGATTCAAGTATATGTCTTACGGATACACATGCCTTTAATTTGGTTAAAGTAGACGGGAAACACATATTCGTTGACCCTTATAATATGATGATAAACGATGCTCTAATACACAATTCTTATAATTTTATAATATGTAAATAACCTTAGTTTTAGTGATGATAATTTTTTAAACCTTAAAATTTAACTACTAATTATGAAACTTTTACTACTTTTTATTGTCTTAGGAATTGTAATAATGGTTATTAGTACGATTCTTACAGAAGCTACAGATATAAAAGTGTTGATGTATAATTGTACTTACGCTTGTAGTAGTGATGTAAATTGTTCCAAACCAAAAATTAAGTTAATAAAAC
>Ga0209410_1001165_pt1 | contig 12735 bp, 11 predicted proteins | sample Mar14436cmmetaG_FD_184135 | JGI IMG/M metagenome (GOLD analysis project Ga0209410, IMG submission 184135) | Marine hydrothermal vent microbial communities from Guaymas Basin, Gulf of California to study Microbial Dark Matter (Phase II) - Marker... ... | reverse complement strand
CAGAGCTTTTTGATTCGATGAAGGAGATCGTAAGGGCGTCTTCAGGCATTCTCGGGTTTGAGGTATATGACAGGCCTTTTAAGGTTGTCAGGGGCACGAGTATGCCCATCACCCTGAGCACCATAAGCGACATCTATGGATTCGTGACCTCCTCCCTCTATTAAAGGGGCATCCAACGGATGCGAGAGGTTGGGGAGTGTGATTCAGAACGAACCGCTCCCCTTCGGGCTGGGTCACAACAGCCCCTACCGTGAGCATATAGCCCACAGCTCGTTTTAATATGTTCTTTGCTCCGTTCACGTCTGCGTTGACCTGATAGCCACAATCATTGCAGATGATCCTTGGGAAGGTCTTTCTGTGTTCATTGAGCTACAGCGAGAACATTGCTTTGATGTGTTATATTCTGGAACTTCTATCACCACAATACCCTTCTCAAGCGCCTTATACTTGATGTATTCCTTCAGTTTATGGGATGGCATTCGACCTTCCTGTTAGCCATTCTTCCTCTCCTCTTGTTGCTTCTGATGCCCTTCAAATCGCCTATCGCTATTATTGCGTTGTGTCTTTCTGCTTCATCAACGATTTCTTTTGCTATCTTGTGAAGACCATCATTTACAATCCTTCGCTCCTTATGCCCAATCTTTTTTATTGCTCTAAGCTTCTTCTCTCTTCCGAGCTTTCTCCTTAACCAGAAGTATTTTCCTCTAAGCTCTCTTACTCTTTTGCCGTAGAACTTGGGCTTACTGCGGTGCCGTGCCACAGACACGGCCGCCCATCTCGCACCTATGTCTATCGCTATAATGGATGAGTATTCTTCCTTCAGCTCAACCTCTTTCTTGACCGTGACATAAAGGTAGAAATCATCATCCCTTCTAATGAGCAGAGATTCGCATACTTCCCACTCTTCGAAGTTGAAAGGTTGATGAGCGAGTGCGACTTTTACGACACCTCTTACACCTTTCACCCTTATCCTTGCCCAATACTCAGCAATCTTAGTATCTCTTCTCTGAATATCTATCAAGTCTTTCCTTATTGGAACACCTTTCATCCGCTTCGCCTTATTGTATAGCCACTTCGCATCTTGTTTGTATGCTGAATATACGCCTCTATCCTCACCTGTCTCAAGCCAGTGCTGGAAGTTGTCATACTCTCTATTGAGCAGTTCTCGCTTGCGCTTCGTCAGACCGATGAGCTTGCACTTGATCGTCTTCCTCACTTCCTTCATTTTTTAGTGTAGCCTTTCTACTTGAATATTTTCCCGCCCGCCTCCCCTCCTAAAATAGGACAGTTGTAAATAATCCTTTGTTCCAGCCGCTCATCCATCGTTCAAATCCGCGCACGGCGGAACAAACACATCCTCCCTGTGCTGGTGGATCTGTGTAAGCTCTCAGCGCTGCTCGAAAAAGACGAAACACCTGCGTTTCGCCTCCGATCACCTCAAAAAGTCAAAGACGCCGAAAATGGGCTCGCCCGGATTCGAACCGGGGACCTCCGCCTCGTCAAGGCGACGTCATACCCCTAGACCACGAGCCCCTATTAGCATATAAATCAGAGCATATAAAGTTTGTAGGGATGAGCAGTGCTGAGGAGAGTGCGCTGAAACTCACAAGATACATCTTCACTGCGCCTCACTGGATTTTATCTCTTTTCCTCTCGCTTCTTCTCTCGCTTCCACCCGGTTATTTCTGCTTATCGCTTATATATCACAGCGATACTGAGTTTGCAAGATATCTGTCAACGCTTTCAGTGCATTTCAGCGCGCTGCTCGCAGGCATCCTGCTCCTGGGAATTCCCGCACTCGTATCGGCTCCTCTGACCAAACTGCTCGTGACACTGTGCGGTGCCAAAATCACATTCCGCCGGACTTCACTGCTCTCAGCGCTCAGTGTCATCGCTGTAAGCCTGTTCATCACATCATCAAACATCACAGCAGCGCTCATCCCGATGCGATCGCACATAGCTTCCGCAACAGGTTTTGCACTCGGAGCTGGCTTTATATGCGGCTTCCGCTTTCTGATACTTCTGGCAATCGCCAAGAACAGCATATCCATCCTGCTGCCCTCATCCACCCAGACGATTGCAAGCGCACTCATGTTCTTCATCCTTTTTCCATCTTCTTTCATAATCCTCATAATTATCTCAAGCATATTTTTCTCAATTTTTGCCTTTTTATTTGTGAAAACCGTTGAGAAATCAACCAAAAAAACGCTTGGTGTGAGCGGAATAGACTTAATACGATCATTTCTTTCGCATCTAAGCGAGGGTTCAAGGGAAATGGAGGAAATATTCAGCAGAATAGGTATAACTGTTGATATCCCAGTGTTTGTTCTTGCATTCAAACGCAGGAGATGTGATGCTGAAATTTATGCTGATTTATTCAGCTCTCGTTCAACGGACATCTCTCGTTCAACGGATGATGTCTCCGCGCTGAAAGCGGTTGTTGTGGTGCCTCTCATTCATTCAGGGCTGACCGGGGACATATGCGGGGGGGATCTGCCAAAAGCACTCTCAGAATCAATTGAATGTGCTGTTTTTGTGCCTCACAGCATGACAAATCACGATTTTGACCTCACCTCTTCAAGAGACATCGGTAAAATCGTGAGTGCAGCGAAAAAAGCGCTTGAATCGCTTGATTTCAGGCATACCGCAACTCCTCCCTCACTTATCTCGGAGGGTGATGTCAAAATGCTCGGTCAGCGCTTCGGCAACGCGTATATGCTCATATATACGCTGTCACCGATACCCTTTGACGATGCTGATTTCACACTCGGAATCTCAGCAATCAGAGAGGCGAGAGCGGCAGGTGCTGAGCATGTTGCAGTAATTGATGCTCACAACTCAGGCACTGAATATGCAGAAGTCATAACAGCAGGCTCAAAGGTTTCATATGATATTCTGAAATGTGTTTCTAAAATTACTCATACGCTCAAAAACAGCGATGAATATGATATAAAAATGGGTGTTTCTTTTAAACGCGAAAATTACAGGGAGAACATAGGACATTTCGGAATAAGAGCGATTGTCACAGATGTTTCAGATGTGAGAACAGCATATGTCCTCATAGACGGCAACAACATGGTCGCTGGACTTAGAGAACGCATAATCAGGCGCATAAAGCATGAGCTCCACATACAATATGCGGAGGTCATGACAACAGACTCGCACGCGTTGAACAAGACACACGCATACAAATTCGTCGGAGATATTGATCCAGATGCAGTTGAAAACACAGTTATCAAAACAGTTTCTGCGGCATTATCTGATATGGAGCCAGTTGAAGTCGCTGGTTCAACAGAAATTGCAGAAAATATACATGTATTTGGCGAACATTTCACTGCAAAACTGATAAGTATTGTGAATACAATCACATCAATGGCCACTCTTTGGATTATTTTTGCATTTATATCTGCTTTATCTATATCACTTACACTTTTTTCGCTTCTCGTTGGGCATCCTTTTTGATCGAATCTCATATCGCATCTCAGACGCATGATATACATTCATGTCTGTCGCTGTAATGTGTGAATGCCACCCGCTCAGAAGGCTTCCTGCTTCACGGAGAAGGCCTGTGATAACCTCGTATGAGGTCTGGGTCTCAGAGTCTTCTCTCCTCAGGAGGAGCTACTCATCATCAATATCGCAGATATGTGCCTCATTTGCTTTCTTCACTACTCCACCAGCGCAGCCTTGTGGAGCTGCATAAACCCGGTCTGTGCCATGCGACCATACTCAATCAGGTATTCAAGTAAACCACACCCACCTTATAGAGGGAGCTTTATGCCTTCATCACGGCTGGAACTAATGGCTTGTTTACACAATAGCCCAGATCGCCTCAGAGCTATCCAGCCTCCTCATCGCCAGAAACCTTCCAGCTCAACATTTCACTGGCAAAAAAATACCTTTCCACTCAACGCTCTCGCATGCTCATTGGGGCGTTTAAGATGAAATCGTGGTGACATAGAACCTTGAGTTGCGGAAAATCTTGGTTTCTCTTTTTCGCTGACTTTCTTACTTTTTATTCTTTGTCTTGACAGGCTCTTCTGCTTCTTAAGGCTCTCTATTTAAGTATATTTTATATCAATATCATTCTCCCTTCACTGTCTGTTAAGCGCACTCCAACATCCAACATCTATGCCTGTCTATCTCACTGTTCCATCCTTTCGGGTTTGACTTCCACCTGAAAGCATATCATTCCACCTGGATATTCCTTTATCCATACTCCTTTCACTTTTCCATTTGTCCTATACTTATCTCTATTATCTCCGCTGCCTATATTGGCGATACGCGCTTTTTGTATGCTATGAGGTTTCTCCATGTAATTCACCATCTTTAACACCTCAATTCTGGATTTTCTCCTTTCAATTTCATATCAATGCATTTTTCTCTTTCCCTGCTTTTTTGCTTCTTCCAATGACATCATCCGCATATCTCCTCCAATCTCAACTCCTTTATTCAGGTCTGAACTCAACATCATCGTAGCCCGCTCCCATTAGGAATCTGTCTCATTTTCTGAAATGACTCGCCGATAGAGTTAAATTTTGAATGTCAATGGAGTTAAATGCTTGATGCGCTGTTCAATCCCCGGACTGTTGCGATTGTCGGTGCGACGCCAAAGGAGGGAAAAGTGGGGAACACGCTTCTCAGAAATCTTCTTTCATTCAGAGGGGATGTTTTCGCTGTGAATCCGAAGTATGATGAGATAATGGGCGTGAGATGTTTTCGTTCGCTGCGGGAGATTCCTCATGTGGATCTTGTGGTAATTGCAGTGCCAGCGCCAGCTGTTTTGGGGGTGATTGAGGAATGTGCGGCGCTGAACATAGAGAATGTTGTTGTTATCTCAGCAGGATTCAGGGAATCTGGAAAAGAAGGAGCGTCGCTTGAGTCAGAACTAACGCGAATATGCCGCGAAAACAATATAAACCTCGTCGGTCCCAACTGCCTCGGCATAATGTCAACGCATGTCAATCTCAACGCCACATTCAGCAAAGTAATGCCTTCCGCCGGCAGAATTGCACTTCTCTCACAGTCAGGCGCGCTGATACTCGCCATCATAGACTGGGCACTGCATCAGAAAATTGGTTTCAGCAAGGTGGTCTCTCTCGGAAACAAAGCTGTGCTTGACGAGTGCGACTTCATGGAGTATCTTGCCAATGATGATCAGACGGATGTCATCGCAATATATCTTGAGAGCATTGAGCGGGGAAGGCGTTTCATGCGCATCGCATCTCGCATTGAGAAGCCAATTGTCATTCTCAAAAGCGGTAAAACAAGCACGGGAGCGAGGGCTGCATCATCACACACAGGTGCGCTCGCAGGAAGCAGAGAGGTTTTTGAATCTGCAATGCAGCAGTGTGGAGCTGTTTCGGCTGAAACGCTTGAGGAGCTTTTTGACTACATACGCATACTTCCTGTGATGAAAGATGTTGAGCACATTGCAATCATCACAAACTCCGGAGGTCCAGGCGTCCTTGCGGCTGATGCTGTTGAGACATATGGACTTTCGCTCGCGTCCTTCAGAAATGAAACACTCCAGAATCTCAGAAAAATACTGCCAGCAGAGGCAAACATATACAATCCCATTGATATTCTCGGCGATGCAGATGCGAGCAAACTCATGAAAGTGATTGAAATTGTCATCTCTGATGAAAATGTGGATGCAGCGATTGTGATACTGACACCAACAGCACCAATGAATATGGAAGAGGCTGCTGAAGCTGTGCTGAAATATGCATCTTTTAGCAAAATAATCACATGTTTCATAGGCGGTGAGAGTGTTGAGCGTGCTGCGGAGCGCGTTGAGCGTGAAGGCATACCGAACTTCATTGACCCAGCCAGGGCTGTTCGTGCGATATCAGTTGCGAAGGCATACGGCAGAAAGCGTAGCCGCCTGAACATACGGCAGTTCGCTGTTGAGCGAGATCACACACGCAAATTACTGCAGTCACTGCCAGAGGGTATCATAGGTGTGGAGGGGTTTCCAGTGATTGAGTCTTATGGTGTGCGTGTTGCTCCCTATCGCATCGTGAGGACAAGTGATGAGGCAGTATCGGCAGCATCTGAGATAGGATTGCCCGTGGCTCTGAAAATAATATCGCCGGATATAGTGCATAAAAGCGATGTCGGCTGCATAAAACTGAATGTCAGCAGTGAGGAAGATGTCGCAAGCGCATTCTATGAGATCATATCAAACGCAGAACGATACACAAGGATGATAAGCGGTGTCCTCGTGCAGAAAATGATAAGCGGCGGTCGTGAAGTGATAATAGGAATGAAAAGAGACATGCAGTTCGGTCCTGTCATCATGTTCGGTCTCGGCGGAATATTCGTTGAGATTTTCAAGGATATATCCTTCAGGATAGCACCATTATCTGTTGAAGATGCATATAAAATGATGGCTGAGACGAAAAGCTACAGAGTGTTAAGAGGTGTAAGAGGGGAGAAAGGATGTGATATTGATGCTATTGCAGAGGTTTTGATGAGAATTTCGCAACTTTGCATGGATTTTCCTGAAATAATGGAAATTGATATAAATCCTGTTAAGGTATTTGAGAGGGGGAAGGGCTGTGTGGCTGTTGACTTCAGGATGGTTCTTCGCAGGTGATGTGAGAAATGAAATCTGTTCTCGTGTCGTCGTTGGATGAGTATTCGGGAAAAACAGGAATAATTGCGGCACTGTCGCTGATATTGAGGGAGAGGGGATTGAGAGTCGGATATTTCAAGCCGTTCAGCATTGGTCTCGCAGGCACAACAGGCACAGTTGCGAGCACAGATAGCACAGATAGCGCAGATAGCACGGATAGCACGGATATAGGAGGAAGAAGAAATGATGTGAGGGTGGTGGATGAAGATGCATTCAGGATTGCGAAAATACTTGATGAGGGCTCACATGAGGACCTCTGTCCGGTTATCCTTGAGATTCCGTATGAGGATTTTGTGATGTCATGTGATGTTCATGGAATTCGTGAAAGGATAAACGAGGCGTTCAAGCGTGTATCAGCCGGAAAAGACATAGTTCTTGTTGAAGGTGTTCTGAACTTCAGAGTGGGCAGGAGCATTGATCTGTGCGATTTCTGCATTGCTGAGATGTTGAATGCTGAAATTCTGATGGTTGTGAAATACAGGGATTTTGTTATAGATGACATACTTTATGCAAGCGAGCATGCGGGTTTCAAGGTGCTTTTCAATCAGGTGCCTGTGTATAAGGTTCCTCATATGAGCGTGATGAGATCATTTCTTGAGCGTCGTGACATAAGAGTGGTCGGTGCGATTCCGCATGACTCCATGCTGAGCGGTTTGAGCGTTTATGAGATATGCGAGGCTGTCGGAGGAAGGTTTCTCGTCAAACCTCGTGAGGACATAGTTGTGGAGCAGCTGCTCATCGGCGCGATGACGCCCCAGTCCGCAGTGACTTATTTCAGAAGAAGCAGAAACGCGGCAGTGATAACCGGAGGAGACAGATCGGAACTGCATGCACTCGCACTTGAAATGCCATCAATAAAGTGCATCGTGCTCACAGGAAACCTTGAACCTCCCGCAATCATAAAAGGTGTAGCGGCTTCAAAAGACAAGCCTCTTATAATCACTCCAGATGACACGCTGACAGCTGTGAAAAAGATTGACAGAGCGTTCGGAAAGACAAGACTACACAGCATGGTCAAAATAAAAAGGATGCAGGAATTTCTTTTGAAACATGTGAGGATTGATGAAATAATCTGATGCTTCCATTGTGATGGAATTGTGATTCCGCTATTGTGAGGATGCCTTCCACGCTGCCTTTCGCAGTCTGTCCATAACAGCTCTTCCGAGACCGACCTCAGGGACTGGTTCCGCATATATGATGTCAAGATTCCTCCTGTCAAGCCTTCGTAGGCATGCGAACAGGTTTGCAGCAGCCTCAACAAGGTCTCCTTTATCGGAGAGCACCTCAATCGCATCGTAATTATGATAGCACTCAGGTGTAGGCTTCTTGAATGCGAGCAGACCACAGCGTTTGTGGCGCATCTCTCTTTTTACGGTTCCTGTTCTTATTTCATCCGCACTCGCTATGACGAGCGGTGTCCGTGGAGCATAATGTTTTGGCAGTTGACCTGGCGATCTCGGTTTTTGTTTTTTTTCATGCGATTCAATTTCAACAGCCCCTATCACACGCTCTATCTCCTCAACAGGAAGACCTCCAGGTCTCAAGACGATTTTCTTATCGCCTGCGATGTATATGACTGTTGATTCAACACCTATGGGGCATCTGCCACCATCAATTATCATGTCTATTCTGTCGCCGAGCATCTCACGCACATCATCCGCACTCGTAGGGCTGAGATATCCGAAAGGATTCGCACTCGGCGCCGCTATCGGAGTTCTCGCTTTTTCAATGAGGCGCAATGCAATCGGATGCGCGGGCATCCTGACCGCTACAGTCGGAAGAGAAGCAGTCACAATGTCGGGAACAATCTCCGATTTTGGCAGCACAATCGTGAGAGGGCCCGGCCAGAACGCCCGCATCAACTTCTCCGCACGCTCGTCAACATGATCACAGAGCTCATACACCATTGAAAAATCGGATATGTGCACTATTAACGGATCAAAGCGGGGTCTTCTCTTGACCTCAAATATCCTCGCAACCGCCCTCGCATTCAGAGCATCTGCACCAAGACCATACACAGTCTCAGTCGGAAACGCAACAAGACCCCCCCTCCGTATTATCTCCGCTGCTCTGATTATCAGTTTCTCCATATCATCCGCTTCATCCTCCATATCCTCTGCTTCATCCTCCATATACTCCACGCCAGCATGCATCATACAATCACCGGCTGCATGGCGGCTGCATGGCGTGCGAACAGCTGTCATCCTATATAACAGAGGATCTCATCCATTATCTCACCCAACTCAGGCACATCTTCAAACCATGTCCTTCCCGTGATTTCGTTGCATGCCGCTTTATACATTGAGGAGATGAGATTTTTGAGATTTTCGGGCAGAGGCGGCGGCTCCCTCCCAACAAACGCCTTCCAGTTCACACCCTTTTTTTTCGCTTTCTCAACAAGTTCATACCATTCTGTCTTCCTATAAAAAATTCTCGCTATTTCTTTGCTTACAGGCATACCATTGTATGTAAATCTGCACTCATCAAGTGTTCCTACAGCATCAACAACAATCAATCTCCTTTTCTCATCAAACCCAAACTCTATTTTTCCATCCTCATTTTTCAATCCAGCTCTGCGAGATTCTCGCGTGATTATCTCATTTATCCTGAGTGCTGTACTCTTTATTTCACGAACTTCATCATCACTCAACCCCGCAATCTCCCTCGCCTCATCCCATTTGAGATATCTGTCGCAGTGCTCGAGCTTCGTGCTCACATCAATGAACGGTCTCTCAAGTGTCTGACCCGGTTTTGGCATATCGCTCAGACCGATGTCTTCAGGCTTTATGCTGCCTTCCCTCAATCGTTTGAACACACTTGAACCCTCAGGCAGCGAATTTCTGTATATGACCTCAAGAGGTATGAGAAAGTTTGCACGCTCCATCCTGTACACAGAATAATCGTAGCAGCCTTTCCCTGCCGCAGCTGCATCATCCATAGCCTCATCCTGCTGAGCTGGAGGAGCTGGATACAGCACCCTGAGCAGCTTTATCTCCATGCACTCCTGCGGCGCCTTCAACGCGGACAGTCTTTTGACCGCACCCTCCTCAACAATTCCAAGATAGTGCGTGCGAATACCCTCTTCCTCAAGCCTCTCAAAAAAATAGGCAGCGGTTATGCACAGGGACTTTCCCTTTTCCGCGATCTCATCCGGCATCTTCCCCCAGTCAAACACCGAATATCTGTCTGAGAACACAAAGCGCGCATGACCTGCTTTTGACTCCTCAGGCGGTTCTATGACTATCAAATCCTTCACACCGCCCATTCCAAACACACCTTCTCCCTCTCTTCCATCTCACGCCTCTCATATTTACATTTTCATATTCGCGTTCTTTTTCCCATCGCATCCCGCTCGCATTCTTTTTCCCATCGCATCCTGCCGAATCCCGACGGCTACACCATCATTTTGACCTCATGCTGAGATGACATAACGCAGTGACATGATGATAAGCGGAACATCGCTTCAGGTGGCGGCACTGAGCACAATACCCCCTGAGCCTTTTAACTTCTGATTTCCCATATGAAAAAATGATGAGGCGAATTATCCTGATGACAGTGGCGATTGCTATGATAGCAGCAGTCGTTGGCTTTGCGGTTATGATCATGAGCAGGAGAGGTGAGATGGAAGTGGAGTTGGAGCTGAGATGGATGTTTTCGGAGGGAAAATACATTCCTATGAACATCACTGTCGGCGATGTTGTTTATGGAGACGGAGTGGAGGTGAAAATAATTGAGCTGAGTGATGAGCGGCGAGAAGGCGAGGAGCCCAACATCATAATCACAAGGACAGCTCGCGGTGTCGTGTTGAGAGGAGAGGATGTCATCAGAGAGAACATGGAACTTCATGTGCTGAGAAACGGTGTTGTGATTCCTGAGATCTGCATACCTGCCATAAAAGTGAAAAGCGTGAGGAAATGAGAGAGAGGATGAATGAGCCGCGGAGGATAAGGCGCCTGCGGATAAGAGATTTTGTGGTGACAGAGGAAAACTGGATTTTTGCAGTTGTCTGCTATGACACAGACCCCCGCTATGGAGGCGTCAAGTGCATTCTGCGATATGTGCCAGATGCGCATGGGGACAGAACAGTTGATGAGCGCTGGAAGCATTATGATTACGGTGTGAAGCGATTTCGCAAGCTTGATTTCGCAGCCGCATATGAGTTTCTCCGTGAAAAACGCCCGGAATATCTGAAAGATATTTTTCAAGTGGTGCCCGATGATGAGATATCGCATGTCCTAAGACCTTCTGAGGTGCTGCCAGCTTTCGCAGAGCGAGATGAGCGAGTGAGAAAAATCGCGGAGATATTCAGCACCGAAATTCCAGTTTCCAAAATGGGAATCACAGGCTCATTCCTCTGCGGACTTCATACAGAAAAATCCGACATTGATTTCGTCATTTACGGCATTGAAAATTTCAGTAAAGCAAGAGAAATATTAATGGATGCCACAAAAAAAGGAGAAATTCAGCAGATAAATGATGATATGTGGCATTACATATATAAAAAAAGAAAGCCATCTCTTCCCTTTAAAATATTCAAAGCGCATGAGTGCAGGAAATGGAACAGAGGAATCGTGGGCAACACTTATTTTGATATACTATTTGTCAGGGATTATTCGGAGATGGGCGGGCTGCGCAGAATATACAGAAAAGGCAAGAAGCTGTGCAATGCGAGGATAGAGTGCATTGTTAAAGATGCAAAATTCTGCTTTGACAGCCCTGCGGTGTATGAAGTGGAAACTTATGCTGCGGATTGGATTGATATGGAGGGGGATTGGATTGATATGGAGAGGATCAAAGAGGAAAATATAACAGAAATACTGTCTTTCACTCATACCTATGCAGGTCAGGCGTTTGAGGGCGAGCGTGTGATCGCTCAAGGTGTCGTTGAGCAATGCGATGACGGCTCACTCAGGCTTGTCGTCGGCACAACAAGAGAGGCAAAAAACGAGTGGATAATCTGCACTGAGCGATAATGTCGTTCGCATATCATGTCAGGCGACCTGCCCATCCTTCGGATCTGCTTTCGTTTTCATATGCTAATGCTTTCTCTGTTAATGCTTTCAATTAATGCTTACAGCTTTTCCAAAGCCTCTCTCGGTCTGGATCAAGTCAACGCGTTGACAAGCGAACGAAGCAAAGTTCCCTCTTCTTTTTTCTCCTCTCCTGTGTATTTTTCAAACGAGGAAGTCACGACACGAGACCTTTCCAGCCTTCGCATGTTCAATTACATCTCAGCCTTCTCATGTTCAATCACATCTTTCGGAATACCCGCTCCTGCGAGCCACTTGACGTGGCTTCTGCTCACTTTTCCCTCTTTCACAGTCCTCACGAAAATCAACGGAGACGAACAGGCATTTTGCCGCTTCAAGACCTTTCCCACCTCATCTTATCAGCTATCTGTTTGCTCAGTTTGCGGCCTCACTCATCTCCATCATGAAGGAGCCACCCGTTGAAAGGTCATCATAAGCCCCAACTCCTGTATGCGATCAACAATTCCTCTGCATGATCCGCGGGAACAAAAGATCTGAGCGAGAATGACAACAAGCGCTGTCTGCCGCAGATATGTTGCGCTCATGTTGCTGTTGAGGAGGCTCCTCATTCAGAACAACATCATTGGACACGAAATCAGCCACCTGACTGGATGACGTTCCCTCATTCACATCAGGTCTGCAATATCTGTTGGCAGATGCAACCTCCGCAAATGATGCTTTTCTGACCTCAAAATCCGAGAATGCTGTTGTGGCCAATTTTCAGTTTTATGCCATCACATGTTCATCTCGCTCAAAAGATGCAAGCCATCAATCTCCGAAGACGCCGGAGGATCTTCAACTATCGCACGCTCAATGGGAGATAAGAGATAAAAGATATGATATGTGAAAAATTCCGCATATCCCGCGCGCTCTCACTTTTCAGATTTACAGCCATTCATGCACTCTTTCTGCCGATTCAATGAGTTCTTGATATTAAAGTGCATTCGCGGTTCCTGCTGAGATTCTCGCTTCTCTCCATATCTCCTCACGCATCGCATCTCTCAATGATGTCATGAGAATGTCGTCATGAAGCTCACTTACGGCATCCTCCTGTTTATCTCAGTC
>Ga0209410_1001163_pt1 | contig 12762 bp, 12 predicted proteins | sample Mar14436cmmetaG_FD_184135 | JGI IMG/M metagenome (GOLD analysis project Ga0209410, IMG submission 184135) | Marine hydrothermal vent microbial communities from Guaymas Basin, Gulf of California to study Microbial Dark Matter (Phase II) - Marker... ... | reverse complement strand
GAACTTGAGAGGTTCCAGCTGGCAATCAGAAAGACGGAGGAACAACTGGTAAACCTGAAAAACAGGATGCCTGATCATATCAAGCAGCATGCCTTTATCATAGACAGCCATTTGATGATTCTGCACGATGGAATGCTCACTGAAGCTGCAGAGGAACGAATACTAACTGAAAAGATCAACGCAGAGTGGGCCGTCAAGAAATCACTCAACAATATTCGTAAGATGTTTGGTGAGATTGATGATGAATATATTCGCACGCGTCTGTTCGATGTGGAGAATGTGACAGAGAGAATCCTGAGAAACCTCTCAGGCGAGGAACAGGAGAGCCTTGCTGACATCACCAACAGGGTTATAATCGTGGCTCATGAGCTGTCCCCATGTGATACTACTGAAATGAATGTTAGCAAGGTAATGGGCTTTATTACCGACGTCGGGGGCAGAACATCCCATACGGCGATTATGGCCCAGGCCCTTGAAATCCCTGCTGTTGTTGGACTGGAAACTGCCACTCAACAAATTGAAGATGGTGATTTGCTGATTTTGGATGGTACCTCTGGAGAGGTGATCATAAATCCAGACGACTCTGACATTATCTATTTCCAAGAAAAGCAGCTTCGCCATGAAAGGTACAAGACAACTATTGCAAAAACCAGCCACTTACCTGCGGAGACACTTGATGGGCATCGAGTAGCAGTAAAGGCCAATATCGAGTTCTTGGAAGAGGTGGCATCAGTAAAAGATCACGGGGGTGAAGGAATAGGGCTTTACAGAACTGAGTTTCTTTATCTAAGAAGCAAAGGCCTTCCCAGTGAAGAAGAGCTTTTTGAGGATTACAAAGAGGTGGCGCAGATAATGTCTCCAGATCCGGTTACCATTCGAACACTGGATATAGGCGGGGATAAGTTTGCCTCGGATCTAGCTGTTACAAAAGAGATGAATCCCGCTTTAGGTTTGCGTGCGATTCGGTTTTGTTTGAAGGAGCCAGAGATCTTTAAACAGCAGCTTAGGGCAATCCTGCGGGCCAGTGCGCACGGAAATATTCAGCTAATGTTCCCTATGATATCTGGAGTTCAAGAGATACTTGATGCAAAAGCAATACTTCAAGAAGTGACACAGGAACTTGACCAAAAAGGCATCCCTTATGATCCCCATATGAAAGTGGGGATAATGATAGAGATTCCTTCGGCCGTGGCTATGGCAGAGATCTTGGCGCAACATGTGGATTTTTTCAGCATAGGTACCAATGACCTTGTTCAGTATGCCCTTGCCATAGACAGGGTAAACGAATATGTGGCTTACATGTATCAGCCCTTCCATCCCGCCATCCTAAGAATGATAAAGACTGTGGTTGAAGCGGCGCATGGGGCAAAGATCCCTGTTGCGCTGTGCGGTGAGATGGCGGGTGATCCTCTTTGCACGTTGGTCTTGCTGGGGCTCGGCATCCAAGAGTTCAGTATGAATCCAAGGTCCATTCCCGTGATCAAGAAGGTGATCCGGTCCCTCACACTCAAGGAGGCAAGACGCGATCTTGAGAATGTCATGAAAATGAGCACTGCAAGAGAGGTTAGAGACTTTCTGGTAAACAAAATGCGGACTAGGCTCGCCGAGCTGGGACTGGAAGAACATCTGCCTCCCATGCAAAAAGCCGTATAAAAGGGAAGAGAGAGCGAGACAATGGGTGTGACGGTGGTCTGCCAAAACAGAAAGGCCCGTCATGACTACCATATTGAAGAAGTCATAGAGGCGGGCATTGAACTGCTTGGTCCAGAGGTGAAATCTTTGCGGGAGGGTCGGGCCAGCTTGGTGGATAGCTATGCCAAGATAAAGAGGGGGGAGGTCTTTCTCTACAATATGCATATCACTCCATATGCCCATGCAGGGCACGTAAATCTCGATCCCAGACGCCCCCGAAGACTCCTTCTAAAAAAAAGGGAGATTAAGCGCCTGATAGGCAAGACAGAGGAAAAGGGATTCACCTTGATTCCTACTAAGGTATACTTTTCCCCTAAAGGATGGGCCAAGGTGGAGCTGGCCCTTGCTAAGGGTAAGAGAAAGTATGATAAGCGAAAGGCAATTAAAGAAAGAGAGCTCAAGCGCGAAATGGAACAGGTTAAAAAACGAGGTCCTTATTGACGAAATATGGAAAAAGGCTTATGTTTATAACAGTTCTTTGAGATGGGGGCGAACCGGCTTCGACGGGGATAGTGAAGCTTAGGCTGCATACCGAGGTTCCGCCTGCTCGTAAAACAGGTGGGTTAAACACAGACGCAGACGATTATGCGTATGCTCTAGCCGCTTAATGACGGCTAGCGTTCCTTTGATCCTTGCCTGCGGGATCAAATGGGGCGTCGGCTAGCAGGCTAGCTGATCCGACGAACCTGCGCGTCGGTAAAGCGAATGGCTACGTAGGTTAGTCCTTTGGCGACCTTGCCCGATAGGGACCCAAAGGGCGAACGAATTGTATCGGGCTAAGTATGTAGACGCCTAAGCGGAATATTTCCGGACGGGGGTTCGACTCCCCCCGCCTCCACCATTCTAATCTAGTAATTTCAATGTCTTATCCCTTCCCTTCTCTGCTCCAAGTTTCGGTACGGGCTTTTTTGTATCGAGCTTACCTTTAGGAACCGTTCCTACATCCTCATCAGGGCTACTGGAAATATCACACCAGGCTCTGGAAACCAACAACATAACCCTCACATCACAAACAGCTAGGATACCGGATTGTTCAGAAAGAATTTGACTTTTCTTCGCACATACTTCAAGAAAGTAGGTCTCTAAAAAACATGGGGGAGTAGGAGGAAGTATGGATAGGGAGAAACATTACAGGGGGCTGGAGCGGATGTACCTAGTAACGCCCATAAACAGAATCTTCAATCCCAAGATAAAGGTATCCAGGGAGAGGGCCGAGATCGAAATTGACGTAAGGGAATCCTATTTTCATGGAGCCGGGGCAGTGCATGGTTGTGTTTATTTCAAAATGATGGATGATGCAGCCTTTTTCGCTGCCAATTCCATAGTGCGTGATTGCTTTGTGCTTACCTTGAGCTTCACCACTTATCTTACCCGGCCAGTATCAGCAGGGGTTATGCGTTCCGTGGGAAAGGTTGTGGCAAAGGCCAGGAACCAGATCATTGCCGAAGCGGTTGTATATGACCAAAGAGGTAAGGAAGTGGGAAAAGGAAGCGGTGTATTTGTCAAAGGAAAGATACCCCTTGCTGAGTTGCCGGGGTATCTTGACAGTTAACAAAGGCAAAATAACCGAGGACGAGTACTATTAGGTCTGAGAATAGTGACGTTGATCTGTGAGGCGTAATGGGATATGGTGCTTCGAAAATTATTCAGGAGAGAAAAGACGATGAAAGTAAGCGATGGTGTATATTTTATCCAAGGGCAGGATGAGTTCATACCTGACTCTCATACCTATGTATTAGGTGAACCAGGCTCAGGAGATGCAACAATTATTGATGTGGGACTCATGGGTAAGGCAGCCTACAAGCTTTCTTCAATTGAAGGACTGGGCTTTGATTTGCAAGAGATCAAACGTGTGTTGATGTCCCATACCCATCTAGACCATATCGGGTGCCTGCCTGAAATTTTGGAAACAGTTCCAGATGCGGAGCTATGGGTTCACGAGGCAGAGGGTTTGCCCCTTGAGCAAGGTGACGAACGGGTTGTCTATGGGATGGAGATGTTTCGCTCCATGTGCCAGGCCCAATACGGAATTCCTGGTGGCGAATTCAGGTTCAAGGTACACCGCAAGCTGCATGATGGTGATGTCCTAGACCTAGGCGGGGCTTCGTGGCAGGTTATCCATATACCGGGGCACTCTCCTGGAAGTATTGCCATATATGATGCCACGCGTAGGATCCTAATCCCTGGGGATACGGTCTATGCGGATTACGCCATTGGTCGGTTTGATCTCCATGGTGCCAGCGGCGAGCAATTAAGGGACTCCCTTGCAAGACTTGCAGAGCTGGATGTGGATGTCTTGTTACCTGGGCACAATAGAATCATGACGAATGTGCCGCCAGGTTATATTGCCGAAGTGGCCCGGCAGTGGGGGCCGTATCTACAGTAGGCATCAGGCTTAAGGCACAAGGCCCAAGGCAGGGGAGACTCATCTATTTAATGAAAACTGTTTAGGGGAGTGAGACAAGATGGGGAAAAACCTAACCCATAAGATTCTTGAGGCTCACCTTGTAGAGGGTGAGCTGATTCCCGGCCAAGAGATAGGGATCAAGATAGACCAGACACTGCTTCAAGATGCCACGGGCACCATGGCAATGCTGGAGTTCGAGGCACTGGGTCTTGAGAGCGTTAAGACTGAGTGCTCAGTTCAATATGTGGATCATAATATTCTGCAGGGTGACCACAAGAATGCGGATGATCACCGTTATCTGCAAACTGCATCCATGCATCACGGCATTCACTTCAGCCCCCCTGGCAATGGTATATGTCATCAAGTACATTTTGAGCTGTTTGGAGAGCCTGGCAAGACACTTCTGGGGGCAGATAGCCACACCCCTAGCGGGGCTGGGGTATCTATGTTGGCCATGGGGGCTGGAGGGCTTGATGTGGCCCTGGCCATGGCAGGTCGGCCTTACTATTTCCCATGTCCGAAGGTGCTTGGTGTTAGGTTGACAGGTAGATTGCCCGAATGGGTGAGCGCGAAGGATATTATTTTGGAGCTGTTGAGGCGTTATGATGTAAAGGGTTGCATAGGCAAGGTAATAGAATACCATGGCCCTGGAGTTTTGAGCCTCACGGCAACAGACAGGCTCACCATCGGGAATATGGGTACAGAGTTGGGTGCAACATCTTCAGTATTTCCGTCTGATGAGCAAACAAGGCGGTTTCTGGAGGCACAAGGCAGGGGGGATTCATGGATAGAACTCAGTCCAGATCCTGACGCCACTTATGACGAATATGATGAGATCGATTTGTCTTCACTTGAGCCCCTTATAGCCTGCCCATCGTCTCCGGGCAATGTCAAAGCTGTGCGAGAGGTGGCAGGGGTAAAGGTGGATCAGGTAATAATCGGGAGCTGCGTGAACTCCTCTTTTCGAGACCTGATGACAGTGGCGAGGATATTGGAGGGCCGTCACATACACAGGGATGTCTTTTTCCATGTAAATCCAGGAAGCCGCCAGGTGCTGGAAAACGTGGCCTTTCAAGGCGGATTTATGCCGCTTTTAATGGCAGGTGCCAGAGTGCATGAATCAGGTTGTCTGGGATGCATAGGCATGGGACAGGCTCCTGGCACAAACCAGGTGAGTTTACGGACCTTTCCCAGGAACTTTCCCGGACGATCTGGCACCAAAGGGGATCAGGTATACCTATGCTCCCCAGAGACAGCCGTGGCCGCTGCACTCAAAGGAAAGATCACAGATCCCAGGGATCTGGCCGAGGAGATGGAATATCCCACAGTTTTAGAACCTGATCGATATATTCTGGACACCTCTTCCATAATCTTTGCATCTTTTACTTACAAGGGTACCGAGATTATTCGAGGCCCCAACATCCGACCGCTTCCCTCCATGGACCCGCTGCCCAATGCCCTTGAAGGGGTAGTCCTGTTAAAGGTGGGGGACAACATATCTACTGACGCTATTATCCCGGCGGGCAGCGAAATTCTACCACTGCGCTCTAATATTGATGCCCTGAGCCAATACGCATACTGTCGGATTGACGATGATTTTTCCTCCAAATGCAGGGAAGTAAATGCAGCAGTGGTGGTTGGGGGAGAGAATTATGGCCAGGGCTCCAGTAGGGAACATGCAGCCCTGGCCCCCAGGCACCTTGGGGTCAGAGTTAAGATAGTTAAGAGTTTCGCTCGAATACACAAAGCAAATCTGTGTAACTTTGGCATCGTCCCTTTGGTGTTCAAAAACCCTGATGACTACAACTATATTTCCGAAGGGACTCCTGTGAGACTCGAGCGGATAAAAGAAAGAATCGCCAGAGGTGATACTGAAATTCCTGTTCAAGTGGGAGATAGACAGATCCTAACCCTGCTTGATGTATCTCCCCGCCAAAGGGAATATCTACTGGCAGGTGGGGCACTTAATTTTGTCAGAGATAAATTGGAATCATAGTCTGGAAACACCCTCTTGAAGAGGTTCCTACTCCCCATCCAGATATTTTGACAGTCCCTTGGACTGGCCCTCAATTTTCAGGGAGGCAACCACCATAAGCGTAGAGGTGCCATGGGCAATAATGGCACCCTTTTCATTCTCAACGGTTGCCTCTGATAGGCACAGAGTGCGGCCCGTCTTTATGCTTCTTCCTCTAGCTATCAAAATGCCTTCTGAAATGGGCGCCAGGTAATTAAGTTTGAGCTCCACGGTAGTGAGTCCTATATCGCCTTCCACCTTTGTCCATGCAGCCCAGAAGCACGCTGCATCTATCAGGGATGCGCAGACTCCTCCATGTACCATACCGTAGGGTTGCATATGTTTTTCCTGTACAGGGGCCTCTAGGTGCGAGGTTCCCCAGTCAAGGTCTTTGAGCTGCATGGAAAGGAGTTGAAAGTATGGGCACCTATTTACCCGTGCGAAAATCTCGTTCAGGTATTCAGGGTTGAGCTTCTTAGGTGTATCTTTTTGCGGCATTTGAACGCTCCTAGTAGGTTTTCTTTGTTCAATGCTTCTCCGGAAAAGGGAGAACATCTTGTTTTTCTTTATTTGAAGGCTCCCAGATCCTTTTCTCATCTATGATGTGAATAACCCTCCATCCTCTTGCCTCTAGATCGCGGGATACTTGAAGGCGATGGCACCTCCAAGGTAGCAACTCTGCGCACACGAGAGTTGAAACCTTCTTTTGCCCCAGATACTCGAGTTTTTTAAGTCCTTTGCGATACTCAGTGGTTAATCGGTAGGTTTCATATCCACCTTTTCTATAACCACCCAACGTCTCGCCGAGCCAGATGTAGTGTAAACCATGGGGCTTGACATTCTTTTGCAAGCTCTCTTTGTTGAAATGCGGATTGCGTGAGCTCTTGGGAAACCTTCTAATATCAATTATTAGGGTAATTCCGAAACTGCATACTAGAGAAACAAACTCTTGCAAAGATCTAGTGCTGGTACCAATAGTAAAGATTGTTTTATCCCTTGTTGGCATAAGTAAGTACCCGGCCCACCTGTTTGCTAGCCAGTCAGAAGTGCGAGGCTCGCACCCAATTCACGCAAAAAAGTTGAATATGAGATGTTCGCTTTGAATGGCAACGGCTTTTTTTGAGTCAGTTTTCTTGTATAACTCAAATGCGCAGGAGGTGGCAATGTGTTTACGCTAGAAGAGGTTATTAATCTTGCCATAAAGATAGAAGAAAACGGAGAGAAGGCCTATCCAATGGCCGCAGAAAAGGCTCAGCCAGGACCTATCCGTGATCTGTTGCTAAGGCTTGCCCAAGATGAGGTGGAGCATGTGCAATGGTTTAGAAAGCTCAAAAGAGAGGCCGAAACTACAGTAGATAATCGCGAATTATACGAGGCGGGCCAGCAGATACTGAATACTATCGTAGGGGGGATCAAAGCTTCTCCTTAAAAGATGTGGAATTTGGCCAATTGGCTGACACAAAAGAGGTGTTACGAGTAGCTCTTGAGTTTGAAAGGGATACAATATCATGGAAGAAGAGGAACGCCACGTTAAAGAATTGGAGGAAGCACTTTCTGCTTCTAATACATGACTCGTGCGAATGAGCAGTTTTTCTTGACTCACGGGGCCTAGCCTGTTTCTCTTTTCTCCTGACCTCTAACACCTGTCTTCCATCCTCATTCTATTTCCAAACAATTCCTCTGGATCGCAAGATCAGTATGAACTTCTCTTAAGAAGATCCCTTTTTCGGTGAAGGGCACCCATAGCAATTCCCGATGTTTTAGCTGGATTTTGGCCTCCTTGACCGCGGCCTGAATAGGTTTGGATCTCTTGGGCGTAATGGAAAACAGAAGCATTCGCGCCATTTCCATTGCCTCGCCCAAGGGGAGCCATGCTGGTCCGGCCTTTTCCTCCCTGAGGTTGGTTGGCAAGGTCTCGGGTATTCGGGGCTGTTGAAGGATGAACCTTGATGCAAATTTATCTACCGCCACAGGGTTTCTTATACGAAATGCAGGCACATAGAAATAGATGGGCTCTTCGTCCAACTTGCGCTTGGGCTGAAGGCGCGGCTGGGGGAAGAGTTCGAAGAACTCCTTTAGCGTGTTATACTGTTTCTTAGCAGTATGAATGCCAATCTCCAGCCTCCAGAGAGGAAGATAAACAAGGTCTTTCATGGGACTTTCCGGTTCCCAAACCTTGTATCGAACTTGGTGAAATCTACCCCCAAATTCCTGCCATGCCATGCCGCAGGTATTGCAAAGATGTATTCGGGCAGAGGGCTGAAAAGGCAGGTCCCATCCGCAGTTTGGGCACTTAAAGGGAATGAAGTTGAGAGGAGTATAGGGGAGTCTTTCACTCGGATCATTGGATTTCAACGCCTCTTTGGGAAGGGTCCCCTTTATGACGCTATGGGACAGCCCATCAACTACTACGGTATGCTTTTTGCCTTCCATCGCAACAAGGAAATAAAAGAGAGGGAAATAAAGCAGGCTGTATTTTTCTCCGATCAGGGCTGTCTTACTAATATGTAGACTGCGCTTGCCACCATCCAGCACTGGTGCCGACGTTTGCAGTGATTTTTTCACCGCATCTTTGAGGGAGACCTTTTGGTTCACGATAAGGGCATCCAGGCCCATTTTTTCTCTGTTAAAAGGGTGCATCTTCATGGCCTGTGCCCTGAGCCCGATGGATAGCATCTGGAACCGTTCGGCCTCAAAGGCCGGAAACGTTCTGATATAGGGCACAGCGCGCAGTTTCTTGAAATAGTCAAAGGATGGGCCATTATAGACCGTGGACTTAAACTCCCTGCCAAAGGCCCACTGAAAGAGCATTCCTTTTACGCGCCAAAAAGGGGCATAGGCCAGGGATGATTCAACTATAGAAGCCCTTATGCCCTTTTTTTCCCAGAAGGCCTTTAGCAGTGCCTTGCCTATGGCCTCTTTGTTTCCTTTTGGAGGAAAGAAAAAGGATTGGACCTCGTTTCTGCCGGTGGGCTTGAGGGTGGAATCACAAAAGGTACAGTGAAAGACCGAGGCGTCCTCTTCCAGTTCCACCTCGCCCCCGCACTGGGGGCAAGCGACTGCTATCTGCATTGTGGTTTGTGTTTCCAAAATCCCTAGTATCTCTTAAGATGTCATCAATATTGCAAAGTGCCAAGGGAGCTAGAAGTCAGGAGTCAGAAGTTTATAGATTTGCATTGGTGTATATGCGACACGCCTTTTCATTAATTGGCCTGAAGATGTTTAGACTGAAGGCTGAAGGGACTAACAGTCTTCGGCCCTCATCCCATTGAGCTGACTTTCTACGCTTTTATTTGACATTTACCTGCCAATGGCAGGTTTGGGCTTTGGCATTTGTCATTCCTGGTTTATCCGGCCTAGCTCCTGCTCTGCTCTCCTAATCTCAGAAAGAAACTGCTTTACCTTATCGAAATCTTTCCTAAAGCGGATAGGCCTGCCACTGTCATCTGTCATATTGGTTCCTGTACAACTATCGGCACCAGCAGGCATTACCTTTACCACTGCCTCATAAACGTTATCGGGGCTGAGCCCTCCGGCCAGTATGACTGGCAATTTTGTGTGTTTCACCAGTTGTGATGCTACATCCCAGTCCACAGGTCTCCCGGTGATCCCGATGTAACCTTCCACAGGCTCTTTGCCCAACCACGTATCAGCGAGGAAGATATCCGTTACAGGTTCAAAGACTTTGGCGATCTCAAGGGCAGGTGGCCTAGGATTATGTCCCCTAGAGGCAATGGGGATCGAGCGCATGATTTTAATTTCTGAAAACCGCCGTCTAACCAAATCTTGCCGTTCGACGAAAGGGGCCAGCTCTAAGGGCCTAGCGGCTTCATCTGTGAGGGATTCACAGAAATGGATAATGTGGGGGCAATAGTAATCGAGAGCCTTAAAAATTATGTCTTTATCCCAAAACAAGAAAATAAGGCTGTTTTTCCCTACTGCATTCTGGGTGAGTTTAATCAGGTCCCTGATCTCAGGGTTTTGCCAATTTTCAGTGGAGACGATCACACTACCAATGTGATCCACCCCAAGCTCAAGGCACCTCTCCGCCTCCCATGGATCCTGTATCTCGTATATTTGAACAATCATATTTGCACAGCGTAGAGCCGTTCCGCAATCTTGAAGGGGATGGCGAATTTTGGGCTGAGTGAAGATGTCACCCAGCCCAAAGCAAGGAACCCTTGTAAGATATTGGTCACTCCTTAGGGATATCGTACTCTACCCTTACAGGTACAATTTTGCCTCCTGAGTACTTCCAGATTTCAATCGGGGTTATTACATCTCCATGTGAGTCAAAATCGATGGAGCCAGCTGCTCCTTCATAATTTATCTTTTTGCCTTTTTTCAGAAGTTCAAAGGCCTTTTTGAATTCACCTGGTTTGACCACTTCTCCCGGTGGACAGGCAACCTCTCTGAAATTATCCCTGATGTTTTTGGGAGTTAGTGCAAGCCCTTTTACCTTTGCAGAGTATGCTGCCAGACCTACAACAGCTAAGGCATCATAGGCATTAGTGATAAATGGTAAAGGAGGCAGCTTGCCAAATTCTTCTTTGTAATCTGTTACAAATATGAGGTAGGCATCAGTCTTAGCCGATGCCGGAGCCGTTCCATACTGTCCCTCAAGATTTTTAGCTCCAACAGCCTTAATAAGATCCTGGGATTTTGTGCCATCACAGAAAAGGAAGCTACTATATTTAAAAAACTCTATAGCCTCTTTTATGAAGATTCTTGCGTTTCCTACCCAGCTGAAAGCACAAAGCACATCAGGCTTGTTCTTGAGAGCCTTTCTTAGCTCGGCTGTATAAGATTCTGCCACTTTTTCATCATGAGGTACCCTGGCCAAAACTTTGCCACCTCGTTTTTCAAAGGATTTTGTGAAGTTCTCCGCAAGGCCTTGTCCGTATGGATTGTTGATGTACATGATGGAAGCTGTCTTGTACCTGGTAGAAGCGAATATCCCCGAAACGATCCCTTGTAACGCATCAGAAGGACAGGTCCTAAATACAAAATCCCTATCTTTGTCGGCAGGCAGCACAGTCAACAAGGGAGATGTAGCAGACGGCGAAATAATTGGAATCCCCTTGCGGCATGTCACGGATTCAGCCACTGCAACTACACCAGGGCTGGTCATGGGACCTATTATTGCTGCCACATGGTCGACATTGACCAGCTTTTTTGCTGCGTCGGTTGCAGCAATAGGGGAGGTTTCCGTATCTTCGTGAATCAACTTAATAGTTAGACCGGCTTCTTTTAACTGCTTGGCTGCAAGTACGGCACCGTTTCGAATATTGGGGCCGAATTCTTTAAGAGGTCCAGTATAGCAAAAGAGTGTCCCTACCTTCAGTTCTGCTTTTGCCCTAGGGGCTAAGACCAAAACAGCCAGCAGAAAAACTGTTACAAAATAACTTACTTTCCACAGAAATTTCTTCATTACACTTCCTCCTTTCTAGTTCAATGGATTTCCAAAGTCTCACTATTGCATTAATCACATAGACCCACTTTTAATAATTTTATCATATTTGAGTGTTGCCAGCAACGATTCCGTAAAATGTACTTCCAGGTATGAAGCGATGAATGTCAATTTTGCGGAAGCAGCATTGTTTCAGAAGTAATGTAATCTGATCCAGCCTGGGAAGAGCTGCCAATCCTTTCAAGGAGCAGTTGACCATATTCAGATTTGCGGCGGCAATATCTTTTCCCATGCTATGAAAGTTCATCACCACAGCCAATACACCTTGGGGTGAGAGCATAGCGCGTAATTTGTTCAACAGTTCAATTTGATCTTTTTCATGGAAGTGGTACAGGATGTTAAAGAGATCAATAAGTTCGAAAGGCGCTGCGACTTTCTCTGGGGAATGACGAATATCTCCATGGAAAATATCGAACCGATCCTTCAGTCCCCATGCTGCGATGTTATCCTTTGCCTGTCGGACCACTGCCTCATCAATATCCAGGCCTATGCCCGTGGCGTTTTGGTTAGCGTTATAAAAGGAGGTAAAGCGGCGTGTGAAGGTAATGGAACAATTCCCTAATGAGGAATCTTGCCTGCCTGTGCGTGGCACGCAGACAGGCATCCGCATCCTTTTCACACTGCTTCGAGCCCAAAATGAGATATGGGAAGGCAAGCCCATCAAGGGATTCTAATTTTACATTACTTGACAAACGCTACCGCCATGTTCTCATATTTTTGCATTTCCTCAGCACGCACTTCATGCTTAAGGATAGATTCAAGAAATTGGCGCCTTTGGATTGGGGCGGATTGCTTTTTCATTGTGAAACCTCTTTGTATTTTTGTCGGCAAGGGTCGATAGGGAGGGTAATGGAAAGACCCTGCAACAGAAAACTTGTGAAGCTTCTTACCCCACGTCTGGGCGATGACCTCAGTCCCAAAGTAGACAAAAATAGCAATGATGTCAATTGCACTTGGGATAAGACGCGACACCTGTTGATTCCAGTGGAATTAAGAATAACGTTATTAGGAAATAGGCTTTTTGAGGGTGATTTGACCCAGGGCTACACAGAATAGAATGTTACTTTTTGGGATCGCATATCCTAAAAAGCTTGACTTTTTTGGAATATAGTTTCAAAATAACAATCCCATGTTAAAACCGGACGAGTTTTTAGAAGAAAAGCTGTATCCAAGAAACCT
>Ga0209410_1001162_pt1 | contig 12763 bp, 9 predicted proteins | sample Mar14436cmmetaG_FD_184135 | JGI IMG/M metagenome (GOLD analysis project Ga0209410, IMG submission 184135) | Marine hydrothermal vent microbial communities from Guaymas Basin, Gulf of California to study Microbial Dark Matter (Phase II) - Marker... ... | reverse complement strand
GATCTTCGTCTCAAACACGAAGCAAGGCGACCACGTCAAGTTCGTGATCACAAGGATCGGTAGGCGCTACGCGATGGCCGAGCCCGTCCGAGAAAGGAAGGATGAGGAGTAAAATTCCCTCAACCTCGAGGAAGACTCCTCTATTCCAAAAACAACAGCTTCTCCTTTTTTATAATTTAATTGATGCAAAGGCAACCGAACTGTGAAAGATAAATTTAACGCGTTCTTCCGTAACTATAGATCGAGCATGTGGCACTCTTCATCTTTGATGGAGGATGAAAAATGGAAGCCGACATCCTGATCCGTGAATGCACCGTTCTCACGATGGTTCACGGGGAGATCATAGGTAAGGGGGCGATCGCGGTTAAGAACGGCTTGATCACGTATGTCGGCGAGGAACGGCGTGCGCCTCCCTTAAAGGCCGAGGAGGTTATCGAGGCGCAGGGGAAGGTCGCCATGCCGGGCCTAGTGAACTGCCACACCCACGCACCCATGTCGATCATGAGGGGAGTCGCAGAAGACCAAGAGCTCGAGACGTGGCTGAGAGAGTCTATCTGGCCCTTAGAGGCTAAACTGACAGCCGAAGACATACATAACGGCGCCCTGCTCAGCTGCCTCGAGATGATCAAGAACGGGGTGACATGCTTCTCGGACATGTACTTCCGCGAGGACGTCGTCGCGGCCGCCGTGGAGAAGTCTGGATTGAGAGCGGTCTTGGCTCCGGGCATAATTGAGGGAGGCGACCCGGAGAGGGGTGAACGTATGCTGGAGGAAGCCGTGAAGGTCGTTAAGAAGTATCATGGGCATGCGGACGGTAGGATTCAGACCCAGATCGGCCCCCACGCAGCTTACACATGCAGTCCAAGCCTCTTGAAGAAGGTTGGAGAAACGGCCTCCTCTCTGAACGTTGGAGTTCACATACACTTGGCCGAATCTAGGGAGACCGTTAGGCTCGTTAGGAGGATGTACGGCGAAGGCGAAGTCGCCGTCCTGAGAAAAACCGGCCTCCTCGGGCCTAACCTCCTCGCGGCGCACGGGGTTCACCTGACCCGTAGAGAGATGCTTACCTTAGCCCGGTACGGCGTGAAGGTTTCGTATAACCCCGTCTCTAACATGAAGCTGGCCTCTGGGATTCCTAGGGTGAAGGAGATGCTTGAGTTCGGGATAACCGTCGGCGTGGGAACCGACGGCCCCGCAAGCAACAATAGTTTAGACGTACTTGAGACGGTTAAGGCTGCCTCCCTCCTCCAGAAGATACGTTACATGGACCCTAAGGTCCTCCCGGTTAGGGAGGCCTTGGAGATGGCTACGATAGGTGGGGCGAGAGCTTTAGGGTTAAGCCACATGATCGGAACGCTTGAACCCGGTAAGAGAGCCGACATAATACTCATAGATTTCAGGAGGCCTCACCTAACCCCTATGCTCGACGTGTACGCTAACGTAGTCTACTCGGCTCGTGGAAGCGACGTTAACACGGTGATCGTTGACGGAAAAATACTCATGAGAGACAGGATAGTCAAGACCCTTGACGAGGAAGAGGTTATGAGAAATGCCCAGAAGACGGCTGAGAATCTCCTTTCAAGATGAGAAACGGATAAAAAGGGAGGGTAGACGGAGTCTTCGCGGTCTAGGATTCCTTTAAGGTATCTCCTCTCCGCAGAGGCGGGTTATCCTCTTCCAGTTCTCGTCGACCCAACGCTGAATCGTGTCGAGTTCATGCTTGAATTGGGGCTGGAATAGATGCCTGAATCTCCTCTGAATCTTCAGGAACTCGATGATAGGCTTCGGCTTCATCACCTTTATGTTGAGTTTGTACTTGCCGTTCTCCACCTCGTAGACCGGCCAGTACCTTGTCTGGACAGCTAGCCTAGCAACCTTTATGCTCTGTGAAGGGTCAAACCTCTGCCCAAGCGGGCAAGGAGAGAAGACGTGGATGACGGCTGGCCCCTCAACCTCCAAGGCCTTCCTAACCTTCGTTATGTAGTCATTCCAGTAGGCTGGTGAAGCTGTTGCGCAGTACTCGATGCCATGCGCCGCACATATACCGATGAAGTCCTTCTTGAACTCGGGTTTGCCGGGTATTTTCGTCCCAGCTGGGCTTGTGGTTGTGGCCGCGCCATGCGGGGTTGCCCCAGACCTCTGGATGCCAGTGTTCATGTAGGCTTCATTGTCGTAGCAGATGTAGACGAAGTCGTGTCCTCTCTCCAAGGCTCCGGATAGGGCTTGTATCCCGATATCGAAGGTTCCCCCATCACCGGCGAAAGCTATAATATCCACATGCTTATCCCAGAGGCCCTTCCTCCTGAGGGCTTTATATGCTGCTTCTATCCCGGAGGCAACTGCGGCTGCGTTCTCGAAGGCTACGTGTGCCCATGGTACACGCCACGATGTGAATGGGTATATCGTCGATGCAACCTCTAGGCAACCTGTTGCGTTAACTATTACAGTTGGCCCTCTCAAGGCTTTCATGGTCATTCTGGCTATTATACCAGCTCCGCAGCCAGCGCATAGCCTATGCCCAGATGTGAACAACTCTTCGACCGGTAAATCCTTCAACCTGACCATACTCACTCCCTCACCCCGATAAACTTAAACCTCTCCTTAACGACGCCCGTCTCGGCGGCTTCTAAGGCTTCGTTGAAGACCGCCTCAACATCGAAGGGTGTTATATCCCTGCCTCCAAGCCCGTATACCCCGTTGAAGACCAAGAGGTCGCTCCCCTCGGTGTACAAGATGGACAACACATCGCTGCATAAAGCTCCGTATGGCGCCCCAAAGCTGCAGGCCCTATCCAGAACTGCTAGAACCTTTAGGTCCTTTACGGCTTCGAGTACATCCTCGGTGGGGAATGGACGGTAGACCCACGGTTTTATAACTCCAACCTTCTTGCCCTCATCCCTGAGCTTCCTCGCCACGGCCTTAGCCGTTCCGGCGGTGCTCCCGAGGCACATTATGGCCACATCGGCGTCCTCCATATTGTAGGTCTCTATTAGGCCATAGCTTCTATCTGCTAGGGCGTTATACTCCTTCGTCACCCTCTTTATAACGCTTGGAGCCCTCTCCATGGCGTCTACCTGCTGACGCTTAACCTCGAAGTAGTAGTCTGTTAGGCATAGAGCCCCAACCGTTATGGGCTTATCTGGATCTAACTTAAAGGATGGCTTCCTCACTGGTAGGAACTTTGAGACCTCCTCATCCTCCCGAACCTCAACGCCCTCCATCGAGTGTGACAAGATGAAGGCATCTATACAGACAGTTACTGGTAAGAGGACATCGTGGTCCTCAGCTATCTTGAAGGCTTGTATAACCCAGTCGTAGGCTTCCTGGGCGTTCTCGGCGTAGATCTGGATCCAGCCGCAATCCCTGGAGCCCATCATATCTGAGTGGTCACCGTGAATGTTTATTGGAGCCGACAACGCTCTGTTCACTACGCCCATCACGATCGGGCATCTGAGGCCGGAGGCTATGTAGAGCATCTCGTGCATTAAGGCTAGCCCCTGGCTTGCTGTTGCCGTGAAGACTCTGGCGCCCGTTAGGCTCGCGCCTATGCAGGCTGACATGGCTGAGTGTTCAGATTCAACGCAGATGAACTCCGTATCTACTTCCCCGTTGTGTACGTACTCGCTGAAGGCTTCAACTATGATCGTCTGCGGCGTGATCGGGTAGGCCGCTACGACGTCGACGTTACACTGCTTAACAGCGTAGGCTATTGCCTCGTCTCCTGTTAAGCCGATTATCTTACCCATTACCTGCTTCACCTCTCCTCCTCAACCATCTTTATGGCTCCAGCTGGACACTCAGTCTTACAGATGCCGCATCCCTTGCAGTAGTCGTAGTTGACGGCTACGTGGTTCTCCAGCCTTATGATCGCCCCGTCTGGACAGTATATCCAACAGAGCAGACAGTTTACGCATTTCTCAACGTCGATGACGGGCCTGAAGGCCCTCCAGTCTCCCGTCTTGTACTTTAGTGACGATCCCGGCTCAAGGAGGATTCCAGCGATCGGTATTGATCGCCATCCAAGTTTATTCTCGGACTCGCTCATTCCCCTTTAACCTCCTTGTACGCTCTCTTTATGACGGCTACGTTCTTCTCGCCGGCGGCTCCCGGAAACCTCTTCATCACCACGCTGATCATAGAGTCCATGGATGTTAGCGGCGCAACCTTCAGGAGCGCTCCCAGCATAGCCGTGTTGTAGATCGGTCGGCCGAGTATGTCTAGGGCGATCCTTGTTGCGTCCACCGTGTAAACGTTGGCTTCCTCAACGTTCAGGGCCTTCTTCATCTCTGAGGGCTCCATCTCCGTGTTGGCGACTATTGTTCCGCCTTTGACCAACCCTTCAACTATATTCACTTTGCCGAGAAGAGTGGGGTCGACGAGGACAACGATGTTCGGGTTGTAGATGCGGCTGTGAATGGTGATCGGTTCGTCGCTGATTCTGGTGAAGCCCGTCACCGGGGCTCCAGCCCTTTCAGGGCCGAACTCTGGAAAGGCTTGAACGTACTTGCCGTCGAGTAAGGCCGCTTGGGCGAGAAGCCGGCTCACAGTGACTATCCCTTGTCCTCCTCTTCCATGCCACCTAACCTCTACTAGCAACTAGACACCTCTCCAAGCTTATTGGGCAATAATAGGAAGAGAGTCGGGGAGATATATCTCTTTACCTAGAAAGGATGAAAACCTTACACTCCAGCGGCTCTCTCCATGGATAATCCCGAAGTTCAAGACTCCCGAGGAGATCGAGAGACTTGAGGTTCCAGATTCAGCAAAATGTGTAAAGAAGCTTGAGAAGATACTACAAAAGGGCCTTCGGGGTTTCCTTAAAAGCTGAGGTTCCACCCGGGATCCATCCGCCATGCTCAGCCGCTAGATCTTTAGTCGGAACTGAGAGGCTATACATGTTCTTTATAGGTATCCAGACTTATGCGTAGGTTGTTCAGAAAACTACTCGAGAGCTTCGTGTTAAGGGATTGTACCTTAGACGTGACTGGTGAAGAGCTTTCAAGTATAGGTTTGAGCGACGATCATGCAGGATACCTAAACGTTAGCCTTCTTTAAGTGTTCTTCTAGAGCATAAGCCAGCCCTATCAGCGCTGAGGATGCTGCATACTCAGTTGAGAGGGTTACGCCGGGGCAGAGGTCGATAACCATATCGACGAATCTGAAGACTCCTTTGGGAACCCCCTCCCTCGAACCGAAGAGCATATTAACCCTAGCCACATCATTCGAGGCTGTCATCTCAGCCAACCTTTCAGCCACCTCTGGAAAGGGCTCTCCTTCAGGCTCGAAGACTATCTTCGGTTCATCTTTACGCTCTCTAACGAGCTGGTACAGGTCTTGAACTACAACCTCGACCCTGTGAGGTCTATGGGCATAAGTTCTCCTTTGAATGTTGTATCTAGACTCGACTCCCTCTAAGAGACCCTCCAAGAAGAGGTTCAACATCCAGCCCTTAACCGATCCGACCACGGCGACTACATATTCCCCAACCTCAAACATCTGAACAGCCCTACCTATTCTGGAGCCCATGGGTCTTATCGAACCTCTAGGCCCCAAATATGGTATCTGAACAACAGAGACCTTCCTGAAGAAGTTCCTAACCTCAACCTTTCCAGGTTTCATCTTTCTCCAGATCTCAGCCTTATCCGCTATACCGATGGCGGCCACCTCACCTATGATCTCAACCCATATGATCTTATCGGGATAATCTAGGTTGACAGAGGCTCCCGTAGCCTCTATTATGGCTGATCCAGCCTTATAGTTCACATCTATGCTCTTATATTGGTGGGTTCCACGCCTAACGGTTCTGACGGCAAAGGTTATGTCGGGGCTTAGATGTCTAGTCGAGACTTTAACCGCGGCCTCCACGATCTCGTCCATATCAGCGTTAACTACCTCCTCAGAGAGGAGAACCCTCTCGGCCTCCGGGATCTCCTGCTTTATCGCCTCAGCCAGCTTGGGGCCGTCGCTCTTTCTCTTCACCTCTAAGGTGACCAGCCCTGGAAAGCCTTTAGGTTTAGGTTCAACATTTACGTTGAAGCCTAGCTCTTCGATCCTTGAGGCTGTAACCCTCTCCATTCCAAGCAACGTCTTTACAATTATGTCAGGCCTAACCATTTTTCTAGGTCCCCCGAAGGATTCCGGTCTGACCTATATGTATCTCTATGGTTTCAATCCTCTTAAGCAGAGTCTTCGGCCTCTTCAAGTCTAAACCTATCATTAAGGCCTTCAGGCCAGTTCTATTGAGTTCTCTCTCTAAGGCTTCCATGAAGAGACCTCTTGTCTCTACATACTCAAAATTCCCTTCAGAATTTCTCCTTATAGAGGTTAGTTCGACTCCGCACGTAGGCGAACGGTTAACACCGATCACGGCTAGAACTCTAATTTTAGGCTTTTTACTCAATCGTGTTATGGCTTTTAATCCTTTAGCCACAGCCCTGAGAAAAGCCTTCGAATCGGCGTTAAGGAACAATAGGCTCGACCCAGAAGATCGGAAGTTCCGAGTCACTGACGCATAACATCCTGAAGAATGGCTCAGATATTAACTGAAAAGGACTGAAAACCACGTATATAATCAGATTCAATACCCCACCCAGTTTCAGGCTTCTTTTGGGCACCCACCTCCATACAGTATCCAGATTGATATCTAAACCTTTTAAAAGAATGTTTCCTCATCTACGCCGAGGATTCAACCGAAGCTCTACAACTTGTATCCCACGGCTTCGCAGAGTGGCTGCTAAACCAACACATAAAGAGATATAGACTCCTCATAAACAAGCTCATAGAACTCTTCGAACAAACACGATGCGAAGAGAAGGAGAAGCTCGTGGACACACTAGCGAAACTGATATCCAGATCCTAAAATAACTTATATAAAACCTCACCACAAAGTCGTATAGTTAGTAGTTAACTGATTGGTAATAGGATAGTTAGGAGGATATTTGCCGGGTTACCCTAGCCTGGTAGGGGGCAGGCCTGCTAAGCCTGTGGCCCACGGGGCCTCGCGGGTTCAAATCCCGCACCCGGCGCCAAGGAAAACCTACGGTTTCTCCGCTTCCCTTCGAAACGGGGCTTGAGAGAAGAGATCGACCTCCGTGGAACACTCATCTATATCGGCCTTAAACTCACGAGTGGACGAGCCGGAGCGTCATTCTGCACCAATAACTCACCCAGAAAGGGGCTGAAAACAGCCTCTGAAAAGAAAACAGCCTCCATCTTAAAAGCCGTTTTGAACATCGTAAATAGAGAGGGGATCCCCTTTGGGCAGATCGTCACTCAAAGTAATCAAGGTTCTCGGCGAGCATCCACTTCAAGACCTCATCCTCATCGCTGAAGGCCGAAAACATGCTTTCCCGGATTTAGTCTCGGGAACACCGTTTGAAGAAAAGACATGCGCAGGGTTGTGGAGTTGTCCTAAAACGTTACTGTAGCATTCTGATGACGCATCATCCGGCAGAAAAAAATTAATATTGTGAAAACTGGATAAGAATAAAAGGGCAAAGTATTAAGTTTAAGCAGTGTATCAGCCTTGGATAAAGGAAAGCGTGTAGGAGGCTACATCTGCCCCTGGTGCGGCTCCGAGTACGCTTACGTATTTGAAGACGGCCACATTATATGTGCTAGGTGCCGCAAGGTCATACGTGGACCTCCCGGAGTACGTAAGGTTAAGAGGCCTCCGATTCACGCCCCAAAGGTGCCCAAAGCCGCGTATTTAGCGGCCTTATGCCTCATTATAGCTCTTTCATCCTTCCTCGCCTACCTCTTCATACACGGCCCCTTCAAGCCTCCCGAACCCGAAAGGGTCATACCGAACATAATATCGTGGAGCAACAACAAGACGAACGACGCTGACCGGATGTTCTTGGTGGAGCCGGGTGAAACCGTTGAGTTCACGGTGAACGCTGAGAAGGCCGCTAGGTTCGAGTGGACCGTGAACAAGCAGCTAGTTCAGAGCTCGACGAGCCCGAAATTTGTCTTTAGGGTTCCAAATGCTAAGGGTATATGGGAGATTCATGTGGCGGCGGTCGGGGAGGGAGAACCCAAATGCGGTATTCCTCCCCAAGCTGACTGCGAGTGGGTCATCTCAACCCTAAGCGTCGACGAAGCCCCGGACTTCTTCGACTACTTCACCGACGGTAAATGGGCCAACCGGACCGAGACCGATCCTTGGGGTAGACCCCTCCCAGAGTGGAGATTCGAGAACGACTTTAGGTGGGCTAACGTTCCAGGCTGGCCCATCACTTCACACTGCTGGGCTCAGGCGCCTTTCAAGAAGATTCCAGGGATACCTATACCGTCGTGGGCGACTGCCTCGGAGAGGCAATATGGGGAGACCCCGACGGCTATGCTGATCGCTCCATCAACTACTGCTTACGGGACATTCGAGATGTGGTTCAGGTTTCCCGGCGGTGGATGGGTTCCTCCAGGAGGGGGCTCAGGTCCTAGGACCGAGGTTCAGTTCTACTATATAGATGACGGGTTTGGGCACGTCTACTCGTACACGAAGACCTCTGACTCGCACAACTATGCTATAGGCCACCACGATAGCGGCTTCTTCCCTACCGATGAATGGTACCACTTGAAGATCATCAGGACCCCGGACGGATGGTTCTACATCTACGTTAACGATATGCTCGAGTTCTACGGTAGGAGTAACACAACTACGGTATCGAGGCAGATCCGCCTTAGACTCTCGAGGTTCGATTACGCCCTCAACCCAACGACGGTTATAGCCGACGGCATAGTGATCTGGAAGAACAAGTACCTCTTCCCGAAGAAGAGTGCAAGGTATGGGCCGTACATCTATAACTGGGTCTGGGATGGAACGACTCACGTCCCGGTCTTGAGGAACGGAATCGTGGTTAACGGGCGGGGCGTAACTTTGGAGGATATCGCAGCCTTACTCGGCAACTCGTCCCTCTTCAGCTATGACCCTGACACTAAGACAGCCAACTGTTACACCGACCTCGTTGTTTGGGAGGGAGCCGAGCTCATCATCAACGGCGAGAAGTTGATCTTCCATCCAAAAGAGGATGCCGGATGCTACTTCTCGATCATGTACGCGGCAACCCTTAGGATCAACAACAGCGTCATCACCTCGGCTAACCAGCATTATTACTGCTTCAGGTTCCCGAGTACTACCCATTACTCGTTCTACGCGGGGTTCCGGCTAGGAGCCAGCTCGAAGGGAACCGGAACCCTGAACTACGCGAGCGAGAACAGAATATTCATAGAGAACTCGGTTATTGAAAAGGCGTCTTACTTCTTCATAGACGCTCCGCTGGAGTTCATCCTCAGAAACACCAAGTTCACGGACCTCCACTCCATCGACATAGGCGACTACTCAGCTCCTTCCGGAGACCGCTGGAAGAGGAAGATGTTCGTTAAGGGCCCGAAGAGCTTCTGGCTTTTCTTCAAGAACCTAGACCTACTGGACTTCGAGATGAGGAACGTCACGATCGAGGGGGCGGTTCACCCCCTTAACCTAACTTTCATAGCGAACGCTGAGAAGCAGCTCCTAAACATATACGACTGCAACTTCGAGAACGAGAACATAATTGTGAGGAAGAGCCGAAGGATGGAGTCGTTCTGGTTCGAGCCTCAGGAGCTAGTCTGGGCCGAGTACGAGAACCTGATAGGGTTCGTGAACTGCAAATTTAACGAGTTAACGGTTGCCACGGACAAGGCTAAGGCCGTTGTGAAGTATTACCTTGACGTTCTAGTCTTGGACGCGGAGGGAAAACCCATGCCCAACGTGAAGGTAACCGTGATCAACGAGGTTGACGACGAAAACTACCCCGCTGAGAACATCGTAAAAGAGAGGGTTCCAAGAACGGCTGAGAGGCCGGTCTATTATGGAGGAAACCTTATAACCCAGCTCCGCCTCTACTCGCCTCACAGGTCAACGATCACGGGTCCAGACGGGCATACGCCGCTTCCATCAGACGGGCCTAATACGCTGGTTGTAGCCGACTACGTCCAAGACCAGAACGGAAAGACCGAATTCACGTACACAATCAGGGCTGAAACCCTCGACGGACGGAAGATAGCCGAGGTTAGAGGCGTCAATCCGAATTCCACATGGTATAGGCCAGACCCGAATAAGCCGACGTACACCGTCGTGTTGAGGCAGGTCGCTGGGAAAGTCGCCGGCGTAGTCACGGACCCCACGGGGGCTCCAGCCAGCGGGGTCGAGGTGAGGGTTTGGGAGAGATCGGCAATAACAAACGAGACCGGAGGATACGTAATAACGTGCATACCTCCTGGAACCTACAGGATCACAGCCTCGACCGAGGGAGCCAGCGCCTGGCAGGATGGAATCCAAGTCTTCGAGAACCAAGTTACAATCGTGAACCTCCAGCTGGAGACCGACGAGCAACCTCCCTTGATCCTCAACCTGTCCGTGTCGTCGGTCACGCGGCATACGGCTAAGATCACGTGGCGGACCGATGAGCTCACAACCACGATCTTGAAGTATGGAACAGAGCCCGGCGTCTACACGGAGACGTTTGAAGATCGATCCTACACGTTCGAGCATGAAGTAACGTTGACCGGCCTCTCGGGGAACACGACTTACTACTTCGTCGCTGCCGGCGTCGACCTAGCCTCCAACTACGGCGAGTCCACTGAAGAGTCCTTCAAGACGAGCAGCAAGACTTTCATCTGGATCGAGGCGGAAGACTACGACGCGATCAACCCGCCCATGACCGTGGCGTACCACCCGAACGCGTCGAACGGGAAGTACATCTGGGCTCCTCCTGGAAGCGGCTTCAACGGGCCGGGCTACGCCGTGTACAACTTCTGGATCGAGGAGCCTGGAAACTACGTGATCTGGGGCAGAGTCATAGCTGAGACTGGCGGCAACAACTCGTTCTGGGTTCAGATAGACGACGGGGAGATGAAGCGTTGGGCTATAGCATTATGCAGTACTTGGACTTGGGACCAGGTCAACTACTGGTCCGGCGCCGATGAGACAGAGTTCCAACCCGAGATAGACCCCGTCGTATTCACGTTGTCGAGGGGATGGCATAAGCTGTGGATCAAGCAGAGGGAAGACGGCACCATGCTGGACCTAATCCTGATAACGGACGACCTAGAATACAGGCCTCCCTAACGCTTTTTTAATCATCAACCTGGACTCCGGGAAACCCCTCTTAAATACGCATCGTGCCTAATATAATATTGTTAAAGGTTGATAGTGAAGGGTGGCCTATGAGTTGGGTAGAGGATGTTTTAGGACACGAGGCCCCGGAGTGGTTGAAGACCTTCGGTAGGATGGACGGGGAGGCGATCCTTAGAAAGGCTGAGGATTTAGGTCTTCCTCCTGAGCAGCTTGAAGAACTCAGGACGATGCTCTTCGAGGATTTAAAGGACCGTGAGGATGTGGAGAGGCGTTATCAGAGGGCCCATGAACTCCTATGCCCGTTGAGGCTCAGGCAGAGAATAGATGAACATGAGGAGGAACGTGATAAGGTTGTTGGAATTCTTGAGAGGAAAGACCCTGGGAGATGGTTGGAGCAACTGTTAAAGTCAGAAGTAGAATTCGTTAAGACTCTGACTCTAGAGGAGCGTGAAAGGTACCTGTTAACAAAGGAGGTTCTGGTCGAGTTACAGGGAAGGTATTTTGAGGCAATGAGTAGCACAGAGTTCGAGGGTGAAAGACCTCTGAGAATAAATTGGAGGTGCTTTGTTCATGAGGATATTCATCTGGGGGGAAAGGATCCCAAAACGGGGGAAGATGTTCGGATACCCTTCGTGCAGTTCTACCGTAGATGGGATGGCAAACTATTCATGAGGAGGTCCCACCCAGAAGACCACTCAATAGTAACGTTCATCAAGAATAGATTTTTCCCTGAGAAAGAGGGGATAGGAAGCATAGACCGGACCCAATTCACGATAAGTAGGGAACACGTTCACCTCAAAGATAAGGTTATGGAGGAATTCAAAGAGATATTCGATGAATTCGGGTTCAGAGAGGATGAATGGAAAAGATACGTAGGATCTCACAACATAACGTGGTTCAAGGGAACTCCATCATGGCTTAAGGGGGAAGCATGAATGTGCAAAGTATGTAGTGATGTACTGAAGAACCATTTCCCGGGCTGCATATATACCGTCCAGATAACGAATCCGCAGGTTGGGGAGTATGTAACCTGGGGTTACAATTCGCAAGGCGAGTATTTGGGAAGGCTCAAGTGTCTCTACACGTCGCCATCTCCCTCGTCCGAGAAGGCAGGGTTGACTGGCAAACCTTAAATAGGCTGGAAAAGCAACGTTTGAGAGGGGTTCTGCTTGAGGATCGCCGTTCTTGGCGGCGGCAACGGGGCTCACCAGATGGCCGCCGACCTAACCTTAGCCGGCTTGAAAGTCAACATGTTCGAGATGCCTAGGTTCAAGGAGAACGTTGAGAAGCTTCTGAGGACCGGAGAGATCGAGACGTTTGGGGGAGCTAGGGAGGGTAAGGCGAGGCTCAACATGGCCTCAACCGACATCGAGAAGGTTCTAGAGGATGTGAAGCACATCTTCATAGTTGTCCCAGCCTTCGCCCATAGGCCCTACGCTGAGCTCTTGGCGTCCTACCTGAAGAGAGACCAGACGGTCACGTTGTTTCCGGGAACCCTCGGCACACTGGAGTTCGTTAAGGTCTTGAGGGATGAAGGTGTAACGTGGGACTTAACAGTAGCCGAGACCGACACCCTCCCTTGGGCATGCAGGCTCGTAGCCCCAGCCACAGTTAAGGTTTACCACACCCTAAAGAGGTTTGGGG
>Ga0209410_1001161_pt1 | contig 12771 bp, 8 predicted proteins | sample Mar14436cmmetaG_FD_184135 | JGI IMG/M metagenome (GOLD analysis project Ga0209410, IMG submission 184135) | Marine hydrothermal vent microbial communities from Guaymas Basin, Gulf of California to study Microbial Dark Matter (Phase II) - Marker... ... | reverse complement strand
GGGATACCCAGGATATAGAATTTTCCCTTTCCATGGGAGAATTAGTCGCCAAGGCTATAGAAAGGAGTAAAAGAAGGCAGGCAGAACGGGAAGTAAAGAAACTGGCAGAAGCCTTAGAAAATGCGCCTGGTTTGATTTATATAACTGATAAAACCGACTGCATTGAATATGCTAACAAAACAGTGGAAAAAATACTGGGGTTTAAAAAAGAAGAATTCACAGGGAAAATGCCCTTTGAGGTTTTAATACCCGTTGCAGAAAGGCTAGATAAGGCATTTTTTCAGAAAATACGGAGAAAAGTGAATGCTGGAAAAACAGTATCCCAGTTGTTTGCTATAAAAAATAAAAACGGAGAGATTCTTTACTTTGATTTCACCATAACCCCAGTGCGTGATGCTCACGGGAAAATACTTCATTTCATATACCTGGGGAAGGATGTGACAAAGGAAAGAAAAATTGTTGAGAAGCTGGAATATCTTTCAAATTATGATCTTTTGACGGGCTTACCTAATAAAAACAAGTTTCAGAAGGACCTTTCCATGGAACTTAAGAAAGGTGTAAAAAAGGCAAAACTAACTGCAGTACTGGTGCTGGATATAGACGAATTTCGTAGTATCAATGGAACTTACGGTGCAGAGAGAGGCGATGTTGTTCTCAAAGAGGTGGCAAAAAGACTCAAAGATATTTCTAGAAAGGCTCTTGTAGCCCGGTTAGGAAATGATGAGTTTGGAATTGCCTTCAGATATCTACAGAGCCATGCAGATCTCCTGGAAATACTGGAACATATCTTTGATATACTTTCCTATCCCGTGAAAATAAATCAGGAAGAGCTTATAATTACTGTGAGTCTCGGTATTTCTGTATATCCCCATGATGGGAAAACCGCCGAGGACCTCATAAGGAAAGCCTATATGTCCCTCAAAAAAGCCAAAAAAGTTTCAGGTAACAGCTATGAATTTTTCAACAAGGAAATGGCTGAGAAGGCCGAGTATACCTTTGCTCTTAAAAACGATATAATGAAGGCGATTTCAGACAAAGAATTTATCCTTTACTTTCAACCATATTATGAACTTGAGTCAGGTAAACTTGCTGGTATGGAAGTCCTCTTAAGGTGGCAACACAAGGAAAGAGGAATAATAAATCCCGGAGAATTTATTCCGATACTTGAGGAGACAGGAATGATAGTCACAGTGGGTGAGTGGATTCTTGAGAAAGTTCGAGAACAGATGATAGAATGGCGAGATAAGGGATATCCACTCTATCCCCTCTCGGTTAATATTTCTCCAGTCCAGTTCAGGGATAAGAAACTACTGGAAAAGATAAGCAAGGTTATAGAAGACCATGGAATTGATGCATCGTATCTCATCCTTGAAATAACTGAAACCACCTTCATGGAAGATGTGAACTATACAAGCAGGGTGTTGAAAAAATTGAAAGAGATGGGGGTAAGAATCTCCATCGATGATTTTGGGACAGGATATTCCTCACTGGCTTATCTAAAGAGATTCCCTGTGGATACTCTGAAAATCGATATTTCTTTTATTAAGAACATAGAAAAGGACCCTGATGATGCCACCATCGTATCCACAATAATACAGGTTGCCCATAACATGGATATAAAAGCAGTTGCCGAGGGTGTGGAAAGAAAACAGCAGTGGGATATATTGCGACTTCTCAGGTGTGACATAGCCCAGGGGTTTTATAAAAGCAGGCCCTTGCCTGCTGAGGAGATGGAGAAGATTTTAATAGAGGAAGGAGCCCGTCAGTAAGTAGAGAATACTTAGAGCTGGCTTTCTATTGAAATATCATATATAAGCATTTTTACTTGATTTAAATAGGCACCTTCTTTAAAATTTCAAATGCAGAAATCCGGTATCTTCTCGCAGTAAATGTTCTTTAACAAAAAGGAGGTATGTGTATTGAAATGTTTAATTATTGCTGCAGGTAAGGGGAAAAGAATCCGAAAAATAAGTGATTCTAAGCCACTTACTAAGATTTATGGTTTACCTTTAATTGAAAGGGTCATCCTCACCGCCCGCAGGGTAGGGGTGGATGAATTTGTTGTGGTAACAGGATATAATGGCAAAAAAGTCAGAAAATATCTTGATAAAATAAAAAAGAAAAGAGGGGTTAAAATCACCCATGTAATAAATGAAGAATGGGATAAGGAAAACGGTTTATCTGTTTTGAAGGCCAGAGAATATCTCGAGGATAAGTTTTTACTCCTCATGGGGGACCACCTTTACGAGGAGGATATCCTTAGAAGCCTTATGGCTCAGGATATAAAAGAAGGTGAGGTTATTTTAGCTGCAGATTTCAAAATACATGAGAAACATTTTATTGATATAGATGATGCGACAAAGGTTCTGGTAGAAGATGGTTATATTAAAGATATTAGTAAAAAGCTGAAAGATTATAATGCCTTTGATACAGGGGCCTTCCTCTGTACTGCTTCCATTTTTGACGCTTTAGAGCAGAGTAGAGAAGAAAACGATGATATGAGATTATCTAGTGGAATCAAGGTTCTGGCAGAGAAGAAAAAGGCGCGAGTCATAGACATCGGGGAAAGTTTCTGGATCGATGTGGATACAGTGGAGGCCTATGAAAAGGCTAAGGAATTTCTTCTTCATAAAATAGAGAAGAAAAGTGATGGCCCTGTTTCTAGATATTTGAACAGGCCAGTTTCCAAAAAATTAACAAAAATCCTCGCTTCAACCACCATAACCCCAAACGTGGTTTCATTCCTTTCGTTTTTGATTTCTCTTGGAGGTGCAGCCCTTTTCTTTTTAAGGGGATATGTTCCCCTTCTATTGGGGGGAATTCTCGCACAGTTTTCCTCAATTATGGATGGATGTGACGGTGAGATAGCAAGGCTCAAGTATCTTGAAACCGATTTTGGTGCATGGTTTGACGCCGTTCTTGATAGATACGCCGACGGATTTCTCCTGGCCGGTTTAACCTGGCATGCCTACATTCAGAATTTCGCCCTCTGGAAACTCCTCATAGGACTTTTTGCTCTCATAGGATCATTTGTAAATAGCTACACAGCAGATAAATACGATAGCTACATGAAGAAAAAATCAGAAGGGCATTACCTGAGAATAGGAAGAGATATTAGAATATTTATAATCTTCCTTGGTGCACTTTTCAATATTCCCATCGTGGTGCTGGTAATACTGGCTCTCATGATGAATCTTGAAAATATTAGAAGAATATGGATGCTCTGGAATGTATCAAAAGAAGAATTGAAGAGACGGTAGCGCGTTCAAGGGTGCCTGAAGACCCTCTACATGCCAGAAATACTCTTGAATGGCTTCTTAAATTGAAATCGGATGCCGATGTCGCTCTCCAGATTGCCGCACTGGGGCATGATATAGAGAGGGCTATGGAGGAGAGAAAGGTCAGGAGGGAAAATTTTTCTGATTACGAAGAGTTTAAAAAAGCACATGCACTGAATAGTGCCCGGATATTAAAGGAAATTATGGAAGAATGTGGTGTTGATGAGGATCTTATAAATGATGTGGTGGATCTTGTAAAAAAGCATGAATGGGGTGGGGATGAAAGGTCGGACCTATTGATGTATGCAGATGCCTTATCCTTTTTCGAAGTAAATCTTCCCTTTTATTTTCTTAGAAATAGTGTAGAAGAAACTAAGAGGAGATTCCTGTGGGGATACAGAAAATTGCCAGAAGAATTGAAGGAAGTGGTAAAGAAGTTTCGTTATAAAGATGAGAAACTGAATAGATTGGTGAGAGAGTGGATGGAAGAGTCTTACATATCGTGAAGCGTAAAGCGGACAGCGGGCATGGGAAGAATCGGTAAACGGGAAACGATAGACGGTAGACGATTGAAGAATGGATTACTTGTTGTCATTCTGAGGAGTCCGCCCCAGGCGGACGACGAAGAATCTCAGATGTTGTGAAGTGAATTAGTTACTGGTGATTGGGTTAAAAATATCCAGCTGTTAATAACCAGTACCCAATCCCCTTTACGCTTTCCGCTCTCCGCTTCCCGACATCTATCCCTTCACCCCACCTCTTGTAAGTCCAGAGATGATATATTTCTGGAGAAAGAGGGTTAGAATAATGAGGGGTACTGTTACCAGGGAAGCTGAAGCCATGAGTTCTCCCCAGGGTATTTCCCCGTGGAGTCCCTGGAATAATGTTATCCCCACGGAAATTGTTTGAGCCCTGTAGTCGGTGGTTAAAAGAAGGGCAAAAAGTAGTTCATTTATACATGCTATGAAAACAATTAGAAATGCAGAGATAAGGCCCGGAGTGGAAAGAGGAAAAATTATTTTAAGGAGAATATTTTTCCTGCTTGCACCATCCACAAGTGCAGCCTCGTCCAGTTCCCTGGGAATCTGGGAGAAATAACTGATAAGGATCCAGAGGGCAAGGGGAGCAGTCCATGCCGTATAAGGGAAAATAAGGGCAGGGTAGGTATTTATCAATCTGAGGTTTGATTCTATCTTGAAAAGATATCCGGCAATACTTATCTGAGGGAAGATTGATATGGCCAGCATCATGAGGGGAATGGTAAATTTTCCCGGAAAATTGAACCTGGTTATAGCATATGCTCCAAATCCTGCAATAATTATTACTAAAAAAGAAACGGTGGTGGAAATAATGATGGAGTTTTTCAGGTAATCCAGCATGTGAAGGTTTTTGTTGGATATAATGTTTACGTAATTTGAGAGTGTTAGATTTACCCCACCACCCTGCAGAAAACCGAGGTCTTTTGTGAGAGAAACAAAAAGCATCCATATGACAGGAGCGAGCACAAAGAGGGTGAAGAAAATGGTTCCAACTACTATAAGGATCTTTTTAACATATACCTCTTTCATAAGGTTTCCTTAAATCTCCATGCTCTTATATAAAGGAGAGAAAATATAAATACGAGAAGGAATATAATGATGGAGACGGCAGAACCTGTGCCAAAATCACCATTGACGAAGTAATGAAAGCCCAGTATGGAGACCGTTCGTGTAGAACCTGCTGGTCCACCGCCTGTAAGAACATATACAAGGTCGAATATCCGTAATGCATCCGCTGTTCTGAAAATAAGAGCCACAACAAGGGCAGGACGAAGGAGAGGAAGGGTTATGTAAAGGAATCTCTTCCACATGGTAGCATTATCCACCATTGCCTGCTCGTACAGTTCATCGGGTATGGTCTGGAGACCTGCAAGCAGGATTAAGGTCATGAAGGGCGTTGTCTTCCAGACATCCGCTATGGTGATAGCCCAGAAAGCACCATGCGCAGTTCCAAGCCAGTTAACCTTTGCTCCGGTATGTGTTACATCGAGAAAATAATTAAGCAATCCATAATTATAGTTGTACATAAGTTGCCATAATCTTGCACTTATGGCTGTGGGGATTGCCCATGGAATTAATAGTATGGTCCTCAAAAAACTTCTTCCTGTAAAGACTTCCTTTAAAAGCAGAGCGAAGGAAATTCCAAGGACTGTTTCAAGAGATACGGAAACAGCGGTAAATAAAGTGGTAAATTTGAGGGAATTCCAGAAATCAGATAATTTGATGAGGTCAGCGTAATTTGTAAAGCCTGTAAATCTGGAGGGAAGATAGGTTATGTCTCTGTAAAGACTATTAATAAAGGTTCCCACTATGGGAATGAGAATGAAAAGTAAGATAATTGTTAAGAGCGGAGAAATATAGAAGTAGGCAGTACGAATCTCTCCGTTCTTTTTAATCTTCATACTTTTTTATAAATTCATCGATATCATTCTGTGCTTTTTCAAGTGCCTCTTGAGGGGTCTCGCTGAGTGAAAGAACAGAATTAAGGTGTTTCTGTAAAATCTGGGAAACACCCGAGTAATAAGGAAGGGATGGCCTTGCCACAGCATTTTCAAAAACATCCTTTAGGAGAACAAGATGAGGAGCTGTCTTTTCTATCACTGTATCAGCATACACATCCACTCTCCCGGGGTTCCATCCCAGGTTGAGGGCAAAATCTCTCTGTTTTTCATAAGAGGTCACAAACTTCACAAATTCCCACGCTTCATTTTTCACATCAGAGAATCTCGATATCCCTATATGCCATCCTCCCAGGGTAGAAGCACTTTTCTTTCCTTTTCTGTGAGGAAGTTTCGTTATGCCCACTTTATCCTTGAGTTCAGGATTTTTTTCATGTAATCCCCAAGCATAAGGCCAGTTTCTCTCAAAGAGCGCATTACCCTGATCGAAGATAAGCCTCACCTCCTCTTCCTTCAACTCTGTGTAAGTATTTGGTGGCGAGATTTTATATCTGTGTATAAGGTCCTGCATGAATTTCAGGGCCTCCACATTCTGGGGTATGTTAACCACGATCCTTCCGGTGGAATCTATTGTTATACCTCCTCCGAAGGATGATGAAAATTCAAGGAATGTGCAGATCAATCCCTCATACATTGCCCCCTGCCATACAAAACCCCAGAAATTTTTGTTTTTCCGTCGTTCCCTGGCCTGTACCTTTTTTGCCATCTGAAGTAACTCTTCCCAGGTTTCAGGTGGAGCTGTGTATCCATATTTTGCGAGCAGGTCTTTCCTGTAGTAAAGGAGACCACCATCCACATAAACAGGTAGTGCCATCACATTACCTCTGTATCTATCCACCTCATCCACAACCCGGGAGAAGAATTTATTAAGATCCAGATTATCTCTTTCTATATACGAATCAAGCGGCTCAAGCCACCCGGAGCTGGCAATTGCCCCAACCCAGACAACATCCATAAGAAAAACATCGGGATCCCTTGATTTTGATCTCAACGCTATAACAATTCCCTGTCTTCTCTGGTCTGTATCTGTGGGTTGCCTTATGAGTTTTACTTTGATTCCTGTTTTTTCATGAAATTCACCTATAACCTTTTCCCAGTAAAGGAGCTCGTTTGGACTTCCCCCAACCATGAAGGTAAGCTCTCTCGGTCTTGAACATGAGGATATAAATAAAAGTAAGGAAAGAATAAATGGATAGAGGATTCTCATAATACCCTCCTTACCCTAACAATTCATTGAATACATCAAGATAATCAGAAAGAAGGCGGGTTATAAGGAATTTTTTCCTTACGGTTTCCTTACCTTTTCTACCGAGTTCCTCTGCAAGCTCTGGATTTTTCAGTATTTCAATAATCCTTTGAGCAGTACCTTCATAATCCATTGGGTCTACAAGGAAACCGTTTACCCCATCCTCAATCTGGAGTGTAATACCCCCAACTCTCGAGGCCACCACCGGCTTACCCTTCCACAGTGCTTCAGTAACTGTAAGGCCAAAGCCTTCTTTCAACGATTTCTGAATTATAACACTGGAAATTCTTTGAAGTACATTAACCAGGACATTATTCTCGTAGGTCAGCAATATCACATCTCCCTTATCAATTAACCTCTTTGCTTTCCTCTTCACCCTTTCCAGAATTCTATAACCTTCCGGATCATCGGTGGCCATGCTCCCACAGAGAACCAGTCTCGCATCCGCCTTTTCCTTAACAATCTTAAATACCTCTATGACTCCTTCAGGGTCTTTCCATTTATCAAATCTTGAGATCTGAGTGATAAGAGGCTTATCCGTAGGAATTCTGAATTTTTTTGTATATTTTCTGATTGTCTCATTGTCCAGTTCCATGTTTTTGAGAGAGAGGGGGTCAATTGCAGGATGGATTATCTTGTATTTTATAGGGATATCATTTTTGTATTTTTCGTTGGATACTATAACAAGGTCGTATCTTAGAATGAAATTCTTCAGGAAATTCCATACTGTCTCATTGGGATGTGATAGATCCACATGGCACCTCCATACCCAGGGTTGCACCTTTTTGTAAAATCGGATAAGAGGGAGTGGCTGTGGATCATGAATGATTACAAGATCATAGTTTTCTCCGAGGTGGGTATATATAGAGAAATTGCGGTTTGTATTTAAATAGAGATTTACTTTGTTTTTTGTCCAGTGGATCCTATCTCCCTGTAGTGCGTTGTGTATCTTTTTTGTTAGGGTGAAGAAGTCCTGATTCCCATGGAATGTAACCCAATCGGCGTTTAAGCCTATGTAGTTCATGAGGGGTGCTATGGAAAGTAACATCTCAGCCACGCCGCCACCCATGAATGTGGAATTTATGTGGACAATATGTCTTCCGTATAATTTCCTCGCCTTCCGGTAAATTTCGGTTATCACGTTATCTCCAACTATTTCCCGATAATCTTCAAGGTGTTTCATTGTTCAATTCCTCCATTTCAAAAAGTAATTTTCTTATTTCTCTGTAGTCATCTACATAATATTTTGCCTTTGAAGGTGCCCATCCTACCTTAATGGAGTAAGCTTCCTCCGGTAAGATTTCAAAAATATCCTCATCAGTCCAATCATCTCCAATAGCAAGAATAAAATCCCATGAATTGCTATTGAGCCAGTTCAAAACAGCTCTTCCCTTATTTATGCCTGCATTTTTGATTTCTATTACTTTATGCCCCTCCAGAATTTCAATGTCGCTGTTGGCAACTATATGGAAGATATCGTCCTTGAGTTCCCTGGCTCTAACAAGTCCCAGTTCATAATCCACCTTCCTGTAGTGCCATGCAAGGGAGAATTCCTTTTCTTCGATAAAAGAGCCGGGGGTACTATCCACATACTTCTCCAATATCTTCCTTATTTCTTCCTTCCAATCTGTTTTGAAGGGTTCAAGGGTCTTCCATTCTTCACCACGGGGTTTAATCCACCCTCCGTGCTCCGCTATAAGATTTATATCCAGCCTGAAAAACCACTTCTCAAGAGTATGTTTATCTCTTCCGCTCACTATTATCACTTCATTTCTTTCATCTTCTGTTAAATTTCTGAGTAAATTTAATATTTTTTTATCGGGTCTGGCAAGTTCCGGCCTTTCTTTGAAGGGAACCAGGGTCCCATCGTAATCAAGGAGCAGCAGGCGATTTCTGCTCCTTTTATAATGAGATAGCATTCTCTCTTTCACGTCTTTATTCAATCTATTTTCCTTTAATTTCAACTGCGTTTCTTTGATAAAGTGTAGTTTTTCTATGAAATCCTTTGCCCAGCGGCTTACATTGTACCTTCTGATTCTTTCCTGCATCTTTCTAATGCGTTTTTTCTGCTCCCTCTCTTTCATATTTAATGCCTTCCTGAGAGCTTCTGTTATCTCTTCCCGGTTGTTGGGATTTACTATAATGGCTTCGGCCAATTCCTTTGCCGCTCCCGCCATTTCACTGAGGATGAGAACACCTTTGCCGTCCCTTTTACTTGCAACGTATTCTTTTGCCACAAGGTTCATGCCGTCTCTTAAGGGTGTCACAAGGCAGACATCTGCTATGTTATAAAGTGCTGCAAGGGTTTTAAATGGTAGAGACCTGTAGAGATACCATATGGGGACCCAGCCCAGGGCACTGTGTTTCCCGTTTATTTTCCCCACCAGTTCTTCTAGTTGTTTTTTAATGACCCTGTACTGATCAATCTTGGTTCTTGTGGGTACCGCTACAAGAATCAGGGTTACTTTGTCCTTGTATGCAGGGTTTTTATCAAGAAAATAGTCAAATGTTTCTAGTCTTCTAATTATCCCTTTGGTGTAGTCCAGCCTGTCCACCGACAATACAATTTTTCTGTTGTGGGTTTTATTTCTTATTCTTTTGATTTCCCTCTGTACTGATTTTTCCAGGGAGGAATTATAGAATTTTTCAAAATCTATACCCATGGGGAAGGCATCCACCTTAACAAGTCTTGTATCAACATAGATCTGCCCGTAGGAATGCTCGTATCCACCTATGCGATGGGCACTGCTCAGGAAGTGTCTCACATAGTCATAGGTGTGAAATCCAATGAGATCCGCACCCAGTAAACCCTGAATTATTTCATTCCTCCAGGGAAGGAGTCTGAATACTTCAAAGGATGGGAAGGGGATGTGAAGGAAAAAACCTATGGGATTATTTTTCAATTTTTTCCGCAATAATCCGGGAAGAAGCATGAGGTGGTAATCATGGACCCAGATAACATCATCTTCATTTGCAATCTCAAGAACTGCTTTTGCAAAAAGTTCATTAACTTTCTTATATGCCTCCCAGTAATTATCGCTGTATTCTGTAAATTCGGTGAAGTAATGAAAGAGAGGCCAGATGGTTCTGTTGCAGAAACCGTTATAATAAAGCTCCACATGACGCTGAGATAGAAAAACAGGGTAGCATTTTTTCTTTTTAAGAGTTTCAACAACAGTCTTTTTCTCAGTCCTTTTTATTTTTTCCCTGGCTATTCCAGGCCATCCAATCCAGAAGGAACCATGGGTTTTATAAAAGGAAGCAAGGCCCTTTGCAAGTCCGCCAATGCTCTCCTGGAAAGTTAGTTGTCCTTCCTTGCGTTGCACGGTAATTGGTAATCTGTTTGAGATTATTATAAGTCTTTTCATTTCTCACTCTAAGGTTAATTTAATTATACGTTATATAGGCCAGCAATCAAATTGTGTAAGAGTGCAGATAGATACTTAAACTGGAATTCAATATAAATTTCCCTGAGGTTTCCCACGGCTTCCCCCTCATTGACTACCTTAATCCAGGCCATTATCAACCTCCATTTCCTGAAAATTATAAAGGACCCTGCCCGGAATAAAGGGGTAAAAATAGAACATGGGCCCGCATGGACTCAAGCTAAGGGCCAACGGGTAAATATAATTCCCCAAGGGATATTTTGAGTTAGTTACTTAACTGATTCGAAGCTGAATTTCTTCTCCTTGAAGAGCCTAACACAGGCTTCTACAACTTCGGGGTCATACAATTTCCCTTTATTTCTTGTAAGTTCTTCAAGAGCCTCTTCAATAGAATGTGCAGGTCTATAAGGTCGGTGAGAGGACATGGCTTCCACCACATCTGCTACAGCAAGTATCCTTGCTTCAAGGAGAATCTCGTCATCTTTAAGGCCCCTCGGATAACCAGAACCATCCCATCGCTCATGGTGTTGGTATATGATTTCTGCAACAGGCCAGGGAAAGTCGATTTCTCGCAAAACTTCATAGGCTACTTGAGGATGGGTTTTAACTAAAGCAAGCTCAATTTCACTGAGTTGTGTGGGTTTGGTTAATATTTCTGCGGGAATTGATATCTTCCCCATATCATGGAGAAGTCCGGCTATTTTAATTCCTGGTAGTCTCCTTTCAGGCAGCCCCATCTCTTTTGCTATGGCAACCGCAAGTTCTGCAACACGTTCTTGATGTCCTGCTGTATATGGGTCTCTACTTTCTACCATCTTGGCCAGAGCTTTTGTAAAATCCTGTAGCCCCTTGTGCATACGTTTATAGGTTTCACGGAGTTTTCGTTCCGTTTTTTTAAGTTGTGTAACATCTCTTACTACTGCCAACACTTCATTCTCATTTAGTTTCACTATCCGGGCTTCGCGGTGTCTCACTTCCCCCCGCACCTTCAAAGATAATTCAAACTCTGCCATCTCCCCTGTAGAGAATACTTCTTGGACAGCTTTCATTACACGCTCAGCCACATCTGATGGTAATACTTCTGTAACTTTTTTATTGAGGAACTCTATTGGCTGTGTGTAAAGGTTTTCCTTCCGCACTGCATAGTAATCTAAAATAACACCATCTCTATTTATAATAAATAAGAGATCCGGAGTGGCTTCAAGGATAGCCTTGAGACGTGTTACAGCATCTTGCAGGGCTCTTTCCATATTCTTTAATTGAGTAATATCTGTGGCAATTGTAAAAATCACGGTTTTCCCCTTCCGTGGGACTTTTCCCGCAGATACTAAAACATCTATTAATGTCCCATCCTTTCGTCTCCACTTACGTTCGCCCACTACAATGGTTCCACTATCTAGTATTGATTGGATATGCTCATCGATAGATTTTTTATCATGTGCAATAAAATCATATATTCTCAAATTGGATATTTCTTCTGGTTTGTATCCCAAATATGTGAAAAAGGAAGGATTGGCTTCCAATACTTGTTTACTTTGGGGGTCAAAAAAGTAGATAGCTTCAGCTGCATTTTCAAAGAGCATGTGGAATTGTTTTTCACTTTCTCGTAGTTTTAATTCTTTCTGCTTTAATTCAGTAATATCCATGAGCATTACAATATCAGCAGGACGGCCTTTCCATTCTATCACGCTACCCACAACTATTACCCATTTTTCCTCACCAGTTTTGGATAATAACTTACATTCATACGGGGGTATGTATTTCCCTTTGAGTCTGGCTTCATAGTTTCTTTTTACAAGTTTTCTATATTCTGGAGTAACTATCTGCCAGAAGTACTTTAGATTCACGATTTCTTCTTTACTGAATCCTGTGATTGGGCTGACTGAGAAATTTGTATACACGAATTTGTTATCCTGGGTCACGAGGATATCCAATGGGCAAATTTTAACGATGGTTTCAAACCTCTCTTCACTTTTAAGATGAGCTTTTCTGCGTTTTTCTAACATTTTTGCCATGGTATCGAGCTGTTCCTTCACTTTTTCTTTAAATTCTGGGTATTTCTCGATGTCCCGGCTTATACAAAGAATACCCTTAGGAATAAAAGGATGAGGTTGTATTTTACAGAGTAGGTTAATACCTCTATTCAGAGTTAACAGAAGAGTAGCTGGTTTTGAGGAACTCTGTCCTCTTATCTTTTTGCATAAATCTACAAATTTAGATTCATTGATTTCGGGCAGTACTTCTGTGATTTCACGTCCTAAAATTTGTTCAGGTGGTAGACCTATAAAACGTGCTCCTGCCTCATTTATAAACTTAAATTTCAATTCTTTATCCAGAATCCAGACCCCTTCGCTTAGTGAATTC
>Ga0209410_1001160_pt1 | contig 12797 bp, 15 predicted proteins | sample Mar14436cmmetaG_FD_184135 | JGI IMG/M metagenome (GOLD analysis project Ga0209410, IMG submission 184135) | Marine hydrothermal vent microbial communities from Guaymas Basin, Gulf of California to study Microbial Dark Matter (Phase II) - Marker... ... | reverse complement strand
GATTTACAGATATCCCAAATGCGAATACGATCATAGTCTACAAAATAGATCCGACATCTGTGCCACCAAATCAATGGATAGAATTGGATGCTACTACGACTGCCGATACTGTGACATTCACGATGTCTGTGGAAGATCCACCGATAGTATTTTGTTCAGGAGCTCCACCAGCACGAGTCCCAACACTGACGCCAATAGGAATAACAGCACTTGCGGGATTGTTAGCCATTGTTGCGGTGAGAGGAATCAGGCGGAAAAAGTAAATATGATTATTTTTTCCTTTTTTCTATTTGGTTTTGGCAGAGGCAAGGAGGATGCAAAAAAATGTTATTATAAGTGAGTTGCTCATCTGGGCTGCTTTATGACACCCATCTCACTCTATGGTGGGCGGTCAGAGTCTTTTTTTTTCTCTATGTCACTTCCTCTTCGTATTGTATAAGCATATCAAATGCATGCTCCTCACTGAATCTCTTACTTTCCTTTTATTTGCACATAATTGGACGAAAAGAGAACCTTGTCCTTTTTAGCTGCATACATGGAAGTAGGTCCCCTGTTGATTCATCCCCCTCCACGAAAGACGAATCTCTCGTCAGTCTCATTTATTTCATTCACCTATTCATAATCCCCCTTACCGCGTCTGGTTGAGTCATAAAAGAGCCATGTTCCCAACCCAAAAACATCCTTCTTATTTCAGGAGCATTCCCTCATGCACTTAAGAATATTGTTGCTGCCATTTCCGCCTTTTCAAAGATGGGATACAGCAGGTGATGTGGGTGGGAAAGATATAGCATCATCGTATTATTCATTGCTCGCTCTGCGAGCCTGGGGTCGGGCAGACCCGAAGTGAAGCCCTCGACACCGGAGCCGCTGCCCGGAAGGCTGAAAGAGCTGCCGGGTAAGTCGGGTGGATGAACTGGGAACCTCCCCTTGCTGGATGCCCCTCAGTGAGGGGAGGAGGTCACATAAGGCACGAATCAACTCAAACTCAGCTCCTCAAATTGAGTGTGATGGTGCCCGCTGCGTCTATCACCCAAAACACTCGCGATGATGCGCAGCGGAATTCCACAGGATGAAATGAGCAGGCTGAAAACATCAGCTGCGGTGCCATGAAGTGCAGGAACAGGCAATCAGAAATGCTGATATCCCCTCTCTCTTATCTCCATTCTTTCCTCATTTTCTTTCCTCAGATATATTCCCTCATGCACAGGAACAACGCGTCCAATAATGCGCATATCTGCATATTTTTCAAGCATTTCCAGTTTTTTCCTGTCCTCAAGCACATTTGAATTGAGAGTGAACAGCAGTTCGTAGTCGCCGCCGAAATGAAAGATAAGCTCCTGGAGATCAATGTTTATGGTAGATGCGATTTCACGCAGCTCGTTTGACACAGGCATGCATTCCTCCCATATTTCAAATCCCACATTGCTTTTTCTGCTGATTTCGGCCAAAGATATTGCAAGACCGTCGCTTATGTCTATCATGGATGTTGCATATCCTGAAGATGCTATGAGGACACCCTCATTCACGCGTGGATACGGCTGAAAAAGCGCCTTCTTCGCATATTCCGCGATATCCTCAATTTCCTTCAACTGCTCGCTGCTCAAACGACCACTCACGATATACATGCCGAGCGCAGCGTTTCCGAGCGTTCCAGTGACGCACACTATATCGCCGACAGCAGCACCTGAGCGCCTCAAAGGCTTCATCACAGTGAATCCTATGCATGTGCCCGCAAATGTGAGCTCATTGCTCTTCACCATATCTCCGCCTATGACAATCGTGCCAAAATTATCGGCACAGACCCTGATCCCCTCAAGAACTTCGTCAAAAAAAGATATCCGTGTCCGCGCGGGAAAACCCATCGCAATCGTCATCATAAGTGGACGGGCACCCATCGCAGCAACATCACTCAGATTCACAGCAACAGCACTCCACCCAATCTGAAAAGGCGTGATACCATCAGGAAAATGAGACGACCTGAGCAGCATATCAGTCGTCACAATCATTTTTGATTCACATCCGCCACCACTCCCGCATATGTTCTCAATCAACGCACTGAAATCAATGATGGCACAGTCATCCTCACCAGCTCCAGCATTTATCATGCGCTCAAATCGCCTCTCAACCCCAAATCGCATCTTAACACGCTCTATAAGCATTCTCTCTCCAATATCCTCCAACAGTTCCTCATCTGTCATCTCTCACATCCCTCATATGCTCTCCTTCCTCCGCTCCTCTCCATCTGTCTTATCTGCCCATCACTTCTCTCAACTCTCATCTCACATTTCTTCCTGTCTCTTCTTCGCCCACCTCTTCCTCGCCCGCCTCTTCTATTCATCGCTCAAAGGAGAACTGCAATGACAGATTTCCCATGCTTCACCTTTTCTTTCTCACGAACAACAACATTGAAATCAGGAGGAAATTCAACATCAACTCTTGATCCAAAACAAATTTTACCGAGTTTAAATCCCTTAGCAACCATCTGACCGACACGAACACTGCATATTATTTTTCTTGTAAAAAATCCTGCTATTTGAATTACACGAACATCGCCGAAGCTTGTGCTTATCTCCACGATATTTCTGCTGTTTGAGCGACTGCTGCGCATAAAAGCAGGTTTGAAACCTCCTTTCTCGTATCTTATTCTTTTTACAATGCCGTTTATCGGTGCGACGGTGACATGGGGGTTGTAGATATGCATGAATATGGACACATGATCATCGCCTGCCTGTATTACCTTCCCGCTTGCTGGGGATACAAGGAACTCCCTGACATCTTCAAACAGCTCACCCATTTCCTCCACCTGCCGAGGCGGCGTGCGTGGCATCAAGTGGAGTCACGGAATCCGTATTTTCCGATGAGAGGCACGAATGATACTGCGCATTTCCACACCTTTCTCACGCCGTTCTTTTTTTCTATGAGATAGAGATCCTGAGATATCCTGCCGATGGGTATCACGATTTTTCCGCCTTTTTTAAGCTGCTCAATGAGCGGAGGAGGAACATCAGGTGCTGCGCAGGTCACGCATATCCTGTCATAAGGTGCATGCTCAGGCAAGCCGAGAGAGCCGTTTCCGAAGACGACAGTCACATTGTCGTATCCCGCCATTCTCAGGTTTTTACGTGCGAGATCAACGAGGCTGCGAATGCGCTCCACCGAATACACATGCCCTTCTTTTCCAACAATTTCCGCGATCACAGCCGCATGATAGCCGGATCCCGCTCCTATCTCAAGCACTTTGTGTCCTCGCCTGAGGTCCAAATAATGACACATCATCGCAACCATGTGAGGCGCACTTATCGTCTGCCCCTCGCCGATGTACAGAGGATAATCATCATATGCATGATCCCTCAGATGCTGCGGAACGAAGAGATGCCTCTTGACACGCATCATAGCCTCCAGAACACGCTCATCCGCCACACCCTGATTGCGCAGCAGATCTACCATCCTCCTCCTCGCTTCCTCAAATCTCCTCTCCTCCTCTTCAACACTCATTTTTTCACACTCATCACCATTGTCATTGTCATTGCCATTGCCATTGTCATCACCATCACCATCACCATAGCCACCGTCATCGCGCCATCACCATTGATTGCCTCACCACAAACACACCACAAACACATCACAAACACCACAAACACACCACTCACACAAACAACTGCGCCGGTCATCTCTGCTTTTCTTCTGTGTTTTTCTCCTCCGTTTCATCTGCCTCTGTTTTCACGCCTCCCTCCTCTTCAGCGTTTTCTTCCCTTCTTTCAATGATTATCCCCTGCAATGCCTCCCACTCCATCTCCTTTCTTTTTCGTTCCATGAAGCTGTAAACGGTGCCATGTTGGACGCCGTTTATGAGCATCTCTATCGCCTCGCGAGCGATTCTCACCTGATTGATATATCCTATCAGACTCACAGTTTTCCCATAGACCGAGACATATGCTCCTGTCAGTTCCTCTATCAACCTTCTTGTCTTCCCGTTTTTGCCTATGATTCGTCCCTTTATACGCTTCAATGCTCTTTCTGAAAGGTTTGAAAGGGATATGATATCAAAAATGAGCTCATCATCATCAAGCAATTTCAGCGCTTTTTCTGGTGAGAAACCCCTTCCTATCGCCTTGACGACCTCAGCCACCCTGAACACGCTGAGTGCATCATCACATTCCACAAAAACCTCCCCCTCATCACTGTTCACATGTATGCGACAGGATGTCTTGCTCTCTATATATGATTTCACAGAGCCTTCTCTGCCTATCAGCACTCCGACACGCTCAAGTGGTATTTTCAAATGCTGTGTGGGCATTTTTCATTACCTCCTCATCGCCTCGCCACTTCAACACATAAAAAAACTCAAAATCCATTCACCACAAACCACTCACCACAACACAAATCACAGCGCCCCTCAGGCGCTCATGATACGCTCATATACATCTTCATAGTGAACATCAAGCCCGAGTTTATTGAAAAATGATGTGATATTTTTTATGTCACGCAGCAGAAAATCCATCGCTCTCGGATGTGCGAGGAGGAGTGCCTGACCAAAATCTATAAAAACAGGCTCCGCATCCCTCAGCATGTCCTCAGACATCTCAAATCCCGCTTCCCCACGCTCATCCTCCTCATCCCTCCCATCATCCCTCCCATCCTCCTCATCCGCACACTCCTCACACAATTCCTCCCCATCATATGCCACATCCTCCACATCCTCATCCTGGTCATCCTCATCCTGATATTCAGGTCCATCCCGCTTCATCTCCTCTCTTTCTATTTTCACATTCTTCCTTCCATTCTCATCGTTCCCATTCCCATTCACTTTTTTCGTGCTTTTGTGCTCCTCATAACTGCGATCACCGGCGAATTTAAGCAGGATATTGAACTCACTGAGGTCGGCATGCACGAGATTTCCCTCATATAACCGCCTCACATTTTGAATGATGCGTTCAAATATGCGTTCAGCCTCCTCTCTGAGCATATCCTCAGGCACATCCTTGAGCCGGGGTGCTGCAACGCCGTTCTCGCCTATGAACTCCATGACGAGCACATTTTTATCGTAGGCCACGGGTCTGGGCACGCTCACACCAGCGTTATATGCTCGTTTCAGATTTTTAAACTCCTTCCGCGCCCATGTGAACACCACACTCCTCCTGTCCTTTTTTATGTTATCAAACCTCGGATCGCCTATGATGTATTCAAGCATTGCGTTGAAGTTTGAAGTGCTCACTTTATACATTTTCAGCGCGATCTCATCACATCCTGACGCACTGCCACCTATCGCGTGAAACACAATTGATTCCTTTCCCGCACTGACAGGCCCTCCAAGACCTTTCAGAACACCTCTCCGCCTGAGCTTATAGAGCACTCTCAGCGTGGTGTCGTCAAACACATACTGCTCAACCTTCATCAGCTTGTAGTCTTTTTTGCGCTTTTTTCCTTTGGGAGAATGCGGCACTCCCTCATCAAACCACTCTTCCAATCACCTCTCCACCTCCACCTCTCCACCTCCAGTGTTGAGCCTGACAGAAAGATGAATCCTGACCTCATTTCAAAAAGCCCTTTCTTCGCAGCCATTCTTCCTGAGGTCTGGTGTATTTGTGTATGATATCCGCCTTTTCAGGCTGGAACTCCCACGGAACCAATATAACGAGGTCGCCGACATTTATCCATTCCTGTCTCTTCAATTTGCCCGGTATGCGTGCCATTCTTGAGACTCCGTCCTCGCATTGCACGAGTGCTCTCCTTCCACCGAGCATTTTTTCAACGACACCAAGCACTTCTCCGCGGTCACGTCTCGGTATGCGCACGCGTATGACTTCCTCTTCCCCTCTTCTGTTATCGTATCTCACATCACTCACCGCAGCATGTTCCCGCTCCTCTCACACGACCTGCACCCTGATGGTTAAATATTTCATTCAGGCTATATAAAAGAGGAGACACCCGGAGGTGGAGCACGATGAGTAATGTGATCCTGTCATTTCTGCTGCGCATTTTCAGAAAGAAGCGGGTGAAAATTGGGATTTACGGGCCGCCTAATGCCGGTAAAACAACACTTGCAAATCGTATTATCTACACATTTGTTGACGGCGGATATGATTTCGGCGCTGTTACTGAGATTCCACATGAGACAAGGAGAGCAGTGCGGCGGGAGGACATCGTGATAAAAGCGAGAAGTGGAAAGGGAAAGAAAAAGAAGGAGGTCATGCTGCGGCTTGACATTGTTGACACACCCGGATTGGCCACAAAAATAGATTTTCACGATTTCATCCGCTACGGATTGAAGGAGGAGGAGGCGAGGCACCGCGCGAAGGAGGCGACGCAGGGCGTTATAGAGGCGATAAAATGGCTTGACGATGTTGATGGCGTCGTTCTCGTGTTTGACGCAACAGATAACCCCTACACGCAGACAAACATAGTTATCGTGGGAAACATGGAGGCGAGGGGCATACCCATTGTCATCGCAGCAAACAAAATAGACCTGCCAAACGCATCTCCTCAGCGCATAAAAAACGCATTCCCTCAGCACACGGTCGTGCCGATATCAGCGTTGAATGGCGACAACATGGATGCGCTATATGAGGAAATGGTGCGAAAATTCAGATGATCACGGTGATAAGAATGATAGAGGTTGATCTGATATCTGAGGAGAAAGTGAAGGAAATGGGCTCCGTTGAGAAACTGAGATTCATACTTGATTTTGTGAGAGCCGGAAAAATTGTGGTTCTTGAGGGAGGACTGACCGCTGAAGAACAGATGAAACTCATAGAATTTACAATGAGCCAGATAGATGAGAATTTCACGGGAATTGAGATAAGCAGTTATCCCTCAAAAAGGGGATTTCTGCGAAAAAAAACAAGGCTCACAATAATCGGTCCGGCGGATATGATGAAAACAATAAAAAAGGATAAGGATTGGATAAGCGCAGTTATTCGTATCTGACGATCAATTGCTCTCAGCGTGCACGCTGCTGCACCGGAAACTGCATGGAGTTTATGTTTTTGCTTGATTCAGGAGCTGGATTCTTTGCGTGACAGATGAGGAGGCCGGAGCCGGGACTCGAACCCGGGTCTTGGGATCCACAGTCCCAAGGGATGCCACTACCACACCCCGGCACCTCTCAGCGCCAGGGGAACCTGCGCGTCCCCGAGGGGACAGTGGCTCTCGAGGCCACCGCATTACCACTCTGCCACCCTGGCTCCTCTCTCTTTGCTCTTTTTTCCTTTTTTCTTTTTTTTGCATTTTATTTCATCCTGCTACTTTTTTCTTCCTCATATTTTCTTCCTCATATAAAACTCACAGCAGTATGTGCAATATGCCGAGCGAAACAAGCGTTATCAATACCAATCGCAGAAGCGAGCCCGTAAAAACGGCGATGAATGTGACGAACGACGGGAAACCCATCATTCTGCCGATAACAGAGCCCACTCCTGAACCCGTCCACGGGCATGGTATCATCACGAATGAGACCAGCCCTATAAATCCAAAACGCTTCACCCACTTGTATTTTTCCATAGCACGCCTCCCGCTGCTCTCCATGCGCTCGAAAACAGCGCCGATATATGGCAGTATTTTCGCCATGTCAAAGTTCAACACAACAAAAATTGAAAGCTCACAATCCAAAAACAGCAAAAAGCACACGAGCGCAACTGGATGAATTTTGAGAATCTCCAATCCTATCGGAATCGCAATGCTGACGCCTATCATTGGCGTGTAATACAGTAGGGCCATCTGAGCATACTTCAACTGCGTGCTCGCATCAGCGAAAAAAATGAAAAAAAGTAGGACTATCGCACCGAGAACAAAAGGAAAGAGGAATCTGAAGACCGCTTTTCTCTCAACATGCTCCGTTACAACCACCCGCACAGTCATACACCTCATCAACTATGACTGCTGATATTGCTCCTGTCATGGCACTTCGGCTCACTCCACTAACCTCAGCTCACTCTTCAATTTTGATAACATAATGCGTAATATGGGTGTTTTATTCCCGAATATGCGCACTTTCCCTCTTAAAAGTGATTTTTTTATGTCTCCATCAATACAAACTCCGGCATTTCCTATTTCATCTGCAAAATGCGCATCACTTCCTGCTGTCATGCCTAGATTGTGTTCGACAGCGAATTTCATAGCATGCTCATTGAATTTCTGCAGTCTGCACCTCGCATTCATCACTTCAACGCAGTCAACGAACCTCGCATGCTCATCTCTGGGGTGAAGTGAGCTCCTCCTTATCTCATCAAAAGGATGGGGCAAAACCACAATGCCTCCCTGTGATTTTATCTCCTCTATCACGCACTCAAAATCTGTTGATGTGATTTCTTCCTCAATGAAGAGCCCTATGACCTCCCCTATATCTGTCAATATCTCAGCACCAACGATCACATCAACAGCATCACGCATGTATCTTCGCTCCCTTCTCGCCTTTAAAGCGCCTTTTATTGTGCCATGATCTGTTATTGCTATTCCATCAAGCCCCTTTTTCCGCGCTATTTTAAGTATTTTGCCCGGTTCAAGTGTCCCATCATGGGAATATTTTGAGTGTATGTGCATGTCATAGCGCATTTCCAATCACATCCTCCCGCCTTTACTGTATGAATCCGAGAGCCTCCTCAATCCTTCCGAGCTCATAGCCCGTTGTGTCTGCGCCCGCTGCATATCCTTTTGAGTTTGCGATGAGCGCCGCTCCGATCAGAGGGATGCCGAAGTTCACTGTTCCAATTGAGACGGGGAGATTGAACACTTCTTCAAGGAAAGAGAGCTCCTCCTCCGAAGCGTCTCTGTGCGCCAGGACTCCCCTGTTCGTCGCGACAGCTGCCATTCCAACAGTTTTCAGCCCGCCTATTGTGCCCCTGAAAGCTCTGACGCCGAGAACTCGCTCAACAGCAGATATCGCTTTCTCGGAGAGCTGAGGGTGCACGACCGCTGCACTGTCGTTTGCGAGTATTACATTTCCAGCAGCACTCATCCTGTCGGGAAGTCTCTCAACTTTTATATCAGCGCTCAGATGCTCCTTCACCGCCGTACGCAGAAATTCAATTTCGCTTTCAAGCGCATACGGTGATAGAAGGAATCCGTGCGAATTTGCAGCTATCAGAGAGCCGACAAGCGAGGATTCAGACACAGTCATCTGAATGCTCTCAACATTTAACGCACGCTCAAGCGATTTTACTTTCTGTGCAGGCACATCCACAGGGAGTATGAGGAGCGATTCCGTGCATGTCGCAAGGACGCCTATGAAAGTATGCCCGCGCAACCTGAATCTCCTTCTTGTCTCTTCATCATTTCCCGTCTCCTCTCCCACTTTCATTTCTTCTCAGCCTCGCAAGAGACACCTTCTATAATATTGTCACATTACATATGAGGCAAATGGTGAGGGGAGATGATTCAGCTCTCAGACTCCATCCACACACGGAGGAGGAGCACTTCGCTCAATCAACCAAATCCCTCGCTCAATCAACCAAATCCCGCTTGAAACTCAGTTGTGTCAGGGAATCAAACCATACCGCAGGCAAATACATCTGCCACCCGGCTTCTCCATCACCGCTGTGGAGCGCCTCTGTGCCGCTGTGATGACGGACAGAACCCCGCTCGACCAACTCATTCCGGGATGGAGAGGTGGAGAGATAAAGAGATAAAAAGAGAGATGTGCAGATGTCAAAAGCATCACTTTCGGTTTTCAGCGGCTTCTTCCCGGAACGCCGCATTCAGCGGGGCGACATTTTTGGCGACATTTTTATAAATTTCATTATGAAAGGAACAGATAAATGAGCAGCGAAAAATTCAAAGAAGAACAAAAAGCAGCGGATTTGAAGCGCAGGATAACGGAACTGCTGAGAGAAGTGAGGGCGTTGGAAGAGGAAATAGGTGCTGAGCTCAGAAATCTGAGGAGGGTAAGGCGGAATTTAAAGGATTTAATAGCGCAATTAAGAGCAAAAAAGAGGGAATTGAGGAGCGCATTCATGGAGAAAGATTTTAAGAAGATAGATGAATGGATCTCAATGATTGAAAGTGAGATGGGAGCACATGAGAAAGAGGTAGATGTTGCGTTGAAGAGGGATATTATCCGGGCTGCGGAAGAGGCTGAGAAGCGTGCTGAGGATGCTGAGAAAAAGGCAGAAGAGGCTGAGAAGCGTGCTGAGGATGCTGAGAAAAAGGCAGAAGAGGCTGAGAAGCGTGTGAGGGCTGCTGAGGAGATTGCGTTTGAAGCGATGAGAAATAAGGAAGAAGCGGAGAAGCGTGCTGAGGAATGTCTGCGGCAGCTTAAATATCTGAGGGCTGATTTTGAGAACTTCAAAAAGCGTGTTGAGCGCGACAAGAAGGAGTTTGCGGATTATGTCATCAGTAATTTCGCAACATCGCTTATAACTGTCGTGGATGACCTTGAGAGGGCGATTGAACATGCGCATCTCATTGCCGCAGGCACATCGCAGACATCGCAGCAAAGTGCTGAGAACGCGGTTGGACCTCTGCTGAAGGGTGTTGAGATGACGCTCAACCGCATAAAGGAGCTGATGCGCAGCGAGGGAATAGAGGAGATGAATGTGAAGAAGGGAGATAAATTTGACCCGTTCAGGCATGAAGTCGTGGCGAGGGAGGAGAGTGATGAGCCCGAGGGGACAATTCTTGAGGTGCTGAGGAAGGGATATGTGTATAAGGGGAAAATACTGAGACCTGCGGCTGTGAAGACGGCAGCAAAAAAGAGTGATGCCGGCGATGTTTAAGAGGCGCGTTCTTCAGGTTGCACTTGACATCCTCGACCTCAAAAGGGCGCTGGAGATATGTCGTGAGTGCATTGAAGGTGGTGCTGACTGGATAGAAGTTGGGACGCCGCTGATAAAGAGTGAGGGCATGGATGCCGTTCGCACGCTCAGGGAGGAGTTTGGCAGAAGGAGTGGTGTGAAGATTGTTGCTGACATGAAAACAATTGACACAGGTGCGATGGAGGTTGAGATGGCGGCGAAGTCAGGTGCTGATGTGGTGTCTGTCCTCGCTGTCGCAGGTGAAACAACGATAAGAGAAGCATTGGCAGCCGCCCGGAAATACGGATGCGAGCTGATGGTCGACATAATGAATGTGAGCAATCCTGTGAGTGTTGCGAGGACGCTTGACGCCATGTGTGTGGACTACATCTGCGTTCATGTCGGCATAGACCAGCAGATGAGGGGAGTTGATGTTATTGATGTGCTGCGCGATGTCGCGAGTGAGGTGGGCGTTCCCCTTGCGGTTGCTGGAGGAATTGATGCGGAGAGGGCGGCAGAGGCGGTCAGGGCGGGCGCGGAGATAATTATAGTGGGCGGAAATGTGACGAGAACTGCAGATGTACGCACCGCAACCGCTGATATAAGGAGAAGCATTGATGAAGTGGCAGCAGCAACATCAGCGACATCGGCACACCCATCAGGACGAGCACAAGGAGTGCATCTCCTGAAAAGGCGAGCTGAAGATGTGGAGAGAGAGATCCGTGATATATTCATGCGCGTCTCAACACCCAATATATCGGATGCGATGCACCGCAAGGGCGTCATGCAATCAATAAAACCGCTTTTTCCCTGCAAAATTGTGGGAAAAGCAGTCACCGTTCAGACATTTGAGGGCGACTGGGCGAAGCCTGTGGAGGCAATAGATGTTGCTGAGGAGGGTGATGTCATCGTCATCCGCGCATCTTCCAGCATTGCAGTTTGGGGAGAACTCGCATCAATGAGCTGCATGAAGAAGGGAATTGCAGGCGTCGTCATAGATGGTGCGGTGAGAGATGTGGATGAAATAAAAGCGATGGAATTTCCTGTTTTCGCTTCCGCAGTCGTGCCGAATGCTGGCGAGCCCAAGGGGTTTGGGGATATAAACGCGGAGATAGTGTGTGGAGGTCAGGATGTGAAGCCGGGCGACTGGATAGTGGGCGACGAGAATGGTGTTGTCGTCGTTCCAAGAGAGAGGGCATACGAGATCGCGAGACGTGCTCTGGAGGTGCTTAAAACCGAACAGAGAATAAGAGAGGAAATAAAACATGGTAAAACGCTCTCTGAGGTCCTTTCACTTCAAAAATGGGAGAAAAAATGATAAACCGCCAAGCGCAGCTCTAACTGATCAATTCTGCATAAGGATCGCTCACACGAGCACGCCGAGCGGGGGAAGCATGGGAAAGCACAATCATAGTTCCCATCACCATGAGGAGGATCTTAACAGCCAAGCATCTCCTACTCACTGCTCTTATAAACCTCAATCTTAGTGTTTAGATTTTCCCTCTCAGTCTGGAGAGGAATCCGTAGTATTCTGCTTCCTCATTGCTATCATGTTCTCCCTCTTCACGGCATTGCTTCCTCATCGCTGTTATGTTCTCCCTCTTCACGGCAACAAATCTGACTTCTCTCTTCTCCATTTCCTCAGCGAAATCCTCGCCGCATCCTATCTGCCGGCTTCTTCCTGTCTTTTAGTCTTCGATTTTTTTTCCCATCCGTGATGTCGCTTATTACTTCTCTCCTTTTGGGTCTCCTTTCACAATCTCTTCTGTCTCAACAGGTTTTGCGTCAACTACCTCATGAGACTCTATCAAATCTTCAATAAAACATAAGGATAACTCCGCTGAAGTGTAGATGTGCGAGAAACTGTCATCAGATCGTGGAGAGGCATTACCTCCCCGTTCGCCTTTGACGGATAGCATCCATGATGATGTGTTCTCTTATCGTGCTTATTTTTTCATTTATTAAATATTAGGAGACACGGAGACACAGCGCCGGGAGATCAGCGGCGCATTTTGGAACATTTCAATACACACCGCAACAACTCCTCCGCCTGCCTTCATGGCAATATTG
>Ga0209410_1001159_pt1 | contig 12798 bp, 14 predicted proteins | sample Mar14436cmmetaG_FD_184135 | JGI IMG/M metagenome (GOLD analysis project Ga0209410, IMG submission 184135) | Marine hydrothermal vent microbial communities from Guaymas Basin, Gulf of California to study Microbial Dark Matter (Phase II) - Marker... ... | reverse complement strand
CCCCTGAGATACGTCTTCAGATCGGTTCCACACGTTAAGGCCACCGAGGTCTTTACGAGGATCTCTCCCGGACCGGGCTTCGGCTTCTCAACCTCCTCAACCCTCAGATCTCCAGGACCATAGAAGACCGCGGCCTTCAATTAGATTACACCTCGATTATAGCGTTTAGTGGGTTAAGATAAGTCTTCGCCAGGTTAGATTCTCCTTCATCATTCGAGGTCTAGACTATTCTCCCCTCCTGCCCATAATCTCCCTCCGAAGAACCTCATCTTCTCGACAAAATTCGCCGGCATCCTACCCACCTCATCCGAGGGGCATGATCCAGAAATACGTCCTAGACTCCTCCACCAAGATCGCGACATTATATGCCTCATCTAAGCTCGTATTGAGATAGATTCATCGAACTTGATCGATCGACTCACGTAATCAATCTTGCTAATCAGATCCATTCATCCCTCACGCTCTCGGTAAATTTCTGGAGCTCCCTTAATGCATAAGAAGATCAGGGGCTCATCATAGTCGTTGAAGAATTGATGTATCTCATTCGATTCTATGAATATGGCGTCTCCCTCCCCTATCTCCACCTCCCTCCGATCACCGCCCTTGACCGTCAAGAGCCTTCCCCTACCTTTTAGGACGAACACCTCGTGCTCATAGATGTGTTTGTCTGGTGGGGTTGATTCTTGGGGCTCGATCGTGAAGATCCTCATATGAAATTTCTCGGCTCCATGCTTCTCGGTTATCAGGTATTGAACCCATACCCTCTTCCCCCTATAGGCTTCCTTCGCGACCGGAACCTTCTCAACATCCCTAACATTCACCTTATACATGGCGTAAACAACTTGGATCTGGTCTCTTATCCCCTTTACCCTCTAAGCCCAGCTTCTTCCTCCCGTAACCCATCGGATTACAAACCTAGACTAGACATGATGCCGGGCAGATTCTCCATCACGTGCAGTCTCAAGAAATAGGGGTGTTCAGGCTTCGATGCGCGTCTTAGATTACGTTATCCCTACTTACCTGGCTTTTCTCATCGGCCTTTAAGGGCTCTGGGAGCTCTGGGAATTGATTGCTCATCCTCTGGGCGGCTATCTCCGAGGCCTCTTCAAGGATTCTCCTCGCCTCGCTGTCCGCAACCATCACGGAGACCGTTGCCCCGGTCACGTTTCCAGCCTCGACCATGACCCCCTCAAGCATCTCATCAACCATCCTCAAGTTATGCGCAACCTCTGGAACGAGTCCGCTTAGATCCGATTGAATTCTCCTGATTATCTTCGTGGCGGGTGCGAGGACGTTCATAACGTCTCCGAAGTCCCTTATCGTCTCAAGCCTTAGGATGACCTTCTCGAGCGATATCTGGCTCTTCAGAATCGTTCTAGACATCTTCCTCAATTGAGCTATCTCATTCGCATAGATGGTCGCCCTATCCCTATCAAGCTCCTGCTCGGCTCTAACGCATGCCTCGAAGAGCTCCTTATCCCTCGCCAAGAGCCTATGATAGGTTCTCTTCAGCTTCTCAGACTGAATCTTTAGATGGGTTAGGATGTCAACAATCCTAGGGCTTATAACCCTGAAGTCCCTCGGCCTCTCCTCAACCTTCCTCTCCTGCCTGAAGAATGGGAACCTCATCTCCTACTCAAGATCCAACCAATAGACCTGTATTTATCACTTCAAGGAATTTTCGAGCCGGGTAAGACTTCTAGAATCTTATGGGATGACCGCTGGATTTCAAGGCTCTCTTCGAAAAGTTGAGTATGTGACCTTTTTGCTCCTTTAAAGAGAACAGGTTCGTTTCCTCCACAATTTCTAGGATTCTCTCCTTCTTCATGCGAAAGCAAAAGCGGGTAGAGAGGTATCCACTCGGCTTCAAAACTCTATACAACTCTCTTAGCAGCCGCTCCTTATGCTTGACTTCAGGTAGCACCCCATATAACAGGATCACATCGACGCTTTCGTCAGGCAATCCGGTATCCATGTCGGATAATATTGTGTATATATTGTAGAAGCCTTCCTCCCGAGCCTTTTCCTCGATCCTTCTTATCGCTAATGGCTCTTTATCCAGAGCGTAAACCCTCCCCCTCTCACCCACCAATCTGGCAGCTGGGAAGGTGTAGGAGCCGATGCCGCATCCATAATCCAGTACTTTTTGCCCCTCTTTGAGGCCGAGTCTACGCACTTCCTCCTCCGGCTTGAAAGGTATGCCGACTCTATCTCTTAATCCTAGAAGCCAATACTCTATCCTAAGTTTAATGTTGAGCCCCATCTCACCGCGAATCTCCCATATTCTACCTCTTAGCCGGCCAGAAAAAGGTTTTAGGAGATCTCATGGAGTCCTAGATCTGTGAGAAGATGAAGGGGTTCTTTAGGAAGACTTGGTTCATAGTCTTGGTGACCGCGATAGTAACGGCTGGAGCCGTTTCCGGGATATGGCTCACCATTTCGAGGATGAGCGCGCCGACCTATGGTGGATATGTTGCCGTCATAAAGCTGTCTGGAAACATAGCTTATCAGAGGTCTCCGATCTCAATCCTAGGCGCAACCCTAACTCCAGAAGATGTTGAGGAGCTCGTCGAGGAGGTTGAGGTAGATCCCTATGCGCGGGCCGTCGTGCTCTACATCAACAGTCCTGGTGGAAGCGCCTCGGCCTCGGAGGAGATCTACAAGATTCTTGGGAGGCTTTCAGAGACTAGGCCCGTCGTGGCGTATATCTCTGAGTATGGGACCTCGGGTGGATACTATATCTCCTTGGCCGCCGATGAGATAATAGCCTCTCCCACCTCGTTGACGGGCTCTATCGGAGCCGTCTCGATCTACTTCAATATCCAAGGATTGGCTGAGAAGCTTGGAGTTAGAGCCGAAACCTTTAAGAGCGGTAGGTTTAAGGATATTGGGAGCCCGTATAGGGAGCTGACCGACGAGGAGAGGAGAATCCTACAATCTATGGTGAACTCGACGGCGAAGGTCTTCATCGAGAGGGTTAGGGAGGCGAGGGGGGATAAGATCAAGGATTGGGGCGAGATCTTGTCCGCTAGGCCATACGTGGGTTTTGAGGCGAAGGAGCTCGGGCTCGTGGACGATGTTGGAGACCTAGATAAGGCGATCTCGGAGGCCAAGCGTTTAGCCGGATTACCTGAGGTGGCTCCATATAGGTGGGTGAAGCCCAAGCCTCCAAGCCTCCTCGACCTATTATTCGGCGGAGAATCGATGAGACCTCTTGGAGTGAGCTTCGAGCTACTTTACATGTGGCCTCCGCCCTCATCCTCAATCCAGCTACTGTGCCTCGAAGGAGTTAAATCTCTGTCTTAAGCTATTCATCTGAGGCTGCTGAGCTTTGGGCGAGCCGTCGGCCATAGTCTTCGCGAATCTGGGTAGGTTTAGGGGGGTCTCGAAGGGGCTCTTCCCGATCGCCGGGAAGCCGATGATAGAGTATGTTTTAGACTCGATTCCAGATGAGGTGGGGGATATCTTGATCGCCGTCGAGGGTGAGGGAGATGTCTCGAAGTATCAGGATCTAGCGGACCGATACTTGGCTAGGGTCGTGGTCTCCGGATCGGGGGTCAGAGACTCTAGGAGGGAGCTGGAGTTCGCCGTTAACTCGATTAAGGGTGATAGATTCCTAGTCCTTCCATGCGATGCCCCGCTGATAACGATGGAGTTCACGAAGTTCTTGGTCGAGGCCTCCCAAAAGTTTCCAGCGGTCCTCCCAAGAACTCCATCTAGGAGAATATCCTATCTAACGGCATCCTATCAGAGGAAGCCTTTGGAGGAGGTCTTCAAGTCGAATCCAGGTCTTGGAATGGATGAGGTGGTGAGGAAGCTTAGGGGAGCAATCTATCTCTCAAGCAATAGCCTAAAGATATTCGATGAGAAGCTTAACATGTTCTTCAGAGTTAATTGTAAGGCGGATGTGGATAGGGCTGAAAGATTCTTGAGGAAGATGCTACGCTAAGATTCGGGAACTGAATGAGGCTGAGGCTTGGAAAACTTGAGAGGAAATTACTTGAAGAGATGATCTTCAAGAGGCTTGGTAAGAAGAGGAGAGATGTCATAGTAGGCCCAAGGTTTGGAGAGGATGGATCGGTGATCAAGACCTGGTCCGGGGATCTAGTCGTCGCAGCCATGGATCCGATAACCGGTTCTGGATCCATGCTTGGATGGCTAGCCGTTAACGTGAATGCGAATGATGTCGCGGTTATGGGGGGTGAGCCTAGATGGTTTTCAGCAACCCTCCTAATCCCCGAGAATGCTGGGGTTGAGGACATAGAGAGGGTGGCATCTGAGATCCATTCCGCCGCCAAGGAGCTTGGAGTCGCCGTCATCACAGGCCATAGCGAGATAACTCCAGGGATAATGAATCTGATAATCGTCGGCCACATGCTCGGTAAGCTCGTCTCAAAAAGACCCATAAGATCATCTGATGCGAGGGCCGGCGATCTAATAGTCATGTCCAAGACCGCTGGAATTGAGGGAACCGCCATCCTCTCAACGGATTTCGCCGAGATCCTTAAGAACAAGGTTCCAGAGAAGGTCTTGGAGAGGGCTAGGAGATTCTATCGGAGGATAAGCGTCGTCGAGGACGCATTAAAGCTTGCTAGGAGAAACATCTGTAGATCCATGCATGATCCAACCGAGGGCGGGGTTCTTGGAGGGGTTTATGAGGTTGCAGAGGCGAGCAAGCTATCATTCATATTATATGAGGATAGAGTTCCGGTCGCATCCGAGACCAAGATCATCTGCGACGCGTTAAACTGCGATCCACTGAGGTTGATAGCATCTGGGGCGTTGATAGCATCTATCCCAGAGGAAAATCTCAACCAGGCGAAGAAGATCATTCCGGGCCTAAGGATAGTCGGTAGGTTTAGGCATAGGAAGCTGGGAAACATCTTGGTTAGGAGCGATGGATCTGAGGAGAGGATTAAGGATGGGGTTAGAGACGAGCTTTGGAGACTTATAGAGGAGTTCAAGCTCAGATAGCCGACAACATCGTTATATACCGGGAAAACTGCTCCATGAAGGGATTTCGTGGCAAAGATCTTGGATCAGATCGGGCTCTCCTTCGACGATGTCCTCCTTATTCCGAGGAGGTCCTCCATAAGATCTAGGAAGGAGGTTATAACTAGGAGCAGGTTTACGAGGAGGATTTGGCTGAGCATCCCGATAGTCTCGGCCGCCATGGACACGGTGACGGAGTCTAGGATGGCCATAGCGATGGCGCGGGAGGGCGGTATAGGGGTGATCCATAGATTTATGCCAGCCGAGAAGGAGGCGGAGGAGGTTCTAAAGGTTAAGCGAGCCGAGAACATAGTGATCGAGGATCCATATACGGTTAGTCCTGAGATGAGGGTCGGCGACGCTAGGAGGCTCATGGATAGGCTTAGGGTCAGCGGATTGATCGTCGTCGATAAGGAGAGGAGGGTCCTCGGAATATTGACTAAGAGGGATGTCCTCTTCGAGGATGACGATAGGCTGGTCAAGGATGCGATGACCCCTAGGAGCGACATGATAGTCGCGAAGCCTGGGATAGGTATGGATGAGGTTGAGGAGATCTTCAAGAAGTATAAGGTCGAGAAGCTCCCACTAGTTGATGAGGATAATAGGCTTAGGGGGTTGATAACGAGCGTCGATCTAGTCAAGCGGAAGATGTATCCAAATGCGTCAAGAGACTCGAAGGGAAGACTTCTAGCCGCCGCAGCGATAGGGGTGAGGGAAGAATCGATTCGGAGGGCTGATCTCCTGGTTAAGGCTGGGGTTGATGTGATCGTCGTGGATGTCGCCCACGGCCACACCGAGATGGTGATAAACATGGTTAAGAGGCTTAGGAGAACCTATGGAGACGAGGTCGAGATAGTTGCGGGAAACGTGGTAACCCCTGAGGGCGTCGAGGATCTGGTATCGGCGGGAGCCGACGCTGTTAAGGTCGGGATAGGGCCTGGATCGGTCTGCACAACTAGGATAGTCGCGGGCGTTGGAGTCCCCCAGCTCACGGCGATAATGACGTGCTCTGAGAAGGCTAGGGAGCTCGATACCCCGATAATCGCGGACGGCGGGATCAGGTATAGCGGCGACCTAGTCAAGGCTTTGGCCGCGGGGGCGTCGACCGTAATGATAGGGAGGCTTCTGGCCGGAACCGATGAGAGCCCTGGAGCGATCGTCGTGAGGGATGGTAGAAAGTGTAAGATTTATCGTGGAATGGCCTCACTCTACGCCATGCTTGGGAGGGAGGTTAGGGAGACTGGAAGGGAGGCTGAGGCTCTCCTAGATGCCTCGGAATACTCCTATTATGCCGAGGGAGTTGAAGCCTACGTTCCCTACACGGGATCGGTCTCAGAGGTGATTAAGCAGCTCGTGGCTGGATTGAGGTCTGGGATGAGCTATCTCGGGGCGAGGAATATCGAGGAGTTGAGGGAGAACGCGGTCTTCATAAGGATAACCGAGAGCGGTTTCAGGGAAAGCCTACCACATGACGTTGAGAAGGTGTGAGGGAGATGCCCGCGAGAGTCATTGTAGGCCTCCAATGGGGGGATGAGGGTAAGGGGAAGGTCTCCTACCTCCTATCCCAAAACGCCGACTGCGTCGTGAGGTTTCAGGGAGGGGCGAACGCAGGCCACACCGTAGTCCTCTCAGGCAGGAAATTGAAGTTCAACATGCTTCCAGCCGGATCGGCCGCCGGTGCGAAGCCGTGCATAGCCTCGGGAGTTGTCTTGGATCCAGCCGAGGTGGTTGAGGAGGTGGATCTACTCAGATCGATAGGGATCGAGCCTGATCTTAAGATAAGCGCCGCCGCCAACGTGGTCTTGAGATTGCATAAGAGGCTTGATGGGATGATCGAGGAGCTTAGGGGAGGTAAGGCGGTTGGAACGACTAGGAGGGGAATTGGGCCGACCTACTCGGACAAGGCTTTGAGGACTGGGATCAGGGTTGAGGATCTTTTAGATGAGAAAGCTCTCCGAGAGAAGCTTGAGATCCTTGAGAAAGTTCATGGGATGAAGGTCGAGGAGTTCGACGAGCTCGTTAAGGCTGGGAGACTCATCCGAAAATATGTTGGAGATGTCGAGATCTATCTCAACGACCTCCTAGACTCGGGGGCCGAGGTGATCTTCGAGGGGGCTCAAGGAACCCTCCTAGACATAGACCATGGAACCTACCCATACGTCACCTCATCCAATACGATCGCTGGAGCCGCTTGCACGGGCTCAGGGATAGGGCCTACTAGGATAGATGAGGTCATCGGGGTCATGAAGGCCTACTCGACTAGGGTTGGGGCCGGAGTCTTCCCGACGGAGCTACATGGAGATCTTGCCCATAGGATTAGGGAGGTTGGTGGAGAGTATGGGACGACGACTGGCAGGCCTAGGAGGGTTGGATGGCTGGACATACCATTATTGAGATATGCGGTTAAGCTCAGTAACGTCTCGTGGATAGCTATGATGAAGCTCGACGTCCTAACGGGGTTGAAGAAACTCAAGATCTGCAAGGAATATGTGGTGGATGATGAGGTGGTCGAGGTCGCCCATCCAAGCGTCAAGAAGCTTGAGAGGGTTAAGCCCAACTATATCGAGGTCGATGGATGGAATATAAGTCGAGAGGATTGGAGGAGGCTCGCTGAGAGGGGTTGGGAATCATTCCCGCCCGAGGCCAAACATTATGTAGAGTTGGTCGAGGAATTGCTCGGAGTCCCGATCAAGCTAGTCTCGGTTGGAGCCGAGGCTGGGATGGAGGTCTGGAGATGAGCTTCAAGCCCCTAGAGGCGATAACCCCGATAGATGGTAGATATCGTGGAAGAGTCGCGGAGACCTCTAACTACTTCTCAGAATACGCCTTGATCAAGGAGAGATTGAGGGTGGAGATAGAGTTCTTGATGAGAATAGTCGAGGTCTGCGGAGGGGAGGTGGAATCTAAGCTTCCACGAGATTGGAGGGATAGGTTGCTGAGACTGGTTAATGAGTTTAAGCTTGAGGACGCGGAGATGGTTAAGGAACTTGAGAAGACCCTAGGCCACGATGTCAAGGCCCTCATAAACTATCTTAGGGAGAAGCTTCATCAAATCGGGTTGGAGCAGCTCTCACCATACATTCATCTAGGATTGACCTCCGATGACGTGAATAATCTAGCATACTCGCTCCTTCTAGCACGTTTTAGAGATGAGATCCTCATACCCAATCTGATCAGGGTTGTCAAGACGATATCTGAGAAGGCTAGAGAGAATCTTGAGACAATCATGCTCGGCAGAACCCATGGAGTTCCAGCAGTCCCCACAACATTTGGGAGATTTCTATCAAACTATGCATACAGATTGGCTAGGGTTGCCTATGAGCTCGCATCGTTCAAGTTTCCCGGAAAGCTCGGTGGAGCCGTTGGAGACCACTCAGCCCTAAAGTTCACGTATCCTGGAGTCGATTGGATCGAGTTTAGTAGGGGTTTTGTCGAGGCCCTCGGACTCGAATACATTCCAGCCTCAACCCAGATACTCCCACATGATAGGATCTCAGAGTTCTTGAATAAGGTCTCCATCCTAGACGCAATCGCATCGAATCTCTGTAGAGATCTCTGGCTCCTATCATCTTTGGGATTATTGGTGTTTGGGAGGAGGGTTGGTGAGGTTCACTCATCCACGATGCCTCATAAATCCAATCCACTACACCTCGAAAACGCTGAGGGAGCATTCGACCTAGCCTCAAGCACGGCTTCATTCATGGCCCGCAGACTCATCTCAAGTAGGCTTCATAGAGATCTCTCAGACTCGATAATCAAGAGATTCTACGGGCTTCCATTAACCCTAACCATAATCGGGTTTAAGGGCTTGATGGAGGCATTCAGGAGGATGACCGTCTTAAGGGATAGGATGAGAGATGAGGTTGAGAGGCATCCAGAATCCTTGGCCGAGGCATACCAAGTATATCTCAGGGCGAGGGGGGTTGAAGACGCATATGAACTCGTTCAGAGAACTCTCGGTAAGGGTTGGGGCGAGGTCTTGAAGGAGATCAAGGATAGAGGTCTTCCAACCGAAGTCGTTAAGAGGCTTGAGGAGGCAAAGCCAACCGAATATGTTGGAGAGGCCGTTAGGATAGGGTCCATGCTCTTAGATGAGGTCGATAGGATTCTAGGGGAGGTCGGGAAATGAATCTTCCCTCACACCCTCGGCCATCAGCTCGCATCTCATGACCTCAAACCTCCTACCCAAAGCCTCCATTAATTGGGGGATCCTCTCATCTTCAGCGACCGCTATCACGCATCCACCTCCACCAGCTCCCGTGAGCTTCGCCCCAAGAGCCCCAGACCTCATACACAATTCGATTACATCCTCTATCTCCTTTGACGACACCCCGACCCTCCTCAAGAGCTCTTGGTTTCTCATCATGAGTCTTCCGATAAGCTTTAGGTCTCTGGCCTTTAGGGCGTCAACCGCCTCCCAGATTATCCCCTCAGCGTCTTCCAAGATCTTCTCGAACTCCTCTCCATGAGCATCTCTAAACTCCTTAACCCTCCTAACCAAGTCTCCAGTCCTCCTAGCCTTCCCCGTGTTGATTATCAGGATCTGATCTAGATTTATGCTCATACTCCTAAACCCTTTGGATCGCGTATAGATTCCGCCTCCGCCGTAGGTCGCAATGGTCGTATCGATTCCAGACGGCCTATAATGGACCAAGCTCTCGCCCATATGGGCAGCCCTCCTAATCAATTCGAGGTCAAGTTTTCCCTTCAGTAGGAGGGATGTGGCGGCCGCCGATGCAACCGAGACAGAGGCCGATGAGCCTAGACCAACGCTTTGAGGTATTGATGACCTTATCCTAAGATTCAATCCGCCAGAATATCCTAGCCGATCGGTTACATAGGCTGAAGCCTTGACCGCTGGATTCTCCCCACCCCAGCCATCGAGAACTATCCCTCGATCCGATTTCACGGCCTCTACATAGGCTCTTAAGCCGATCGCCGAGACGATGGCCGGCTTATCATAGACGACGAAATGCTCTCCGAATAAGATAACCTTGCCCGGCGCGGATGCGCAAGCCCTCATCATTAAGAAGACTTTGAATCCTCGAATATTTATCTACTCAATGGCGCGCATAACCTCTCCTATAATCTACTCCTTCTCCTGCTCTCCAAGATGAGTGGATGGACTATCTCGTGGATGTATTCTATGAACTCGGACTCCGGCATCTTCGTGAAGGCGGTTACCACGCAGTTCCTGGTCAACCCCATAACCTTGTTCGTCCCGGTGACCGTGAAGACAATGTACCATATGTTTCCATGGCTTAGATACTCCTCGTAGAGTCCTGAGTCCTTTAGGGATTCGCCGTAGAGCGCTAGCTTATCGACGGCTGGGAAGTCCAGGTTGTCGAAGTAGATCACCTTAGTCGCCTCGGGATTCCTCTCATGAAACTCCCTCATAACCTCTGGGGATATTCTGGCCTCGGTTAACGCCTTGTATGAGAGGTAGAGGTGGTGGGAGAGGATCGATGCGACGGCGTTCGCGAAGTGCTTCTCTTGGACGACCGTTAGGAGGGTTAGGTCTTCGAGCCTTCTGAAGATTATTCTGGCCTCGGTCGTCTTCAGGATTGGAACCCTCCTCCCTCTCTGGTTTACCAAGATTATCTTATCCCTGCTGAAGACTCCCTCGAGCACGTCGTCCTTTAGATCTAGGTCTCTCACCTCGGTAACGAGCTCGAAGTCCATCCCCTCCTCGCTCCGCTCGTCGACGACCCTATAATCTCTAAGCTTATCCGCTATCTCCTCTAGGCTCGTATCGACCCTTATCTCGAAGATCTTCGCGGCGAGGGGCATCCCGATCCCTCTCACCAGAGTGGGTTATGGATGATATATAGGTTAGGATCTATTGGCGATCCTCTTCACAGCCCTATACGCGTCTCTCCCAGCCCCATAATAGTTCTCCAGCTTCTCGACGAATCTGTAGCCCATCCTCCTGTAGAGGTTTAGTGCTGGAAGATTATCCACCGCCACCTCTAGGATTATCTCTTCACATCCCTCCCTCTTGAATGATTCTTCGATGATCTCCATCAAGAGCTTCCCAATACCCTTACCTCTAAGCTCGGGTCTAACGTTCAGCGTGTATATTCTCCCAACCAACCTCTTCTTGAATTTCTCAACCCTCCCAACGACGAATCCCAAGATTGTATCGTCTTTAACGGCTTTAAGGAAGATAGTCCTCTCATCCTTAAGCAGCCACCTATAGATCCACCTGCTATACGATTCCCTCCCAAAGCACTCGACCTCGATCTCATAGATCTCGTCTAAGTCCTTTGGCTCCGCCCTCTCAACCCTCACCCCGATCTCCATATCCTCCAAGAGAGGGTTTACCCGGCTATCCTTATATTCATGACCCAAGATCTCCCCTTGGTGCGACCATTTGAGGGAGCTCGCGGTCGTTAAGCTCGGGGGCTCGATCATAACCGTTAAGGATAAGCCATTCACCCTCAGAGGAGATGTTCTTGAGATGATTGGATCTGAGCTCTCCGGCCTTGAAGACTCTCTAATCCTCGTCCATGGAGGTGGATCATATGCCCATCCAGTCGCGAAGAGATACTCGGTCTCGGAGGGCTATAGGGATGAGGAGCACTTGAAGGGGTTTATCGAAACATCGATAGCTGTTCGGAGATTGAACCTCGAGGTCGTTGAGAAGCTAGTTGACGGAGGGCTGAGGTGTATAGGCATACCATCATCGACGATCTTCTCGACGAGCTCCGGAAAGATCCTCACATGCAACCTCGATCCCATATTCCTATCGCATAGGGTTAGGATCGCTCCGGTCACGTGTGGAGATGTTGTATTCGACCGAGAGCTGGGGTTCACGGTCTTGTCGGGAGACGCTATCGCATCATATCTCGCGATCAGGCTTAAGGCTAAGAGGTTGATCTACGCGATAGATCTGGATGGGATCTACATTAGAGATAGGGTTACGGGTGAGGTGAGGGTGGCCGAGGAGCTTAAGCCCGGCATGAAGCTCGAGCCCCTCGGAAAGGTCGAGGAGGATGTCACTGGAGGGGTTATGGGGAAACTTGAGGAGGGGTTTAGGGCGGCTGAGAACGGTGTCGAGGTGATGATAGTTAACGGGTTGGCTGAGGGGAGGATAAGGGACGCGATCTTGGGTGAGAAAGTTCTTGGAACAGTTCTCAAGGTCTAGGCTCTTGCTGGATCGCTAAGAAGTCATCCGGCTTGATGTTCTCGGCGAGCTCGGGGGTTAGAACCCCCCTCTCGATCAACACCCTCCTAGCAAGATACCAGAATGCATATGGTAGGGCCAACCTCCCCCTATTATTCATGGGGATCACGAGGTCTACGTCGCTGATCGTGTTATCGGTGCTGCACATGGCTATCACGGGTATCTGAGCTATCTTCGCCTCTATGACCGCCTGCCTATCATACCTCGGATCCGACACTAGGATTAGCTCCGGCTCGATATACGTCTCGAGGATCGGGTTCGTGAGCGAACCCGGCTCAAATCTCTCGGTTATCGGTATGCATCCAGTTAGCTCGCAGAACTTCTGGACTGGCTTCGTCCCATAGATATGGGTTGAGATCACCGCGACCTTCTCCGGCGGATAGTATGAGATGAACTTGGCCGCTATATTCAACCTCTCGATCGTCTTGTTTATGTCTATGAGGTAGACTCCATCAGGCCTCTGCTTGTAGATGAATCTCTCCATATGCTTGACCTTAATCCTAGACCCTATGTGTAGTCCATGTCTAACGAGGATCTCCTGAATATTCGCCTGCACCTCTTTCTCCTCACTCATACCCTAAGCACCGCCATCCTATCTCCTCCAATAATCTCCCCTATTC
>Ga0209410_1001155_pt1 | contig 12816 bp, 15 predicted proteins | sample Mar14436cmmetaG_FD_184135 | JGI IMG/M metagenome (GOLD analysis project Ga0209410, IMG submission 184135) | Marine hydrothermal vent microbial communities from Guaymas Basin, Gulf of California to study Microbial Dark Matter (Phase II) - Marker... ... | reverse complement strand
GGCTAGAACGCGCCCGACGGTGAGGGACGAAAGCTGGGGGAGCGATCCGGATTAGATACCCGGGTAGTCCCAGCCGTAAACGATGCAGGCTAGGTGTTGGCGTGACTACGAGTCACGCCAGTGCCGCAGGGAAGCCGTTAAGCCTGCCGCCTGGGGAGTACGGTCGCAAGACTGAAACTTAAAGGAATTGGCGGGGGAGCACCACAAGGGGTGAAGCTTGCGGTTCAATTGGAGTCAACGCCGGGAACCTTACCGGGGGAGACAGCAGGATGAAGGCCAGATTGAAGGTCTTGCTGGACAAGCTGAGAGGAGGTGCATGGCCGTCGCCAGTTCGTGCCGTGAGGTGTCCTGTTAAGTCAGGCAACGATCGAGACCCGCGCCCCTAGTTGCCAGCGGCACCTCAAGAGAGGGCCGGGCACACTAGGGGGACCGCCGCCGATAAGGCGGAGGAAGGAGCGGGCCACGGCAGGTCAGTATGCCCCGAATCCCCCGGGCCACACGCGAGCTGCAATGGCGGGGACAGAGGGTGCCGACCTCGAAAGAGGGAGGTAATCCCTAAACCCCGCCTCAGTTGGGATCGAGGGCTGAAACTCGCCCTCGTGAACATGGAATCCCTAGTAATCGCGCGTCATCAACGCGCGGTGAATACGTCCCCGCTCCTTGCACACACCGCCCGTCGCTCCATCCGAGTGGGGCCTAGATGAGGCGTAGTCGTGTTGGCTGCGTCGAATCTAGGCTCCGCGAGGAGGGAGAAGTCGTAACAAGGTGGCCGTAGGGGAACCTGCGGCCGGATCACCTCCTAAGAAAGTAAGGCATCTAAGGGAACTGCGGGTGGGTTGAGCCTCAAAAAATCTTTTTCAAGTGTAGGTTTTGATGTCCAGTTCTTTCAGTATCTTTAGGAGGCCGTTCAGGGTTTCTTTCGTGCTTCTCTCCCCGTCGTTTGGAAGCCTGTAATGGGTCTCGATAGATACGCATCCGTCATATCCGTCTTCTATTAGGGCTTTCATCTGCCCTTTATAGTCTATCTCCCCGGTTCCAATCGCCACGAACCTGCATCTTCTGCTCTCTTCGTCTCGGACGGCGTCCTTCACGTGCATATGAACCATGTAGTCTCTGGCTTTCAGGTATCCGTCTGGATATGGGGTCTCACCGGCGCAGAAGGAGTTCCCCGGGTCCCAAGTTACCCCTATGCTTCTCGAACCGACGGCTTCAACGATCCTTCTAGCATCGTCGCCCGTCGCAACGAAGGTGGCGGCTTCGTTCTCAAGAGCGTAGATCACTCCCTCCGACTTACAGACGTCCACAGCCTCACTCAGCAGCTCCACGATCTTCTCCCAGTACTTTTCCGGGCTTCCGGTTGACCAGAAGGCGAATCCTCTCAGAAGTTCCGCGTCAAAGAACTTCGTTATCTCAGTCAACCTCCTGAGAAACCTCAAGTGCTCCTTAACTTCCCTCTCCTTCGTTATGTTGCACTTGAAGAAGGGTGAGGCTATACAGACAACTTCTAAGTCTGCATCTTTAACTATTCTCCTGACCCTGCGGAGCTCCAGGTCGGTCAGGTCTTTGATGTTCTTGTTCCAGCATCCCCTAAGCTCCACGCATTCCAGTTTGAGGCTTCTAGCAACCTTAACGGCCTTGCCGACGTCTCGGCTGATCTCGTCCGTTATCACGCCCAACCGAAACATAGTTAACCAGCCACGGGAAGATAATGTTAAAGAAGAACAACTCAATATAGTTTGTGGTTTGAGGTTTCCCAAGAATAATTAGCCTTAAGTATTGCCGTGAGCCAGCTTACTGAGCGCTTTCGATCTCCATGGCTACGCCTTGCTTTATTAGGAGCTTAGCGTTCTCTCGGGGCAGAGCCGCCACGTCCTCAGGCTTGAAGGGGCCGTAAGTCTTCATGTCAGCGCCGATTATGGCGGGAACATCCTTCAAGATTCGGACTACAACCATGCCCTTCTTGGAGGTTATCCTCTTCGCTTCAGGCCGTTGGCCTCGTAGAACCTTCCTGACGAGGCTACGGTAGGATTCGATCTCCGAGGCCAAGTTCTCGTAGAGGCTGGTTTCCTCCTCGCTCAGCACAGTCGTCGAGACGACCTCGTCATTCATCACGGCCCGTACAATCTTCTCTAACCGCATTCTGGTCAAGTCTTCGATGAGTCTCTTAGCGTTCTCCTCCTCCCTGAGTATGGCCCTACCCTTAACCGTTCTCTTGTCGAGCATCCGGCTCTCCTCCTCTATCCTCTTCATGTAGGCGGCGAGTCTAGAGTAGAAATCTCTCGGAAGCGGCTGGAGGTCCTCCCTCTCCTTCTCCTTCAACCAAGCCTTATAGAGTTCGTCGTACAAGGTTACTGGGCCACCTCCGCCATACCCTTACAGAGCAGGAGGAGAGCCGCGGATAACGGCAGCTCAACCTTCTCATTCTTGAAGGGGCCGAAGACCTCCTCTCCAATCCTGAACTCCGGGGCCTCCTCGATAAACACTGTGGCTTCACCGCGCTTAAATGCTACGGCGCTCTTGAAGGGGTCGAAAACTTCGATCTCGTCTGTTGGAAATGCAACCTTCAGGAGACCCGTCTTCCCGTGTAGGGTGTTCTCAAGTCTTATCAAGCGGTGGATATCCGTTGTAACGACCGTGTCGATCTTTGCGGCTTGAGCTTCAACGCCCTTTTTTATGATCAATTTCCAGCTTTGGAGGCCTACCCCTCGGAGGATGCCCCATGGCCCTCCGGAATCCCAGCTCCTAACCACAGCCTCCCTATTCTCTAGGATGGTTTCCACAACTTTTCTTCTGAGACCTATCTCTTCTAGGCTCTCCCTGTCGGCTTTGAGGAGGAAATCGTAGACTCCTCGGGCTATTCTCCCGCGCCATCCAGAATCCCCTAGGTGAGGGCCGGCTAGGGGACCCGCCCCTCCCTCCGTGGCTTTAAGACCGTGAAACTTGGCGTCGAGGCCCGTGCCAGTCACGTAATCGGCGATCTCCTTGCGGGCAGCTGAGTCTAAACCTTTCATCTCGTCACTCTCAACTTTGACGTGGTATCCTCGATGCCCGCTGAAAGAGACCTTGATCTCGCTTTGAGAGAGGCCGAAGTCTTCTGAGAGAATGTCTACGAGTTTTATGGTTTCCCTTCTGGCTGCTTCCAAGCAGACCTCGCACGGCCATGTCTTCTCCGTGAAGCTCTGCCGGCCGCATATTGGACACTTGGCGGGGTGGGTTCCTCTCCCCTTGAAGCCGCATCCTCGACAGACCCAGACATCGTGGAGTTTCCGGCAGGGTGTGGGTATGTGATCCGCGTCGATGTCGAAGTAGAGGTCTGCGCCCACCCAGCCTTTCCTCTCCATCGGCTCCTCGGGCGCAACGTAGTAGGCTGCGGAGTAGTAGGCGTGGAGCGGAACTGTCCCTCTAAGGAATGAGCGGAGACTCTCAACGTCTCGGAAACCCTTATGTCTAACCATGACTTTCTCCTTGAAGAGGAGAAAGCCGAACTCCCGCATCTCGATCGATGGTGGAGCCTCAATTCTTGAAGACGACGACTCATAAAACTCTCTAAACTTACTTTTAATGAAGGATTCCCTATCAACCGTCATTCTTGATCAGCTGAACGCGTCTTCTTCGCGGATGCCATAAGCTTTCTCCGGTAATATGTGAGTGGGTGGCGGATGCCTTGGCAGAGCTTCTCTTCTCCGGGGCAGAGCCCGTGTGTGCGCAGAGTGTCACAGGCATAGGGGGTGTACTTGGTTCGGGAACCCCTTAGACCAGCTATATGCTCAACTTGGTAGCGGGTCATCCTCTCGTTGAAGTCTGAGGATGACCTGAAGAGGTCCACAATCTTACTTGGGGGCATACCCACGTTCAGCAAGAATGAAGTGAGAGCGAAACGGCCTGCGTGTGAGAGGTGGCTACCCGAAACCGCTGCCTCGTAAAGACGCCTTATACAAGGCGGGAAGGCGTCCACAGCAGTTTTCTCCGTGAACTCGACCTTTATGGTGGGGGCGCCCCTAAACCGTTCTCTCCGAATCCGCCTCAACTCCTCAACCCTCTTAGCTACGTTTGGGGGAAGTGTGAACCCGACGCCCGCTTGGAGTTTAGCCTCTATGTGTCTCCGAATCTCCTCTTGGAGGAGCCTAGCGGCCTCCTGAGTCGTTAGGTAAACCTCTCCGTTGAGCATGGTCCTGTTTATGAGCTTCCAGTTGCTCTCATGGAAGGCCTTAACATTCCTCAAGAAGTCCACGAAGTGAAGTTTCAGATCGTAGATTCTCGGCACCGGAGCTCCGTTGGTTACCACGTTTACTCTCCACCCGAAGGCCTTAGCGACCTCCCGAACCTTCCATTTATCTTCATTCCTAAGGAGCTCGTAGGCGCGCCTAGCCTCGGCCAATGCGTAACGTTTCTTTATAAATTCGTCGGCTGTGGCCGTAGCTATGAGGACGGCGACGGGAAAGGATGATAGCTCAACCTCATCGTCATGTTCTAAATAGCTAACTTTTGGGGGATTTGTGAGGAGAGCCTCCTTCACGCGGCTCTCAGCCCTATTAAGGATAGGCTCGAACTCTGGACGCGCTAAGCTATCAACCTTAAGATCAAGCGTCTTGATGTACTCCGTAGCTTCGGGAACGAAAGGATACTTTGCCCAGTCGCTCTTCGTTAGTACAAGATTCACCTCCCGTTCCCCTTCTTAGGTTTCTCAGTGGACTACTCAACCTCTATGCGCGGAGCTAAGTAGTATGTAAGCTTGCCATCATATGACTGTTTAAAGTCGAGTTTGATCGGCATGTCCGTCGAGAACTCGATCGTCACCACGTCGGAGGTTGTGGATGCCGCCTTCACTATCTCCGAGAGGTAGCTCAGGCTGAAGGTGGCCTTCGTAGGTTCCTTCGCTTCGATGGAGAGGAGGGCGTCACTCCCCTTTTCCAGCTCTATCTGGGCCCCCATAAGGTCGCCTTTAGCGTTCATTATGAGCTTCTCGTTGTTTGCTTCTATCCTCACGTGGTCGCTCACCAAGGCGACATCCTCCAAGGCTCGGCGGAAACCATCCGTCGTGAGGGTTGCACTCGCGTTGAACGTTATTCTTGGGGTTGGAACCTCTTCCTCTGAGGCCTCCAAAGTCGGCATGCTGAAGGTTCGCGTGTATCTACCCCTGATTGTGATCTTCAGCTGGCCGGTCTCCTTGTCAAAGAAGAGTTCAACAGATTCGTCTTTACCGGTCTTCTTGAGGAGCTTTAAGAGTTCGTTTATGTTGATGCAGAGTTTGAAGTCTTCCTCTGCTATAAACTCGTCGAAGGCTGTTCTTCCCATCATAAAGTCTACCATCGCGACTCTTGAGGGGTCCATGGCTCTAACCCTAATTCCTTCAGAGCTCACGTTGAAGGTTACTTCGTCTATGAGTGTTGAGATGGCTGTGAAGACCTCTCTAAGAAGTCTCGCGGGAACCTTAACGCTGAACAATCTTTAAGCCTCCGTCCATGAACATTCTTACCGCCTACCTCCTTATATATGGTAAACTTAGATTTAAGATTGAATGAGACGAATATAACTGAGACTTGGTATTGTTCGCAAATTCTTGTCTTGCTGGAAGCTAGCTTTTCTGGTGTTACTGGGCTTAGGAGTATTCTCTGAACGTGTAGTTACACTTTGTACATCTGAAGAATTGGGTTGAAGACTCGTCGGCTCCCCGCGTTTGAACCTGCCAGACGTAAGCCTTATTGTTACCGCATCTAGGACACTCAATCGTGACTATGGGCATGGTGCTTATCTGTTGCTCCTCCTTTCCTATCACAACCACCGATTCCTGCGGAGTACGCCCCACGATCTTCGAGGTTGGAATCGGCGACTCAGCGCGCTTCTTGTATCCACACTTAGGGCATATGAGGAATGGTCCACCTTCCATTCTTTTGTGAACAAGCCTCGTCCCGCACTTCGGACAGAACTCCATAACAGGGCCGCACCTGACCTATTCAACGATGCCTTTTTAATAGAGAAGAATTTAAACCTTTCTGAAGCCGCAAGGAATCTTGAAAGGTAAAACTACGGATCAATACGGTTTCTACCACGTTACTTAACCGGATAAGATTACAGGGAGAATGACATGTGCATACAGTCGGTCCAAGGCTTAAGATGTAGAGAGTCCAGTCCCGAAGGATCCCCTAAAGGCTTCCTGCCCGGCTAGGGATTACCTGAAGAGGAGAACGGCGACTTCTCTCAAGACTTTACTGGAAAGCGGAGCAGGGCGGCTACTCCTCCTAAGGATTGAAGTTTTACTCCGGCTTCATGCTCGGTGCTTACTATGACTACGCTCCCGCCTTTCCCCTCAACGTTTCTCATCAACTCTTCCATGCGTCTTCTCTTCTCGTCGGGGACTCCCCTCAACTGGGTGTCGGTTATGAGAAGCTTCTCGACGGCGCCTAGGAGGACAGCCCTCTCCACATCGAGTAAGCCATATGCAACGTCGCCCCGGCCTCTGCCCACACGGTTGAGAACCTCCTCAACGGCCTCGGTCTCCTCCGCTATCCTCAAGTCTCTTAAGGCTTTCTTAAGAATCCCGGAGCGCAGTGCTTCGTGGATGCCTGCTACACCGACACTGTTTACACTCTTCACATCGATCACTTTCTCAGCGATTTCCGGAGCCTCCTCCCTCAAGTACTTGAGGAAGTCGGTCTTGACGAAGCCTACGCCCACGATGACTATTGGGCTCTTACTCTCCATCCAAGATTCCCTTAAGGCTTGAAGGGCGGAGGTGAAGAGCTTCCGAAGCGCCTTAGCCCTCCCTTCAGCCCTACGTTTTCCGGGTAGTCCCACCTTCTCTTCAACCTTAACCTCGATTGTGAAGTGCCTCATGATGGTCACGCAGTAACCTTCATCATCGATTGCGAGTATTATGAGGGGTGCTACGCCGGCCTTCTCGGCCTTCTCAAGCCTCTCGATCTGGTATCTAGGCCACCTATCCTTCATTATCGTTAAGGGTTTGTTGAGCTCAACGGTGATCGTGTGATGGGAGCCTAACGCTCCTATCTCATCTGGAGCCTCGGAGACTATTCCGTGAACCCTTAGTCTGTTCAGAACCCTGTCCCAAAGCACCTTCTCAACCTTCAACCCTAGGAGAACCGAGATTCTTTTCCCCTTCTCAGGGCGGTCATACCGCTCCCCAAACCTAACCTCACGCCGAGTCTTGGCGTAGACCAGATCGTCCTTCGAGATCACATTGTATAGGACCCAGAGGTCGTCTAGGACTTGGGGTAATACTGTGATCTTTCCGTGCTTGAGGTCTCTGCGGAGAATCTTCATGAAATACTCCCCGAATCGTTATAGGATTGTTGACTCGAGATATTATAAGTGTTCATTTTAATCGATTCCTTAATGAACGGTTACGTTACTCCCTCTTTAACATGGACATTGTTAGGAGGACGGCTGAGAGGAGTAGAAGGGCTGTCGAGAAGGTTACGATCCTCCTTATCTGCGCATATTCAAGAGAACCCTCAAATATTGGGAGAAGAACGAGCCAGAGATAGCCTATGAGCACCAGGATGCAGAGTATCGCCATAACGAAGAAGATGTTCAACCTGAACTTGACCAACACCGCGCCTCCAGTTGCTACACGCCTTGAGGCTTGTCATCCGGCTCGTCGGCCGGAATCCGCACTCCCTCTCCTACCCAGAAAGACCTCCTAACACCCTTCTCGTCGACGGTGAACTCTCTCTTGAAGATCAAAGCCTCCTTTTTGTACCTCTCCACGGCCTCTCTCAATGTTGAGAACACCTCGTCCCGGTGTGAGCCGGCGACCACAACATAGACGAGGTCCTCGCCTACGTTGAAGGTTCCTACGATGTGGTGAATCCTCACATCGACGATTCCCTCCCTGCCCATCAGGTCCCTGCAGATCTTCTCCAGAGCTTTCTCCGCTTCCTCTTCGTAGGCTTCCAATTCAAGCCTCTCAACCCTACTACCGTCGGGGGCTTCCCCCCTAACCACCCCTATGAAGACCCCTATGGCCCCAGCCTTATGGAAGCCGGGGTTGGACCTAACTGAATTTAGGAGTTCCGAGAGTGAAACCTCGCCCTTCCTGTGTATGCCGGAACGCTTGATCGACTTCTCCATGTCTCCTGCTCCTAGAAAGGGATGTGTCACCTCGTAACCTCGATCTTCATCATCTTCTCCAAGAGGTCAGGCTTCTCCGCGAAGTGCCTCCTCACAGGCTCCAGAATCTCTATAAGCGCCTCCGCAACGCCGTTCTTTAAGTCTAAGGGGTGGACCTGCCCCTCCAAGTAAGCTTTCCTCAGCTCCTCATAGCTCTCAAAAGTCTCTGGGCCTCCATACTTCTCAGGCCTAGGTATTGTGAGGCTCTTCTTCTCCGGGAAGATTATGTACTTGGCGTGTTCGAGGATGGGGTTTCCTTCCTCCCTCTTCGGCGGGCAGTACGCGGCTCTTATCTTCGCTTTGATCTCTTCCGGAGGGTCGTGGATGAAGATGCAGCTTCTAGGCTGACTCTTCGACATCTTTGAGCCTATGCGAATGTTAAGCCGTTTGTCCTCGTCGAAACTCTTCCCGGAGTCCCGTAAGCCTTGAAGCCCGGAGAGGAGCGGCGTATGCACACAGATAGGCTTCTTCCATCCAATCTTATCGGAGACGTCTCTAGCCAGCATGTGAGCCTTCCTCTGATCTATCCCGGCGCAGGCGACGTCGAGTTCCATATGGAAGATGTCAGCTGCTTGCATGCAGGGGTAGAAGACCCACGCCGTCTCGACGTCGGAGAGGGTCATCTCCCGGCCCATTATCGGTAGGGCTCTCCAGACCCTCCTCAGCGAGGACGCCTTAGCTATCCGTATCACCTTCTCCCAGTATCCTGCGTCCTCAGCTATCTCGGAAGCCCAGACGTACCGCACCTTGTCTGGGGGGATTCCTAAAGCCTCGAAGCACTCCTTGAAGTACTCCCCGCAAGTCCGAATGTTCTCCATCTTGCCTCCGAGTTTATTGTTGATCCAGCTATGCCAATCGGCTAAGAAGATTATGAAGTCGAAGCCCGCCTCTATCATGTCCTTGATCTTTGAGCCGCAGAGGAGGCCCATCCCCAAATGCATGAGGCCGGAACACTCAAAACCCCAGTAAGCTTTGGGCCTACTCACGGTCTCAAGTAAGGTGCGGAGCTCCCCGAGGGTAACTATCTCCTCGGTGTTCCTAACCACGAGCTCCAAGCGGTGTTCCACGTCCATGGTAGGTTCTTCCCTCAGCCTCTATCCAAAATCACCAGCCCACCTATTTTAAGATTTTTCATGATCTTTCTGATGGTGAGTGGGAGTTTATTAGGTCTCTTCCGCCTCCTAGGGCTAAGACCGGTAGGCCTAGGGCTGATGATAGGAAGACTATAAATGGCATACTCTATGTGCTTGTTACCGGCTGTAGGTGGATGGATATGCTTGCTAGGTGCGGCTCATACAAGACTTGTTGGAGGAGACTTAAGAGGTGGAGTGAGGAAGGCGTCTGAGGGCGGATACTCGAGGCTTTGATAGCTAAAGGATACTCGATTGGTAAGTTGAGCCTCAACAGGGTTGCCGCAGACAGCACGACGATAGAGGCTAGGAAAAGGGGCTCATAGGCTACGACGGATATAAATAAGGTGAAGGGAACAGAGGTTCATGTGGTAGTAGACTCTCAATCCCTACCGTTAAGCGCAGAGATAGGGCCTGAAAATAAGCATGACAGCAAGAGGTTCATACCCCTCCTGAAGGGTATAAAGGTTAACCATGGGATAGGTAGGCCGAAGACGAGGCCTGGGGGAGGTGACTGGAGACCCAGCATACGACTCAGGAGACATAAGAACATACCTCAGGAGGAGAGGTTAAAGGCGAATATACCAGTCAACAGGAGGAATAGGCTAAGCCTAAGCTTGGGAGACCCTACAGGCTCAATAAGGAGACCTACAAGCGTATGAGGAGCAGTGCGGAGAGTTTCTTCGCATAGCTAACAGGAGGGCTCAGAAGACTAGCCTAAGGTGGGAAAGACTAGCATAAACCTTCCTAGGCTTCATACAACTAGCAAGCATCATCATATACTGGAGAGTCTTAAGATGATTTCTAAGTTATAAAAATACCACAAAATAAAACTTCCCGCCTCTTTCCAGTGTTTGTTCTGGGCATGTCTTTTTTAGAGAGGGAGTATGACATTATAAGATAAATAGAGGAGAAAGTATGCCATTTTGCTCTGTTGTTAACTAATTCGGAACATGGAGATGAAATTTTATGTACGAAAGAAATATATACAAATAGAATATGTTCTTAAATGATCTTCAATGCTTGCGAAACCAGAAGCGGAACAGATTGAGCTATGGATTAAAGAGATGCGTAAGGGCTACATTAAACTTGTAGCTCTGATGGTCTTAAATGAAGAAGCTATGTCTGGATACGATATTATGAAACGAGTTGAAGAGGCTACTCTTGGCTTTTGGAGGTTGACTTCAGGAGGAATATATCCAGTTCTCAAGGAACTTGAAAGGAAAGGTTACATCAAACTAGTGAGTTTCAATAAGGACGGTCGAAAGAAAAAGATTTACGCTATTACTGAAGATGGAAAAAGAATTTTGAAGTACGCTTTAGAAAAACAGCAGAAAATGGAAGAAATCATCGGCGGCATGTTCCGTGAGTTTGCCGAAAAATTTTTGGAGAATGTTAAGCCATCCTTTTCTCCGAGAGTATTCAGTTTTTCATCCTTAATGAGAAGTTTAAAACACAGGACTGCTAATGAGCAAAAGCGCTTACTTATGAGTATTCGGGCCGACTTGCTAAACGCCATCAAAATCGTGGATAAAAAGCTGGAACAGATAGAGAGGGAGAGCAAAAATAAATGATTACTACAAAGCTGGCTCAGTTTTTGCCGCAGGATGATTCTGGGTCATGGATTCTTCAGCTGATCTGGATCGTATTTTTCATAGCGTATATGCTTTATGGTCAGCGTATTCAAGTGTGGAACATGCTCTTTGGAATTAAACGGTCTGTTAAGGAGTTGGAATCCCTAAGGAACGAAGCCAAAAAAATGGTAATTAAAGCAATCAGGAAAATTAATGGAACACAAATTGATCCCACACCAGTAGTTGATCGTTTTTTAGATTACATAACTATTCAACCTGAAGATATGGATCCTGCTGGCGTCGTCTGGAGGCTTGAGCACATATTGAACGTTAGGGAGTCAAGATTTAAAGATGAGGTTAAAATGATGGTCCCAAACGCTGAGAAAACTCAAATTAACAATTTGGAGAAAATGCTTGAGGTTGCACAAACTCTGAATTCAATATACAAAACCGTTAGACACTATTATTTGCTTGGTAGAAAAACCATGAGTTTATACATAATAATGCAGCTGGACATGCAGCTTCCTCAATTTATGAGGCAGGCTAAGGCGTATGTGGGTGCGCTTGATGCATTCGCATTAGGGCAACCTATTGGGGACGGAGCTGGAGCTTTGGTCGCCGCGAAACTGATGAGGGGATTCAACAAAACCTTGATAGCTGAAGAAACAGTAATGGCTGAAGTCCCCCTTGAAGGACGAAAAGCCTACATAATAAAAGCGGAAGGCCCAAGTGCAGCGGTAGGAAAGCCAGGAGAAGCCATAAAAAAGATTCTGGAACGAAACAATGAGAAAATTTCCGCAATAATAACCGTGGATGTCGCATTAAAGTATGAAGGCGAGGAAAACGGCGAAGTAGCTGACGGTGTAGGAGTGGCGATCGGAGGGTACGGAGTTGAACGCTTCAAAGTAGAAGAAAACATGCTTAAACATAAAGTACCAGTTTATTGTGTAATAATAAAAGAGAATTTAGAACAAGCTATTTCGCCAATGCGAAAAGAAATAGTTAATGCAGCTGAAAAAGCAGTTGAACGCGTTAAGTTGCTTGTTAGGGAAAGAACTCGGGAAGGTGACGTTGTTATTATAGCAGGAATAGGAAATACCGTCGGTATAGGACAGTAGGGAGGTTGTCATATGGATGAATACTCGTACGTTCCAGGTGCAACTACTGTTGGAGCAGTTTTCGGGGAAGGCGTAATTTTAGCGTCTGAAAAAAGGGTTGTCTATCGGAGTTATATTTTAAGCAGGAATGCGAAGAAAGTTTTCAAGATAAACGAAAGAATAGGCATGGCTTGTGCAGGCTTAATTTCTGGCATGCAATATCTCCTAGGAGAATTAAAATCGAAAGTTTATCTATTTGAGCTTGAAACCCGAAGACAGATATCCGTAAAATCGACAGCGAGACTATTATCAAACATGCTATTTGAAGAAAGAGGAAGATTTGCAACGGAAATTCTAATTGGGGGAGTAGATGTAAGTGGTGCAAAACTGTACATAATCGACAGATTCGGTTCGGTGATCCCGGATAACTATGCTGCGGTAGGTTCAGGGGCTCAAATCGCAATTGGAGTTTTAGAAGAAGGATACAAAAAGGAGATGAGTATCGAAGAAGCGAAAGAACTGGTGATTAAATCTGTAAGATCAGCTGCGAGTAGGGACGCTATGAGTGGAAACGGCATAGATGTCCTAACAATAACAAGTAATGGTGCCCTCGAAAACACTTTTGAAATTTGAAATATAAATAGGCTAATTACGGTAAATCTTAATGTTTGAAGATAAAAAAGGCATATACTTATATGCAATCCATTATCGATTTTTTACTGCTATTTCTATTCTTTTTATCAAATTTTCTACTTCCATTTGGTTGTCTTTTCATGCAAAATTTTTTCATGGATTGAAGTCTTCGCTTGCGCCTCAGAATAGAGGATGGAACGCGTCATGATTCTCTACGGTGTCCGTAAAGCGTCTGCAACCAATGTTTTCACG
>Ga0209410_1001153_pt1 | contig 12823 bp, 11 predicted proteins | sample Mar14436cmmetaG_FD_184135 | JGI IMG/M metagenome (GOLD analysis project Ga0209410, IMG submission 184135) | Marine hydrothermal vent microbial communities from Guaymas Basin, Gulf of California to study Microbial Dark Matter (Phase II) - Marker... ... | reverse complement strand
CGCAGACGACAGAGATAGATGTAGAATTGTTTGACAAAAAATGCTGCGTTTTTAAGCTATGCAGAAGCTAACTTCTTCTCAAGTAAAACTTTAAGAAAGTTTAATCAAAATGCTACGCAATCTGCAAGCTGGACTTCAAGCTCAGCCATCTTCTCTATCACTGGTAGTCTCGCTTCGAGCGAATCAAACCTTCTGTCCACAGCTTCGAACCGTGAAATCGCCTCGGTCCTCAAACTTCCTACTTTAGCATCTACCGATTCGAATTTTGTCATCATCTCTCTCCACAAACCAGCGACATCCTTCTCCACACTATCTATGCGTGTGTGTATAGTTTTTATTTCTCCTGTGATCTCATTCAGTTTCAGCAGGAGCAAGTCGTTCTATCCAGCTCGGTATCTTTCCTATAATAAAACCTTTATCTCGTTGGTATATAAACACTTTCTCTCTGCCTGCCTCTGCCAAAAAAAACTTTCTTGTGAAAATTATGGGACCTGCCCGTGCCCCCGCAAGCCAGGAAAGGGTTTATATTCACACCAATTTTTAAATTTTTGCTAAGCTCATATCTCTATATTTGATAGTTTTGGTTATTAACATATAAATAGAAAAAAACCGAAAATCATTTTATTAAAACATGTAATAATCTTACCAAATACATGCCTCGATGAGGAAAAAGGCGAAAGTGATAAAGATGGCAGGCGAGGGTGGAAAGCGAAATAAAAAGCTTGAAATCAGTAAAGGGGGCAGGTATGAAAAGCTTTTCGACGGGGTGAGTGAAGCGATGAAGAAGAGGGAAGAGGGTGGTCCTCTTTTTTCGGTGCTTTCTTCTTTTCCTAATTTAGTTGGGTTTAGTCCGAAAATCAGAAATAAATTAGGGAAATTCGCCCTCTTCCTAATCTATTTGGGGTTCATTATTTATGCCCCTAACAACGTTGAAAGAAATTTAACGAAGGTTATAAAGAAGGACTTCGACGAAAGGGTAAGGAACAAGAGTAACAACTCCGATTTGGGAAATAGCTCTTATATTTTCTCTTTACATGCAAAGAAATGCTGCAAGCGAATCTTTTACCGAGGCTTTGTTCCACATCTAAAGAGAGGTTGGGATAAAAAATTTAGGAGGTGATATGAAAAAGATGAACCATATTTCCAGAAGGAGTATAGACAGAGAAAAAGAGAAAAAAAGAAGTGATGGTAGAAAAGCGGCTCGTGCAAACCTGAGTATCGCGGTAGTGGTGAGTGTTTTGGTGATCTCATTAACTACGGCGATGTTAGCAACAGCGGCAGAACCGCCAGCTCCGTTCCATGTCTATGGCTGGGTGAAATATAGCAATGGAACCGCAGTGCTCAACCCGAATATGAACATAACGAACCACAATACCAGTGAGAATTATAATGTGGAGACGAATGCATCTTCTAACTACTATCAGGTTATAATTTCGTCGTGTAACGTTAGTGCCGGCGATGTACTGTATTTCAATGCCAGCGATAATGGCAATTCAACTAACTGCTCGGTTACGGTTACATCACAGAACATGACCGATGGCGGTTTGTTCGAGCAGAATCTTACTATACAATTACCACAGGTTGGGATATGCGGTGATGTAACCGGCGATGGTAGCATAAACATGGGAGATTACGCTTTACTCGTGAACAACGTAAGTTATCCTGGTAATCCTACATACAACCTCAAAAATGAATGGGCTGGCGACGTGACTGGCGATGGTAGCATAAACATGGGAGATTATGCTTTACTCGTGAACAACGTAAGTTATCCCGGAGATCCTATGTACAACCTGAAATGCAGGTAATGAACGAAGGAACAAATAGAGTGCCAAAATGCTGCAAAGATGCCCTCGGTGTGGAATGCCCGAGGGTAATTTTTAGTAAAAGGATAGGCAGAGGATGCCCCTGAAGAGAGAAGGCATGGTGCAAATCCATGCGGGGGCTGAAGGAAAAAGAAAGATTAAAGCCATAAAGCGCAAGGAGGGGCGCTATACAGATAACCCCTTAGGAGGTGAAAAAGGAAAAAAATGAATAAAAAGAAAAGCGGTAAGAAAACGATTGGAATAGCAATGGCTGTGCTAATACTCGGTTCTGCATTCGCAATGCTCGCACCTGCCTCTGTCGCAGACCATCCGCATGAGATACCAGTGGGTGCAACTACCATAATCTATTTCCATCCAGACAATACTAAATCTCCTGATTGCAGTGATAAAACTATCCAGATATACGTCAATACAACCAAAGGTATAACATCTGGTCAACTGGCCATACTATACAATCCTCAGTGTATTAACGTAACAAACTGGGCGCGTGATGCTCTTTGGACTTCTGGTGGATGGGATACAAGATATAACGGCTTGGAGTGGATAACTTTTGGCAAAGCAGCGCCTGAAGTAACCGGTGATCTATTAGTTGGCACTCTTACAGTTCAGTGTAACTCCTCTTGCTGCTGTGGAACTAATTTGACTTTCGGAAATGACCCGAGAACTGGGCAACCAACAGCAGTATATAACGCAACTGGCGGGTTAGTTCCTCATGTGGCAGACAATGGCACTTTCATCTGTGGTAAGCCTTTAGAAATCACCAAGACAGTCTGGGACGCAAGTGCGAATGCGTGGGTAGATGTACTTGGACCATTGTCCTCCGACTGGAAGGATAAGGACGTTATATTCAACATTACAGTGAACTCGAAATGCGTGAATCTTTCAAATGTAAGAATCAATGATGTCATGGATGCGAGTCTGAAATATAATGACAGCGCATCTCTTAATCCTGATTCATACACAGACCATACTGTGAACTGGACTTTGGATTCATTGCCTGCTGGAACTTCGCAATCCGTTACTTTCAATGCCACTATCGTTGATTATGGCACGAACACAGACATAGCAACCGTGACTGCAACCGTAGCCGACTTGGGTGTCGATATTCAGGCACAGGACGATGCAAGTGTGACGACCATGCCTCCTGCTCGTATTATGGTGAATAAGACCGTATGGGACGGAACGGCATGGGTGGAAGGGATAGACAATGCGAAAATCGGCGATACCTACATGATGCAGTGCGAAGTCCGTAATGGAGGTTCGCCTGGCATGGACCTCAGCGACATAGAGGTCTGGGATGTAATATCGCCGAGTTTAGCTTATGCGGACAGCGCGAGATTGCGAACCCCTGATGGTATCTGGAGAAGCATAGAGCCTCCAACCAGCACATCCACCGGTCCTAATGGCGAAACTATCGTCAACTGGACCATTAACAATTATCTGCCGAACAATTTGACGTTATATCCATCTCAGAAGCTCGTTATTGAATACAACGTTACAGTGGTGAACTATGGCAATGACACGAACACGCAGTTCGCAAAGGGTTGGTGCGATGCCGTTCATGCCTGGATTGTGGGCAACGACACCGCTTACATTAATACACCGAAACCCGACCTCTCAGTTAGCGACATCACCATCAATTACGATGCATCTGGAGTAGGAGGGAAAGCAGTTGGACCGAGACCCGGTCCGGGTGTGAAGACCGAATGCAACAATATTTCAGCAGTGATAGAAGAGGACAGCGGTATTGATGTCGTATTCCCGTTCAATGTTACGTTCGCTGAGAAGAACCTGGGAACACTATGCACTGTTAGAGTTGACAATTTAGCAGGTCATACCGATAAAACCGTATATTGCGACTGTTCGGATTTCAGACCAAAAGCAGGCGATATTTACAGCATAAGCGTGACTGTGGACTCTGATAGTGAGATTCTGGAATCAGACGAAACGAACAATACGATGTGGAATAACGGAACCGCTATATGGAACGGCTACAAAGGCGATGGCTGGGAAGGTCCGGACATGAACCTGACGAACGGGCAGTGCTACGAACAGGGAACTATCAACTTGACATACTCTCCTGGCGACAGCTATTACCAGAGTGGATGGAACACCTGGAACCCTTACCCCTACACAGCTAACTGGACTCCAGATGACCTGAACATCCCACCAACTGATACCTACATCAAGAAAGCTCGCCTGTATCTCTATTATCATGGTGACGAATACTACCAATACAAAGGCATTAACATCAGCCCTGAACAGGCAATAGCGAATCTCAGCTTGACATTTAACGGCTATGATATAACACCAGTTGCGAACTATTCAGATAGAAAAGGCTTTGGCTCATGGGATTATTCCAGTGGTTACGGTGTATTGGTATACGATGTGACGGACAAGCTTATAGCAGCGGGTAATAACAACACTGCTAAACTCTATAACGATAATCCAGACCATAAAGGTGTATCAATAGAGGGGATGGTTCTGGCAGTGGTTTACAACAATACTAATGAGCCTGAACGAATCATATGGATAAGAGAGGGTTGTGACCTGCTGAACAGTGGTTACTATGGCTCGCCAAGCAATTACTACGGAGTAACTCCAGAAGAGGCAACAACTTATGTACCGTTCACGGGTTGCGAGCCAATACCAACGAGCGAAGTAGTCAATGCCAAGTTAGTAACAATTGCAGGAACTGGCAACAAGGGCGATGACTACAACAGGCTGTTCTTCAACGGACAGCTTATAGGACATGGATTGTGGCCCAATGGATATGTACCAGGCACAAATATCGGCATCAACGAGACTGAAATACCCCGTGAGTTCATCCAGCCAGCCAATAACACGGTGGCATATCAGGACAATGCTGATATGTTTGCTGTTGACACTGCTTTCCTCATCCTCGAGAAAGGCAAGTCAGAGATAGCAGCGGAAGTGCCTGCTGAATGCGTGGCTCAGGGCGAGCAGTTCACTGTTAATGTCACGATCAATCCGAGAGGCATTCCGATTTACGGCGTTGAATACGAGATTTCATTCGACCCGACGGTGATACATGCGGAATGGCAGAACGAAGGCGACTTCTTGAAGCAGGACGGAGCAAGCACGAACGTTTACATCAATAACATAGACAATGATGCAGGCATACTCGCTTTCGCTGTTACACGAACAGGCACGCAAACTGGTGTAACAAATCCAGGAACTCTTGCGAGAATACACTTCACGGCAACGAAACATGGTGCGAACACCATCCTGAGCTTCACGAAAGTGAAGGTATCTGATTCTGATGCGAATCAAATCTATACAGAATCTGCTAATGGCACCGTTCAGGTATGTGAGAACCTGCCGCCGGTTGCTCGCGGTAAAACATTGTTCAAATTCAACAATGTGGGCACGAAATACCTGAGCAAGACATACTTCGATGGTTCCTGCTCTCATGATCCGGATGGTAACATCACCTATTACCGATGGGCGTTCGGCGATGGTAACTACGACACCGGTGAGACCGTTGAATACGTGTACGGAAGCTGGAACTGGGGCTCAGACGGTTACGAGCCTTTTAATGTCATACTCACAGTTGAAGACAACGGAGAGCCCGTCCTTGATAACAGCACTTCGTTCCCGGTGAACGTGTTCATTGCTGGTGACGCAAACGGAGATGGCGTCGTGGACATATTTGATGGCGTAATCGTGGGACTCGATTGGGACGAGGAATGCACATCGGGAAGCTGGACAAATGACCGCTCAGACCGCGCAGACTTGAACAACGACTGTATCGTGGACATCTTCGACGGTGTAATCGTGGGCGCCAACTGGGACCATACCGCATATTAAAACTAAACAGGCGATAGGGAGAGAAAAACATAAAAAATCCAAATTTTTCCTTTTTTTCCTTTTTTCGGGAATGTCGGGTAAAAAAGAATGAGCAAAAATGGAAAAGGGAGTGAAAAAAGAGGTGATATGTAAGTGTAGACCTGCAGCGAGAACAGGTTTAATTATGACAGCAGCAATAGCACTGGCATTGTGCGTCTTTGCATTTGTCCAGTCTGCAACAGCAGCACAGGTCAGTGTCGTGCCTGCATATCAGGAGGTTTTAGCAGGACAGAACTTCTCGATTGATGTCTATATAGATCCGGAGGGCAGTGAAGTATTCGGCGCTCAGTATGAACTGCACTTCAACAATTCACTGCTAAATGCAACTGCACAGGATAAGGGTCCGTTCTTCGGCAGTGGTAGTGATTCAACTGTGCTCAAGAACGAAATCAATAATACTATGGGCTGGTTAAAATACGGTGAGGTAAGAACAGCAACTCCGGGAATAACTGAGCCAGGCGTTCTCGCAACTATCACATTCCATGCAATTGACGATATTGATGGACTCAGCGAGCTCAAATTCACCGTAGTGAAACTAAGCGACCCGAATGTCAATCCTATTCCTGTAAATATCAGCAATGGGAGCGTGAAAGTAAGAACAGGTATCTGCGGCGATGTGACTGGTGATGGCAACGTGAACATGGGGGATTACTCTTTACTCCTGAACAACGTAAGTTATCCTGGAGATCCTACGTACGCACTAAAAAATGAGTGGGCTGGTGATGTGACGGGTGATGGTAGCATAAACATGGGAGATTACTCTTTACTCCTGAACAACGTAAGTTATCCCGGAGATCCTATGTACAACCTGAAATGCAGGTAGTTAAGGATGACATGAATACAGCTCTGATGGGTGGTGGAAAAACGGAAAAAAGGATATTCCCGGTATGTATTGGAATAGTATCCATTATAGCACTTCCTTTGATTATTGGAGAACATACAACCGAGGATTTCCTCACTGTAAATGCCACCATAGAGACTACCACACTGGGAAACAATGCAACCTATCTTATCACTGTCATGAATACTGGTAATAAAACAGATATCTTCAATCTTACAGCAATCAACGGGGATAACGCGAGCATTGCCCTGTTGAGCACTACTACATTGATACTTAAACCCGGACAGAGCGTAAACGTATTGCTAAACGTTACTGACAATCTCATACCAGGTCCTTATTCCGTGCTCGTGAATGCTACATCGCAAACAACCAGACTGAGTGACGAGGTGGAGACGATAACTGCAGTGGTTGAGGAATGAGAGGAAGAAGAATGAAAGGTAAAAGACCACGAGATTTCACGAGAAAAAGTTCTTTTGTAATCAGTGCAATCTTGTGGTTAGTAGTTCCGGTAGCAACCGCACAACTCGCCTCTTCGCCATGGCCCTTGTTCCACCATGACCTCAACCATACCGGGTTAAGTCCCTATCACGGACCAAACACGACAACATTAAAGTGGATATTTCCTGCTGAAGATGGTACAATATTCATAGACACTACTGGTTGGGATTGGTACACTCACTCGAGATTGTATGCAATAGCCTCCGACGGCACCCTCTATATCGGAACCTGTAGCACCTGTGGCGGCAAGTTATATGCTTTTGATGTTAATATGCCACCAGTGCTCAATCCCATTGGTACCAGAATCGTTGACGAAGGCTTTGCCCTTAATATAACGATTACTGCATCCGACCTCGATGGAGATGTGCTAACATTCAGCAATAACGCTTCGTTTGGAGCTTTTACACCCATCAACAGCACTGCTACTCTTTGGAGCTGGACACCTTCCTATGACGATGCTGGCACTTATTACATTGATTTTGGCGTTAGCGATATCAAAGGTGGAACTGATAATGAGACCGTGCGGATTACAGTGAATAATAATACTAACACTGCTCCGGTGCTCGAAGAAATAGGAGACAGGTCGGTTAGTGAGAATTCCATGCTCGCATTTGCCATCTCTGCTACCGACCCTGATGGCGATGCATTGACATACTCCGCATCCAACCTGCCCCCTGGGGCAACTTTTGACCCGAGCACGAGAAAATTCGCATGGACGCCCGCTTTCGAACAGGCGAGCATCTATCCTGACATGCATTTCGCGGTCACCGATGGTGAATTAACCGATTTCGAGAATATCCCAATAACAATAACCGTAAGGGGCATATCAGTTCAAATAGCTGTGGAACCAGAGAACATTACCGTTCAACCGCAAGACCAGTTTGATGTGAACATTACGGTTGACCCTTGTGGGAATTCGGTCTACGGTATTCAAATCTGTTTACGCTACAATATCAGTGTGTTACGAGCCGAAACGCAAACCAAAGGACCTTTACTCGGAAACATTGGCGAGACAATCGTCATTACCAATAGCATAGACCACACAAATGGCATCATTTCATACGCAGAGACAAGGAAAGGTGATATTGGCGGTGTAACTCTACCCGGCACACTCGTAACCATTCATTTCACCGCACTACAGCAGGGAGCGAACACGAATTTGAACCTCAGCAATGTAATTGCCGTAGATGATAATGCAACACGGATAGAGCCCGTGAACATCATTAATGGTACCGTTCAGATATGCGAGAACATGCATGGAAGCAGGAACTTGGGTTCTGACGGTTACGAGCCTTTTAATGACATACTCACAGTTGAAGACAACGGAGAGCCCGTCCTTGATAACAGCACTTCGTTCCCGGTGAACGTGTTCATTGCTGGTGACGCAAACGGGGATGGCGTCGTGGACATCTTCGATGCGGTCATCGATGGCGCTAACTGGGAGCATGTTGCATGGTAAAAGTAAAATATAGAAGCGATAAGGGGAGTGAAAAGAAGAAATGCAAATAAGGCGTTTGATAGTAATGTTAGCTCTCGCTCTTGCTATACTGTGTGTTTTTGCACAGCCTGCACTGGCAGCACCAGTGGTAAGTATAGAGCCATCATATCAGAAGATACTGCAGGGGCAGAACTTCTCAGTGAACATAACCGTTGACCCCGGAGGTGTGGAAGTGATGGGTGCTCAATACACGCTGTATTTCAACAATACACTGTTGAATGCAACGAAACAGGAGAAAGGTCCTTTTCTCAGTCAGGATGGCGCTTCTACAAACATATTTGCAAATAAGATAAACAATACCCTCGGCGTGATAAAATATGGAGAAGCAAGAATCGACGTTGATTATGGCGTTACATCACCAGGTGTACTGGCAACCATTACTTTCCGGGCGCTGGAAACAGGAATATGCGGTCTGAATCTCACCAATGTGAAATTGAGCGACCCGAGTGCACAGCCAATTCCGGGAGTTTCAGTTAATAACGGAAGCGTAGAAATTAACGAATCAGTATTCATAATATCTGGCTTTGTTACATATAACGATGGCTCGCCGGTGAACAATCCCAATGTGACGATAACGAACCTGAACACCAGTGAGGTCTTTACAGCAGAAACTAATCAGAGCTCCAATTACTACCAGGTCTCTACAAATTTACTTCACATAAGCGGAGGTGATAGTTTATACTTCACTGTCAGCGATGACATCGGTAATTCCACGGAGTTCGACCATATCGTGACGGAGGGGGAGATAAACGCCAGCGGATTCTATCAGAACATTACCATTTACGTGCCTGACACTACACCACCTGTAATAACCAATATCAGTGTGATACCGACTGCGAAAGATTCGGCAACCGTAACCTGGGATACTGGCGAGTTGAGCAACAGTATGGTCAAATATGGCACTCAACCAGGAAACTACACTGAAACGGCATATAACATATCCTACGTCCTGCATCACTGCATTGTTCTTTCAGGGCTGTCTCCGAACACTACTTATTATTTTGTGGCGAACAGCACAGACCCGAGTAACAATTCAGCTCAAAGTTCGGAATACTCTTTTAAGACCTTTGCAGAGATAATTATCAGCATCAGCGATGCAAGTGCGCTATCAGGTGAGTATATTACTACTTCCATCAACATCAGTAACGTAACCCGCATCGGCACCGCAGACATCTTCCTTTCCTCCAATCAATCGGTAGTTCACGTCATCGCTGTTAACGACAGTGATTTCGATTTCATTGATGCTGTGATTGACAATTCCACAGGTATAACACGAATAGGCGCATTCCAGACCGCATCAGCGGGTCTCAACGGTGAGGTACTACTCGCGAACGTAACATTAAAGGCAGTGGGTAATGGCGGTGAATCATCGGCACTGAATATCACCATTATTGAATTAAAAGAAGCAGGTCCTGAGGAGATTTCTATTCCCGCAACCACGCATAATGGAACCTTTATCATTGGAGAGATTACACCGCCGGTAGTAACGAACCCTGATGCGAGTCCGGCATCCATACCCGAAGATACCGATTCCGAGCCGAGATGGGGTGAAACATCGCAACTGAACATCACCGTGACCGACGATTGCGGAGTTGTAAGTGTGACAATAAACCTCACCCCGATAGGAGGTCCCCCAGACCAGCCAATGACCCGCATACCTGGTACCAATATATGGACTGTAACAGTTAATGCTTCGGCTGGAACCGCTATATATAATGGCAGTTACCTTCCTCGCAATCTCAAAGTATCCGCAACCGACATATTTGGCAATATAAACGAATCGGTGAGCGTACCATTGATGGTCATACAGAACGGTGATGTGAGTGAGAACGGGAATGTAACGCTATACGATGCTATGTATCTTGCGAAGCATGTGCTTGGTAAACCTGGCTTTGAAACGATGAATGAGCGAGTGGGAGAAGTCAGTGGTAACAACAAAATAAGCCTTTACGATGCTATGTATCTTTCAAAGCACGTGCTTGGTGAATCAGGCTTTGAAATACTGCATTAGGGGGTGAGAAAAGGGATGAAGGCATACATAAGTGAAAAGAAAAAGATGAGAATGATAGTGTGTATGCTATTCTTTTCATTAGCTTCGATGACCACTGTTCCAGCATCAGCAACCACCATTTCAATTGACAACGTGTTCATGAAGCCAGGAGAAGATGCTGTTACACCCATCATGATTAACAACGTATCAAATCTAGGTGTTGCAGATATCAATCTCACGTTTGACCCTTCGGTGGTTCATGTGCTATCGGCAACGAGTAGCGATTTTGACTTCTTCCACGCTGTCATTGACAACTCCACTGGTGTTGTGAGAATGGGCGGGATAGATTATGGCGATGGATTGAACGGTGACATCAAGCTTGCGGAAATCACGTTAAAGGCAGTGGGGAACCATGGAGAAGCCACAACATTGGGCGCGAAGATAAATGAACTGAAGGAAGCGGGCGCTATTGAAACTTCCATACCTGCAACAGAGGACAATGCCACTGCATTTATCAATATCCCGCCTGTTGCTATTGCCATCCCCATGCACAGTTACAATATTGTGGGTAATATTTACGTGTGCAAAGCAGTCTTCAATGGCTCCAATTCTTATGACCCGGATGGCGATGCCATTACGAACTATAGCTGGGACTTCGGCGATGGATATTCAGATGAAGGACGCATGACAGAACATATCTATTCCACTTATAACTACAATGGGACAGGCTACGAACCTTTTAATCTCAGCTTGACAGTGACGGATAGCGGGGGTCTCACGAACACAACCATCACACAAATAAATGTGTTCATCGCCGGCGATGCGAACGGCGACGGTGTCGTAGATATATTCGATGGTGTCATGGTAGGGCTGGAGTGGGGGGAAAAATGCGTCGATAGTACTTGGACAGCAGCCCAAAGCGACAAAGCAGACCTGAACAACGACTGCGTCATTGACATCTTCGATGGTGTGATTGTAGGAGCAAACTGGGAGGAGGTTGCATGGTAAAAAGTAAAAAGCGAAAAACTTTTTAATAGAAATAAGGAATGAAGAGGTGATAAGAAATGGGAAAAAAAAGTGCAATTATGACCGGTATAATATTGTACGTGTTACTGATTAGCACGATAGCGGCAGTGCAAGCCACACCAGCAGTTGTGAGTGTATCACCACCAATGGTGAATACGACACAGGGGCAGATATTTACAATAAACATAACTGTGGACCCGAAAGGGAACGAGATATACGGTGTTCAATACGTCCTGTATTTCAACACCAGCATACTAAAGGCACTGGTACAAACCCATGGAACTTTCCTATCACATGATGGTGTATCCACAGATGTGTTTGTAAACGAAACCAATAACACACTTGGTAAAGTCGTATATGCCGAAAGCAGAACGGGAGTGAAGAGTGGAGTAACATCACCAGGCGTACTGGCTTCTGTTTCTTTTGAAGCCATCGGCGCTTCAGGACAGAGCGGTTTGAAATTGAGCGATGTGAAATTAGTCGATCCAAATGTTGAAATTGTTGAGGTTGAAATTAACGATGGAATATGCAATATAGGAAAAGTTACGAGCAAGCCTGCTGTCGTCGATCTCACAGTTGAGGAGGTATATCAAATGCTGAAGGAAGAGCCGGAAGAGATTATTCTGTTAGATGTTCGAACAGAAGAGGAATACAACGCGGAGCATATAGTCATGCCGAAGGTTGAATTAAAGAACATCCCGAAGAATGAGTTAGAGAGCAGACTTGACGAACTGGACAAAACGAAGAAAGTCATTGTTTATTGCAAGACCGGAGTGAGGAGCAAAGAAGCAAGTGGAATACTGGCGAAGCATGGCTTCGTCGTTTATAACATGCTTGGCGGAATAAAAGCGTGGAGACTTCACAGGGATTTCCCTATGTTCAGACCAACGCCAACGCCTTCACCAATGTCATCACCAAAGACAGAACTGACACCTACAATAACGCCTTCTCGCAACCATGCCGCTGCTTCTCCTTCACCAGCACCAGCATCAGCATCAACATCCACGCCAGAAGTAGTAGCAACAACGCCAACGACAACAACTTCACCAACTCGTGCGATAGGAGGCTTTGAAGTGGCATTCCCAATTGCCACACTTGCAATATCGTATCTCGTATTAAAGAGGTGGAGAAGACAAAATGAATAAAAATCTGGATATAGCAACGGCTGCAACAATTATATTCATTACATTGGTGCAAACTGGCTTTGCAGCGCATATAAGTGTCGTGCCATCGCATCAAACCGCTTTAAAAGGTAAAAACTTTTCGGTTAATATTAG
>Ga0209410_1001152_pt1 | contig 12824 bp, 14 predicted proteins | sample Mar14436cmmetaG_FD_184135 | JGI IMG/M metagenome (GOLD analysis project Ga0209410, IMG submission 184135) | Marine hydrothermal vent microbial communities from Guaymas Basin, Gulf of California to study Microbial Dark Matter (Phase II) - Marker... ... | reverse complement strand
AGTAGGAGCTTTAAAAGCGGTTCCATAATTTGCTTTTATTTTTAAAGCATATGGCATTATATTGTAAAGAAATCCAATTCTATAAGTTGTTTTTTCACCAAAGGTTTGATGATTATCGTATCTTATACCTCCATTTAATATTAAATTATTATTTAAAAGTTTGATTTTACTATTCATATAAATAGCTTTATTTTCAATATCTTCATCATAGGTAGTAGAACCTTCGTATTTTCCTTTTTCTTTTCTATATTCAGTTCCTATAATAAAGATAAAATTTTTTGAAAGAAAAAGGTTATGTTGCCAGTCAAGGATATAAATTGCAGGGACAATTTTAGAACTATACCATTTAAATACATCATCAGGATCCGAAGTTTTAATGAGATTTTTTACTTTGGAAACAGTTAAAATTTGTTTCCAATTAGAGGTAAGGTATAATTTTAACTTTCCTGAGATTAATAAATGATGATTTCGTTGTATATAATCAGGATCATCTTTATATATGCTAAAACCATCCTCTGTTCCGAAATCAATTTCATTGCGAGCGTAATAGTATCTTCCTAAAAATTCAAGTTCTAATTTTTCACACGGTCTAAATCCAAATTTTCCTGAAATAAAAGCATTTTTATATCCATCTTTTTCATTACCATCTTTGTAAGCTGAGAATCCATCATTTTTGTAATAAAATGTTGTTACTCTATAATCAATTTTCTCTGTTCCACTGGATAAATTAAAAGCAGGTTTATAAGTTCCATAAGAGCCTCCTTCTAAAGAAAGATTTATTCTTGGTTTGCCTTTCCCCTTTTTTGTAATAATATTTATAACTCCTGCCATAGCTTCAGAACCATAAAGAGTGCTTTGTGGTCCATTTATAATTTCAATTCTTTCTATCTCATTTACACTTAAACTTGAAAAGTCAAAATCTCCTGTAGTAGGACTGTTTACCTTTATTCCATCTATCATCACAAGAACATCGGATGATTTAGTAGAAGTTCTTAAAAAGATAGATGTCAGTTTACCAGGACCGCCATATTGTTTTATATATAGATCTGGTAATTTTCTTAATACATCAGCCACCCATTTTACATTCATTTTCTTAATTTCTTTTTCAGTTATAACAGTTACATCACTTGTGGTTTCTTTTAAAGGTTCTTTAATTCTATTTGCAGTTACTATAATCTCTGGTAGTTTTTGAAGCTTTTCAGACGAAAAAGCCTGATTTTGCAGAATGGTTATCAAAATAATTCCATTAATAAGAAGATGTTTATAAAGTATTTTATTATAAAGTTTTTTAAACATATTCTCTCTCCTCAATAATTTTTTAAAAAGAAATAATTTTATTGAAAAAATAAAAAAAAGACTTTATAAAAGGAGTTTAGTAGAAAGAAAAGAAAATTTTCTCATAACTTCACCCCCTCGGGTTTTTTGGGCTGAAGCGGTCTTCCGGCTTCCGGATCATCCTACTCACCGCACCTTCCCAGAGGGAAATTCCCTCCAGTGGCTTGTCGGCTAAGTCAAAGACTTAGCCCAAGCGGCTTTCGTCCCCGGTCACGGCTGCGGGGCAGCGGGGGATTTTCACCCCTCTTCCACAAATTTCAGCCCACTTTATTTTATAATTATATATTATATTTAAAAAATCAAGTAGAATTTTTTATCTCAGAGGGCATAGTAAAAAAAGCAACTGCAATCAGTATCCATGCTATAATTATTCCCAATCCTCCGATAACTAATATTAGAAGAAGAGAACTTATAAAGTATAGAAGCCCAGCAGTTTTAAATAAACTAATCTTTGTATAATAAGCTAATAAATAGAAAGCAATTTTTATATAATAACCACTTATTACAAATAAAATGTAAGTTAATATAAGAAAAAATAAAAGTTTCTTTCCTATATTTAGATAATTTATATAAGGATAAGATTCTGATTTTATAATCATAGAAAAAAATCCTAATCCTATAGTAAAAAATATTAATACAACTGCAATAATTGAGATAATTTAAAGTGGACCCCATTTTTGCACCACCATTATACCACTCTTAGGTGATACTTCCATCCCTTCTGTTCTGTCTCCCTCCTTGCACCATGGTAAACTTCATCCGGTGTCAAATAACCTAATCCCTGATGTACCCTTTCTCGGTTATAATACTTCACCTACCTGCTCGTAATCTCTCTAACATCTCTCAAATTTCTTACTTCGTAAAGCCTCAAACACTCGTACTTGTAACTCCTCCAAAAACGCTCAATATAAATATTGTCCTTAAACCCTCTATCCCCAAAACTCAGCTTCGAAATAAAATTGCCTCCCTCGTCCATAAATACCTTTAAAAACTCCCTGCTCAAAAATTGCTTACCCCTGTCTGCATGTATAATCTCAGGATATCCATATTTCCTCACAGCCTCCTCTGCCGCCTCCATACAAAAGTGCCTGGCAAGAGTATTCGAACTCTTAATAGAAAGCACCTTCTTAGAATAAGCATCCATAATTGCTACCACATAGCAAAAGCCTTGCTGCAGCCTCACATAGGTAATATCTGTATACCATACCTGGTTCGGCCTTTTTATAACAATACGCCTCACAAGATTTTCCGGCTTTAAAATACTCACTTTATCTGATTTTGTAGTTCTCCTCGGAGGACAAATCCCTTTTAGCCCCATCTTTTTCATAAGCCTTTGTACCCGCTTCCTGTTCACTTTGTAGCCTTCTCTTCTCAAATACACAGTTATCTTCCTGCTCCCACTTGTAGGATCCCTAAAATAATACGCCTCTATAAGTTCCATCAGCTTCTGATTAAACCTGTCCTCTACCTTCGGTTTGTAATAAAAAGTCCTTCGTGAAACCCCCAATAGCTCACATTGCCTTCTTATGCTGATTAGAGCCTTCCTCTCTATCATCTTCAGCCTTTCTTTCTTAGTTAAAGTAGTCCTAACTTTCTTGATAAAAAATCTCTTTCCACTTTCAGCTGCCCTATTTGTTTGTAAAGTTCGTCTATGGTTTTCTGAAGTTCTTTTTCTTTTGAGGATGAGTTGTCGAAGACTTTGTAAGCATTTTCCAGGAATTCGGTTTTCCATCTAGAAACCATGTTAGGATGGACTCCGAATTCGGAAGCTATTTGGGAGATAGACTTTTCTCCTTTGAGAGCTTCGAGAGCTACTTTAGCTTTAAATTCTGGAGTGTAATTTTTTCTGCCTTTCATGGTCCTCTCCTTTCTCTCTTTTCTTAAATTTTACCACCTTCCTAAATTGTGTAATTTTTGGGGACCACCTCAAATCCCTTCTTGTTAAGTCTAAAAAATCTCAGATTTAGAGCAAAAGAGAAATTTCTATCCTGAAAAATTAATTAAAAAAGAAAATTTTTTTTAATTTAAATTAGTCAAAAGAAAATTTAATAAAAGCTTTATTATTTTTACCTTTATTATTTTGAAAATTTTTTTTCTTGACAAAAATTTGAAAGTCCGTTATAAGAGGAATAGTTATGGAATTAAATTTCCATGAAGCACTTGCTTATCTTGATGGACTTATCAGTCAAAAAATAGAAAAAGAAAATATTTTAAAATCAACAGAATTTAAATTCTTTTGTATTACACCTGAAGAGGTAGAAAGGTATTTAAAATCTTCTAATTTTGATACTAAACAGACATTTATATCAAAGCAGTGTTTACCAGGTTTAGACATTTTAGGAAAGTTATTCCATCTTTCTGAATTAGAAAAACAGATTCTCTTAATTGTTCTTGCCCCTGAAATTGATGTGAAGTATGAAAGGATATACGCCTATCTTCAAGATGACCTCACTCGCAAATATCCTACTATTTCTTTAATTTCTTTTCTCCTTTGTAAAGATGAAGCTGAAAGGCTAAGGATTTTACCTTATTTTTTACCTCATTCTCCCCTTTTTAAATTCCGCCTTTTAAGATTTGTAGGAAATTTTACAGAAACTTCTTGGCTTTCCTGTCCACTGAGATTAGAAGAATCGGTTAGAAATTTTATTTTGGGATATTATAGTTTAGACAACCGACTAAAGACATTTGCTCAGCTGTTATTTCCTGTTTCCAAAAAAAGAGAATCATCAATCAAAATAAAAAATTTGTTAAATGCTATAAACACAGGTATAGAAAAAAGGAAAAAATTCTTTCTCTATATATATGGTCCATACGGCTCTGGGAGAAAAAATTTTGCTTTAGATCTGGCTCAAGCCATAGGCTATAATCTTCTTGAAGTAAATACCGAGTATATTATAGATTCTCCCGCTAAATTAGAAGAATTGTTAAGTATAATATTTCGTGAAGCCTTGCTTTCGGGTTCTTTAGTTTATTTTAATCATTTTGAAACTCTTTATACGCACGAAAAATTTCATTTTTATGAATCTATTTTTTTCAAAATCTTAAAAGATTTTACATGGTTTGTTTTTTGTGCCGGAGATAAACCCTGGCAACCACAATATCTTCCTAAAGATTTTTTATTTTTAACAACCTCTTTTTCTTATCCTGATTATCCTACTTCCTGCAAATTTTGGGAAGATGGGTTAAAAGATCTTATTTTAGATCAGACTAAAGAGACTGCTCAAATTTTAAGCGGTATATTTAAATTCACACAAGAGGAAATAAATCAAATTGTGCAACTACTTAAGGCATATAAGATTACTAATGGTAAAATTAACAAAAAGACTATTTATGAAATTTGCCATCAAAGAGTTTCTCATAAACTAAACCATTTAGCTCAGCGACTCAGGTTGTCTTATAAGTTGGAAGACATTGTTCTTCCTCAAGATCGGTTAAATCAACTTAAAGAGATTATTTCTTTCTGCAGGCATCGATATCAAGTGTTTGAAAAGTGGGGATTTAAAAAGAAATTTCCTACTCAGGGTATTTATGTTCTTTTTATTGGGGCTCCAGGTACAGGTAAGACTATGGCTGCTGGGATTATTGCTCATGAGTTAGGGCTTAATCTTTATCGCATTGATCTTTCTCGGATAATAAGTAAGTATATTGGAGAAACAGAAAAAAATTTAGCAAAAATATTTGATGCAGCTGAAGGATCAGGTGTTATTCTCTTTTTTGATGAGGCTGATGCCCTTTTTGGTAAGCGTACTGATGTAAAAGATGCTCATGACCGCTATGCTAATATAGAAGTTAGTTATCTTCTCCAAAGAATTGAAGAATATAATGGGATAGTTATTCTTGCCAGTAATTTTCATCGTAATATTGATGAAGCTTTTGTGCGACGCATGCATTTTATCGTGGAATTTCCATTTCCTGATGAAAAGATGCGTCAAGAAATATGGCAGAAGGTATTTCCTAAAGAAACTCCATTAGAACAAACAATTGATTTTGCTTTCTTAGCTAAAGAATTCAAGCTAAGTGGAGCTAACATTAGAAATGTTGCCTTAGCGGCTGCTTTTTATGCGGCTGAGGATAAAGGAAAAATAACAATGGAGCATATTATGAAAGGTATAAAAAGAGAATTACAAAAGATGGGAAAAACATTTCAGCCCTCAAATTTTAAGCTTTAAGGAGGATTTTTTATGTTAACCTATGCCAAACCTATAAAGAAATCAAAACAAACATTAAAGGCTTTTCCCTTGACGTTTTTTAAACCTAAATCTTCTGTTAGTCCTATTTCCTTTTTTCAGCAAACTGTTGGTAATCAGGCTGTAATAAGAATGATGAAGAGTGTTCATAGTCCATTATCCATGATTGGTCAAATACAGACTAAACTAAAAATTGGTCAACCAAATGATAAATATGAAAAGGAGGCAGACAGAATAGCTGAAAAAATTATGACTATGCCGTCTTCTACTTGTGTGAGTTATGAAGAAGAAAGATTGCAGCCAAAACTGATAGATGAAATTTCTCCTATTATTCAGCGTCAGGAGACAGAAGAAGAGGAGGAAGAGATTATTCAACCCAAGAGAGTTACTGATGAAGGGGAGAAAGAAATACCAGAGATAGAAACTTATATTTCTCGCACAAGAGGTTTAGGTAATCCACTTCCACCTGGTATTCGTGCCTTTATGGAAGAAAGATTTGGTGTGGATTTTAGCAATGTTAGAATCCATGCTGATAGTGAGGCTGCCCGCATGGCAAGGGCCTTAAATGCTGAGGCATTCACTTACGGAAGGGACATTTATTTTGGGGAAGGAAGATATAAACCTGAGACAACTGAAGGAAAAAGGCTCTTAGCGCATGAGCTGACACATGTGGTGCAGCAGGGAGGAAAGTTATTAAAACATGTTCAAATGAAAAACTTACCATGCTTAGCCACTTAGATAGAACAATAGAAAACTTACTTAGACAAAAAGTTCCTCTGCCAGAAACAGAATATGATATAAGTTTTGACATTCCTACCAAAGAGTGGGCCAGTAAGCTTTCTACTACCAAACCAACCATAAATGTTTATCTTTATGATATCCGTGAAAATAGAGAATTGAGATCAAATGAATGGGAGCTGAAGCGTAATCCTGATGGAACCGTAACCAAAGAAAAACCACCTGTAAGAATTGATGCATTTTATATTATTACTGCTTGGAGTCCAGCTCAAACAGATGCAGTTTTAGAAGAGCATCACTTACTAAGCCAGATTTTAGCAGTGCTTTTTAAATATTCCTTTATTCCTGAAGATGTTTTAGCAGGAGATTTAGCTAATATTAAACCTCCACCTAAGCTTCCTATAACTGTTGCTTGTCCAGATGCATTTAAAGACCAGGGTGTGGGACAGTTCTGGAATGCTGTTGATCAATACTGGAAACCATTTATTCATTTGATAGTAACTATTCCTATTGATTTACAAGAAAAGATTACTGGGCGTGCTGTAACTACTAAGATATTTAAATATGAAATAATTAAATAAATTATGACACAAGAAAAGTTTATTCAAATAGGAGGGCGAGTTGTAGATGAAACAGATTCAAGTAAAGGAATTCCTGAAGCTACAGTAAGCATTATGCAGGACGGAAAAATAATAAAAACAACAAAGACAGATAAAGATGGATATTTTAAATTTAGCGGGTTAAAAGAAGGTGAATATATTCTCAAAGCAACTAAGAATGAAAAAGAAGTAATTGAAGAAATTACATTGCAGAAGCCAGAGCGGGTTGATGAGTCAGAGCAGATTGACGAAAGTTACGGAAATATAAAAATTATAATTTGGTAAAAAGGAGGTAAAAAATGCCAGAATACTTAGCACCAGGTGTTTATGTAGAGGAAATAGAGATAGGGGCAAAACCAATTGAAGGAGTAAGTACAAGCACAGCAGGTTTCTTGGGACAGACTGAAAGAGGACCTATTGAGCCTAGGCTTATAACGAGTTTTGAGGATTTTAAAAAACTTTATGGCAGTCTGTCTGATGGTTTTCTTTTTTATGCTGTAAACGGTTTTTTTGCAAATGGGGGTAAGCGTTGCTTTATTGGCCGCATTGTGGGTGTTGTGGATGATTCATTTAAAACGGCAAAAGTTGATTTAAAAAAAGATGGAGATGTTGCTCTTACTGTTTCTGCAATAGGTCCTGGGACTTGGGGGAACAGAATAGAGATAAAGATTGAAGATGCCAGCCTTCATGAAAGGGATAAAAATTTATTTAAATTAAGTATCCGTTATAAAGAAAGTGAAGAAAGCGAACCTAAAGTAGTTGAAGTTTATGACAATTTGTCTCCACTTCCCGGATTAAATAATTGTGAAAGGAGGGTAAATGGTATATCAAACTTTATAACGATAAAAAGTGAAGGTATTCGTCCAGATAATATAACAGATTGGGTAGCACTAACTGATGGAGATGAAGGAAGCATACAGCTTGAGGACTTTATAGGAAGAGAGATTGTTGATAATGATAAAAGAATCAAAACGGGTTTATTAGGATTTGGAGATATTGATGAGATTTCTATTGTCTGCATTCCAGACGAACATTCTGTAAATGGAGTTACAGATGAGCTGGTTAAGCATTGTGAAAAGCTTAGAGACCGATTTGCCATTTTACAGTCAAAACAATCAGATACTAACATTGCCAATCTTTGGCCTCCTAAAGATTCAAAATATGCTGCTTTTTATTTTCCTTGGTTAAAGATTATTGATCCTTTGACAGGTCTTCCAAAGTTAGTTCCTCCAGGAGGTCATATAGCTGGAATCTATGCCCGGAGCGATACAGAGCGAGGTGTCCATAAAGCTCCAGCTAATGAAATTGTTAGAGGAGTAGTTGGACTCCAATTTAATATTAGTCAAGGTGAACAGGAAATTCTTAATCCCCGTGGTGTAAACTGCATACGCGCATTCCCAGGCAGAGGTATTAGGGTCTGGGGAGCAAGGACTACCTCAAGCGACCCCTTATGGAAATATATTAATGTAAGAAGGCTACTTCTTTATCTTGAAGAATCTATTGAAAAAGGCACCCAATGGGTAGTCTTTGAACCCAATGATGAAAGACTTTGGGCAAGAGTAAAGCAATCAATTACTAATTTTCTCACCAAAGTATGGAAAGATGGCGCTTTAATGGGTTCTACACCTGAAGAAGCCTTTTTTGTCAAATGTGATAGGACAACTATGACGCAGGATGATATAGACAATGGACGGCTGATTTGTATTATTGGGGTAGCACCTGTTAAACCAGCAGAATTTGTTATTTTCCGCATTGCCCAATGGGCAGGAGGTTCAGAAATTAGTGAATAAAAAGGAGGTAAACTATGCCAACAGGAGAAAGAAAAGACCCTTATAGGAATTTTAGATTTTTAGTAGAAATTGATGGAATTATTCAGGCAGGTTTTAGTGAAGCAACAATTCCTGATAGCACTCAAGATGTGATTGAATATCGTGAGGGGAATGAGCCTCCTACAGTAAGAAAGCTTCCTGGTTTGGTGAAATATGGAAATGTGACTTTAAAATGGGGCATCACCGATTCTATGGAGCTTTATAACTGGCGTAAATTGGTAGAACAGGGAAAGATGAAAGATGCCAGAAGGAACATGGCTATTATCTTAATGGATGAAGAAGGAAATATTGCTGCCAGGTGGGAGTTTAGTGATGCTTGGCCAAGTAAATATGATGCACCTGATTTAAATGCAAAAGGAAATGATATTGCCATTGAAACACTTGAGATTGTACATGAAGGAATGAGAAGGGTAAAGTAAGCTAAAGAAAAAACTAAATAAGTAAAGGAGGGGTGTATGCCTTTACAAACTGAATATGAATTTACATTACCAAAGGGATATGTAGATGAAAACGGAAATGTTCACCGCAAAGGAATTATGCGTCTGGCTACAGCAGCAGATGAGATTTTGCCTATGAAAGACCCCAGGGTGCAAAGTAATCCGGCTTATTTAACAATTATTCTGCTCTCGCGGGTGATTGTAAAATTAGGAGATTTGCCAGATGTTAATCCCAGGGTTATTGAAAACCTTTTTGTTAGTGATCTCGCATATTTGCAGGAGTTTTATAGACGAATCAATGGAGATGGTAATATCAGGATAAAAACTACATGCCCTAAGTGTGGTGAAAAGTTTGAGGTGGAGTTATCTGCCCCGGGGGAATAGAAAGCTACCCCCTCGATAGATTATTCGAGGAGGTAGCTTTTATTGCATATTACTTTCACTGGTCATATGAAGAGATTATGAATATGACTCATTGGGAGAGAAAAAAATGGTGTGAAGAGATAAACAAAATAAATAAAAAGTTGAGTGAGGATATAAAAAAATAATGATAAAAATGAAGAAATTTATGATTTTGAAGGAAAAAATTAACTTTAGCTCAGATAGGTTTCATTCTATTAATAAAACAATTGCATTTTGTAACCAAATTAGGGATAAATATACCCTTAGAATATATAATAAAAAGTTCCCTTTTCTACATTTATTAAAATTTAAGCCTTCATATTATATCTTTAAAAATATCATAAATCTGTCTTTGAAAATGCAGGTTTATAATATTGAATCTAAACATCAAATAGGTATCCATAATCCTCAAGTTATTTATCGCAGATTACCGGTTTTGCTTCTTGCCCATTCTGGCACAAATTTAATTGTAAATAAAATGCAGGAAGATATTTTTATTAAAAAATTTTTATCCAGAATGAGCTTAAAAAGTTTTGATTTTATAGAAAAAAATATTTCAAAGATTCAACAAAATGTATTTTTATATAAAAAAATAAAACATATTAAATCAAAGGACGAATTTGAGGAAATAAAATTTCCAAGTATCTATAATGTGCAAGCAGTTTCTAAATATAATAGAGTATCAATTGCAACATTACCATTTTTTTCTAATACAGACTTAAGTATAAATAAAATTTTACTTAGTCAGTTGCAAGCAAATATATCAACTCCTTATTTATCCGGAATCAATCATAAACTAACCTCTATTAAATCAGAATTAATGAATAAATTCAGGCGAACAAAAACAGAATTTATATTTTTAAATCCAAACAAACAGTTAGAGAAGATTAGAGATACTATTCAAGATACTATTCAAAAACAAATCAATAGAGAACAGCCTAAAGAAGAGGTTATTTCAGTAATACTTAAAAAGGATAGAAATGTTTTAAAGTCAAAAGATTTTCAGAACTTAGTTGATCAGATTTATAAACTTATCCTTAAACGCTGGCAGAAAGATTTAGAAAGAAGGGGGATATTCTATGCCTGAGACAAGAAAAGACCCTTTAATGGATTTTCGCTTTCTTGTGGAAATCAAAGGATTAATTGTGGCTGGTTTTTCAGAGGTGTCTGGATTGCAGCAGGAGATAGAAATCGAAGATTATATTGAAGGAGGAAATGATTTTGTCCATAAGCTACCAAAAGGTATTAAACATAATAACTTGATTCTAAAAAGGGGGATGACCAATTCGGATACTCTTTGGAACTGGTATCAAAAAACAGCAGATGCAATTTTATACAAAAAACCTATTCCTTTAATGGATATATATGTCGTTATTCTCAATGAAAATAGAGAGGAAAGCTGGAGATTTTTCTTTAAAGATGCCTATCCCATCAAATGGACAGGGCCTGAACTTAGAGGAACAGGCAATAGTATTGCTATAGAAACATTAGAAATAGTCCATAAAGGATTTAGAAAGGTATGATAAAAGAAACAAAAAAGGCAAAGATAGTCATTTTAGAAGGCACAAATAAGGGTAAAACTATAAATCTTCAATTTAATCCTTCTGAATACACATTAGAAAGGATTAGCAAATTTGATAAGAAATTTCTTATAACCCGTGAAAATTTTAAGACACAGTATAAAGGTGGAGAAGAAAGTGATCTTACTTTAGAATTCTTATTTGATACAACAGAAACTGGTAAAGATGTCCGGTCAGAAATAGAACCTCTTATGCTTCTTGTTACTAAGGACCCTGAGCTTCATGCTCCTCCTCCCTGTGCCTTTATCTGGGGAAGCTTCGTCTTTAAAGGTGTAGTAAGCAAATTGAGTAAAAAATTTACCTTCTTTTTTGAAGATGGTACACCTGCTCGGGTAAGAGTGACCATTACCTTTATTCCCTTTAAGACATTAGAAGAGATAGAAAGTGAAGAAAGAACGCATTCTGCTGATTTGACCAAAAAAAGAATACTTAAGGAAGGAGATAACTTATGGTTATTAGCATATAGAGAATACGGTGATCCCTCATTTTGGCGTTTGATTGCTAAAGCAAATGAAATTGATGACCCAAGAAGAGTAGAAATAGGAAAAGAACTTATTTTACCTCCAAGAGAAGGACATGAATAATATAGCAGAAAAATTTGCTGATTTTTATGCTCCAGAAGTGAAGATATATATAAATGGTAGAAAACTTTCTTCTTTAGGTATAAATGTCTCTGAGGTGAAAATAGAACAAATCTTAGATGGTGCAGATAGTTTTTCTTTTACCGTGCCTCAAGCCTTGGATGAAGAATTTAATCCAAGGTTTCCAGATATTTTTCAATTTGGTAACAAAGTAGAGATTTATATTGGTTACAGAGATAGGTTATTTCCTGCTATTACAGGTATTATTAACTCCGTTTCTTGGGTTCTTACAGAAGGAAACTATATGGATATTACAGTAGAAGGTTATGACTATCTATTTCTTCTTATGAAGAAAGAAAAATATAGATCATGGAATAATAAGAAAGACAGTGAAGTAGTTAAAGAAATTTTACAAAAATATCCATTTAAAAAATTAAATATTGAAGATACCCGCATCAGACATCCTCATATAAGACAAGAAGGAGAAACTGATTTTCATTTCATAAAAAGATTGGCTAAAAGAAACGGATTTGAATATTTGGTAGAAGGTGAGACTTTTTATTTTAGACCACCGGCAGTTGATAGAAAACCTGCTTTTTCTTTGACCTTTGGTAAAGAACTTTTTTCCTTCAATCCACAATTCAATATTGCACAACAAGTGTCTGAGGTTCAGGTAATAGGATGGGATCCAAAAAGTAAAAAGGAAATAAAAGGTATAGCTAAGAAAGGAGACGAAGATAAGATAGAAAGAAAGGGGGAAACAGGAGCAGATCTTATAAGGTCTATTTTAAAAGAAGAGGTTGTTCATCAAGTTAGAGCACCTGTTTATAGTATTGAAGAAGCAGAAAGATTAGCAAAATCTATCTTAAATGAACTTTCCTATGGATTGATCAAAGGAGAATGTAAATCTTTTGGTCTTCCAGGTTTACGTCCAGGTCAAGTTATAGAGTTAAAAGGATTAGGAAAGATATTTTCGCGTAGATACTATGTAGAAAAGGTAACTCATGACATTGGAGAGAATGGATATGAAACCAATTTTTCAGTAAGGGGGAATACTTATTATGGATCTATTTAAATTTATTAATCAATCTAATGAAAAGCAAAATATATATGGTGTGGTGATAGGAATAGTCACT
>Ga0209410_1001151_pt1 | contig 12845 bp, 32 predicted proteins | sample Mar14436cmmetaG_FD_184135 | JGI IMG/M metagenome (GOLD analysis project Ga0209410, IMG submission 184135) | Marine hydrothermal vent microbial communities from Guaymas Basin, Gulf of California to study Microbial Dark Matter (Phase II) - Marker... ... | reverse complement strand
GAGGATTTGAGAAATGAGGATGTTATAGCAAATGCTGGGGGTCTGGAGGTATATGAGGACGGAGAATGGACAGAATATTACGATGATGAAGGTCGGGATATTATAGAGATAATGGAGGATAGGGAAAATGACTAAATTAGGAGAATTATTACAAGGAAAAAAGGAATGGAGGGAATTATTTAATTTTACTATGGATATTTTGAATGCGGGTGAGAAGACTAAAGATAGTGCTGTATATATGATTGGAATGAGATTGACTAAATTGCTTAGTGATTTGGCTAATGTGGAAATTGGTGGTAAAGATGGGTCTTGATTTATATAAATTTGCAGGAGTTAGTAGGAATTATGATTTTTTTGAGTTGATTATGGAGATTTTTTACCAGAATGATGAGGGGCATTACTACATTGAATTGGGTAGTAGGGAATGGAAAAAATTTGAGGAGGAATGTAAAAAGAGGGGATTTGAAACAGAATTAGAGGAATTGAGAGTGGATTTGGAAAAGAATGGGGGTGAGGGAACTTATGACTTTTGGTAATTTCATATTTATATAACTTATTCTAATATATAATATCCAATATTGACAGAATAAAAATGAATGCCGAGTTAGAGGAAATACGGGCGAAGATAAAGGAATTACGAGAGAGAGAAAAGGAGATTTTAGAAAAGATAAAGAAAGAGAAAGAAAGCGAAAGGTGGTTAAAGAAATTTGATAAATTTGTTGATGATGTGTGGGATAATCTTGGTGGGGAACTAAATGAATATTGTAGTGATATAATCAATGATTTCGATGAAGATTTGAAAGAAATATTCAAATTAGATGTTTGGGACGATGACGATATTATGGAAAAATTAGATGAATATATAAAGAGTATAAATCATGAAATTTCAATTTTGGCAACATTGAAAAGAAATTTTGAGGATATTGAAAAGAAAATAACAAAAGAGGGGTTCAAAACGAGGAAAGGTGGCTATAAAAATGGATGGGATTGAAGAAGATACTGAGGAGGGGTTTAAACAGATTGTAAGGGTAATTGGAAAATTCCTTAATGGAAATTTGGAGGGCAGTATGATTATAACAATCGATACCGATGGAGAGCGGGTTGTAATATCGGCGGTGGGGGATAAGCAGTTAGAACCAGAACTTGTATTGGAGTATCTGAAACATTTAGAGAAGTATATTAAGATGTGTAAAGAACACATCATAAAAAAGAATACAGGGGTGAGTAGTTAGGATGTTTATGCTGGCAAAACCATCTACCGAGAGGGATTTGAACAATAAGAATTTCATTGGGGAGGTAAAGATTGATGGGACAAGGTGTATGCTGATAAAGAAGGATGGTGGGTTTAAACTGATTAATAGAAATTTCATTAGTTATACTAATAAATTTCCAGAATTTTTACAAGATATTGAGAATTTACCAGATTGTATTCTGGATGGAGAGTTGGCTGGACAAGAATTTAGGATTGTAGAAAGCAGATGTTCTACAGAGAGTAGAGCGAGGATTGAGATTTTGTCTAAAAGGTATCCCTTAAAATTTATGTTCTTCGATATTCTTGAGTTGGATGGTGAGGATTTGAGAGATATGAAATTGATTGAGAGGAAAAAGATTTTATCTGAAGTGTTAAATGAGGGTTATGAGAATTTTGTTGAGGTTGAGTGGACTGAGGATTTGTGGGGGTTGTGGGGATATGTTAAGAGAAATGATTTAGAAGGGATTATGCTGAAAAGGAAGGACGGTAGGTATGTTGCGGGTAGGAGTTGTGATTGGTTAAAGGTGAAGAATTTTAAAGAGGAAATTCTGAAATTTGATGGATATGAGGAAAATCCTGCTGGGGTTGTGTTGATAAATCCTGCTGGGGTGAGGGTTCAATGTGCTGGAAATCAAAGTTCAATGGTTAAGGACTTAATAGATAAACGAGGGTTTGTTTTTGCTGAAATTCAATATTTGGAGAAAACTGATAATGGGAAATTGAGAATGCCAACATTTAGGAGGGTGGTTCTGGACGAAAAATGGCAAGCATCAAAGGTGTAGTATATGTAATTGGTTTTATGGTAATAGCATTGTCATTAATAGAATATTTTAATAGTTCTAATATAAAAAAATGCGAATTTGTATGTTCTCATTTAGTTAAGGAGGTTAAATTGGGAAAGCAAATGTATATAGAAAAAAAATATCGGAATTTAACATCAACAGAAGGCGAAGTTGAATACCCATATCCTACTAAAGATGGGACGCCTATCGAATGTTATTGTTCTTTTAAAATTAAAGAATTAGAAGAAAATACAAGCAGTTATGATATATTTGATGTCAGAGAGGTTGTATATAAAATAAATTATACTGATTGGTTAAGATGGTGGTTAAAATGAATGAGACGATGAAACCTTTAGTGGTATTGGTCGGAACAGTATTCCTATTATCAATTATTTTCTGGGATGTCTATACCTACCCATTGATATTATGGGAGTTAGGGAAAAGTAAATTTGATGGAGAGATTATCTATAAAGAAGATAAGATTTGCATGAAGGGTAAATTCATAGGATGTCAATCACCAGAATTGCCTCTTGGAGTTGGAGTGATGGAAGTCAATGCTTGTTTTTTTGTTGATACTTATGATGATTGGGAGAGTTTTAGGGGTTTGATGAAGTGTAAAGGGGAGGCAAAAAAAGTTATTGATGAAGTTGAATTATGGTTTAGAGAAAATAGGAGTTTAGAATGGTAAATTACATTTTTGACAACACATTACAGGGGTGTAGATTTAGAATCCATAGGAGGATTGGATACAGGTATTATGATTTATTTGGAGAATTTCTGAGACAAAATTATGATAGACTGAGAGAGATTGGAGAGCCATTTGCATTGGCACACAGATTTATATCCCTCCTGCTTAGAGAAGGGTATATCACAAGATATGAAGTTAGAGGCAGGATTAGATATAGAGTAATCGGTAGGGTCTGCACATATTTGGAAATTTTAATTATTGGAGATAAAACATATATGGAATTTGTCTATGTATTCACATTTGTTGAAACGGGCAAGAGTGTTATAAAAAGAAGATATTTCTTAAACACAAGAACGGGGCAGGTGATACACCTAAAAAGGGGAAGACCACCAATAGGTATTTCGAGAATTTTGGAGGAATGGAGAAGGAGAGGGGAATTGAGACATGTAGTAGAGAATGAAGCAAGAAAAATAGAAATTCACTTCGAGAGTGAGATTAGACCAGATGTTTATGAAGAAATGAAGGATAAGATTAGAGAAGTTGTGGATGGTCTCTTGGACAGGGCGGATTATTCATTCATACTTGAACTTGCGAGAGCAGACAAGGTTGATAAAACAGAAACGGGCGAGGAATGGAGACCAGAGTCTTGGGCAGAGGCGGAATTATTTATAAAGAAGGAGGATTATGTTGAAACGAGATTTGAGATTAAAGACCTAAACTATGGGATAAGCAGGGCAGGAACTCCATGGGTTGCGAGATTACCTCTTAGGTGGTGGGAACTATCAGTTGGTGAGATTGTAGATTATTTTTAATTCATTTTTAGGGCAAGATGGAAAAAATCAACTACATAGGAATTGACATAGATAGTTCGGATGTATTTGAATTATTAAAGAGATATATCCTTGCAAGGAAATTATTTCCAGATTCTGAGATTATAACGAGAATCTCACCATCAGGACATGGCTACCATATGATAATTAGATTAAATAAGAGGATAACACCATTTGAAAATTTTTTATATAGGGCTTTATTGGATGATGACCCGTATAGGCTATTATTAGCAATGAAGAAATTTGCAATAGATGGCGAGAGATGGTATGATTTGATATTTACACACAAATATGGGAACAAATCGCAGGAATTAGACCTTGATAGATTATTAAAAAATTATGATATTGAGGAAATAATCAAAAATTGGGGGGAATTCGGAACGATGGATAAGATTGAGAAAATTTCTAAGGGGATAAAGAAAAAAATAGGGATTAAGGAGGTGTGGATGACTTGTTTTGCATTTAAGACAAATGCACTCAGAGAAAAGTTGAAAGGAATCTGCGAGGATATATCGTTGAAGGATGAGAGTTTTAAATTTAAGATATACCAGAATTTTCAGCCAGAGTGGGATTTTATATTAGTAATTTTTTCAGATAGTAAGGACAAGGCATTTCAGAGAGGGGCTTGGTTTTTGAAGAATTGCTTAGATGAGGAGGATTTGGGGAATGTTAAAAAATTTGGGAAGGATAAGTATTATTGGGTGAAAAAGAGGGTGGAAAAGTAAACTACCAAATTTAGGAAATCTGAGGTGGTTGTTATGAAAATTAGAGAAATTGAATATTCTGAATTGAGGACACGGGACTACAACAACTATCGGGTTGGGATGAGGGTAGAACTTGAGGATGGTGAGGATGAAAGAACCGTTATGGAGAGCCTAAAAGAAAAAGTGCGAGCGGAACTTGCAAGAGCGATGGCGGAGGGGAGTCCTATCGGACAATACTACGACAGAGAAATTGAGAGGCTACGAAACCAAAAGGAGATATTAGAAAAAGAAAAGAAGGTTTTGATTGGGGAGATTATAGCAAGGATAAGGCAAAGATTCAACGAGATATGGAAAACTGATTGAGTTCCTTCTCATTTTTCCTCCTTTTTCACATAATCTTCATAAATTACACTTAATGTTAAGACCGGGACAATATCGAAGGGAGGAGGCAATGCTCCGTCAGTTAGTGCTAAGAGTTGTTGAAGTGAATCCAAGCCAAGAATATTTGCAACTAAAAACATTGCTGGGGCTTCTCCAATATCCGTAGTTGGGGGGAATACTAAGATGTCCAACAAATCCACCGCCATTGCTATCAGTAGTCTAAATAATTTCATTCTTGCATACTCTTAATAATCTGGATTTTATTCACCCCACAATATCTTAATCTTTCCTGTTTGATATAGCCTTCTAATCGCATATTGAACTTCTTCATCCAGTGCATCATCAGACCAAGGATTGGCAACTAACACCTTATCAAGAGGATAACCATATAATTTGGCAAATTTTTCAAAATCACTTAAGGATAGAACATCCTTCTTAGTAAATAATTTCTCAGACCATCTTTCAAATGCATCAGAAATTTGAGTAAGTTCTGTTTCTGTCATAACATTTGGGGAGGGTGGGACATACTTCTTAGGTATTGGCTTACCCTCTGCCAACGCTTTAAGTTGTTGCAAGGCTAATTTTTGTTCTGGAGTTTTTGCAATTAGATTATTGATTATATAGAGGAGTTGTGTCCTTACTCCTTTCTCTCCATATCGAGAATATACCGCAGGCAGGGCGTCAATGTATTGCTTTGCTATTGGGGTTAATTCAAAATTTGCCTTCTTTATTATCCGATATGCTTGTTCTATTATGTCCATTATTCCAAACACTCCCTAAGTAAGTGTGCGATATCCTCTTTTAAAATTTGAAGGGATACTGGTAATGGTTCAAGGTATTCGGATTTTTTCTGATATATGGCTTCATTAAGAGCAGACTCAATCAAATTGAGTTTATTTTTAATTCCATCGATATCAACACCACAGTAATACCTCATATCCTCGAGATTTTGTTCGATGGTCCAAAGAGTATCAAGCGTATTATTATATTCATATTCAACATCAACATTTTCCTTAATTAATTCTTCAAGTCCCTTAATCTGATTTTGTAAAATATCAAGACGATGGTGTGTATCAAATGCTGATAGTCCGCATCCACAAATTTTCTTTTTTTCCATTTTTATCCCCAACAGTCAAAGGCAATTCTATCCTCATTCCGCAAACCTTACATTTTGCATATAATGTCATTTTATCAATTCCTGCAAGACTTCTTTGGTTGAAAATTTAAATTTTTTGTTTTCAATTTTGTGACCCCAAGACCTGTTAGCGGTTCTCTCAACAACACATTTATATAGTTCAGACAATGAGTCGGCAACTTTAGAACAACCGAGGTAATCTAAGGCTAAATTTATTGACCAATTTTCCAATTTCTCAACATCTTGAGGTGTTTCTCCAGGGTAGCCTTTATATCTACCCATCATTAGCATGCCGATTTCATCATATAGTTTGTATTTAGCAACTGTTAAATCCCAGCCGAGTTGCATCGGGAAGTGTGGTTGGGTGGGGTGGATACCTTCAACTGTTCCTACAATAACTTCAACATCGAAGGGGTCCATCTTATGAGTAATCCCCTTCTCCCATTTTTTGCCCTCCTTTATTATTTTAACCCATAATTTCTCCCTCAATTCTTCTTTATCTATCTTTAATTCCTTGGATAGTTCCTCAATTCCTTTTAGTTTCATTTTTAAATAAATTCAATTAGACCCGCACCCTTAACATCATAATCAGGCAGATATTCTGCTTCAATTATCTTAAAAACTTTGCCCAAGTCCTTAAAATCTTTAAGTATAATTGGCATTTTAAATTACCTCACAATTATCTTCCCTTCCTTTAATATTCTCTCCAATTCCTCAATATACCACTTATAAAATTCCTTGTCCTCAAATCTCTTATACCTCTCTATTTCGTGCCTTATTGCTTGCTTATCCTCCTCAGTTAGTTCGATGGTCTCCTCCTCCTTCGGCTTATAACTAATTATTTTGCCACGCTTAAATACTGGGGTCAAACCCCTCTCTTTTAGTCTTTCTGTTATATATCCTTCATAGTTTGACATTTTACATCTCATAACATAACAAACTAATTATTTTTTTATATTCTTTACCAAGGAAAGACAAGTCTAAGATATCGAGCATACATTTACCGTTGCTATAACTAATATCTAATTCATCATTTGCCTTATCTGCTTTAAATCCCCCTGGGGCTATGGCAATTATTTTATTCGCCCTCACCGTGGATATTCTCTCAAGATGTCCTTCGGGAACACGCCTGTATAGGTCACACTCATATGTTGAGGGGTTTATAGACTTGCATGATATAACATGTATGTTTTGATATTCCTTTTTACCTATTTTTGTTGTCTTTGTTTCCATCATCTCTAACCTCCTCGCAAAGAGAGAAGTATATCTTTTTTTAGTTTGAAAGATTGGTTAATAGGAAGTTTTCTGTAATTTCTCGAAATGCTTTATCTAATTCTTTACACGCATCTTCAATTCCATGTTCTTTGCAGGCAAATTCAAATTCTTCTATTAATTCTTTTTTGGGTAGGATGTGGGATGCTACCCATTCTGCCTCGAATTTTGAGGAATAACCCTCTGTTATTATTTCTCCTTTTTCATTCACAACATCCCAATATCCTGGAAGCCTTTTAGATTTCCTAACGAGATATTTCATTAACACCACCTACCTATACATCATCCTCCTTAGTATTTCTTTAGGGTCGAAATCATAAATTTCAGAAATTTTTTCCTTTAACCCAATCCTCTTTTCAATTCTATCAATAATGCAATCATAAACTTGTCGGGTGGTAAAAGAAACGGCAGAACAACCAACATAGTCCTCTGCAATTTCAGTTGCCCATCTCTTTACTTCTGGGGGAGCAGGGATTTTACCCTCAAGGATATAATCAATCTCCCTGTATAGCGGGACTTTAAATATGAAAAAATCCTCCTTCAATCTGTTGATTAAGTTTGCAGTAGAGGGACTCAGCCTCCCAGATGGAATTGAACGGCTAAGTGAGAGGAGGATGGTGTGGGTCTGGAAGTCAGTAAGGCGATGATGGTGCTTCTCGTTTTCATCACCGAATTCAAGGAGTTTTCTCCTGAGGAATTCTTTTTCAATTTGGGGTTTGGTGTCTAACATTTTTAGTCTTTCCCTTCAGTTTTACAGGAGATTTCCTTCCAACCTTTTTCATCCTTAACTTTACAACTAAGCACACCAACAATATTTACTTCATTATCCAACACTCTAACACTCTTTACCTTACCATCCTCTACTGTAATTTTATCTAAATAACCTAAATCCCTGGTTATGAATTCAGGGAATTTAGGAATTTTAGAGGGCAATACTAATTTTGTTCTCCATTTATTACCTTCCTTAACTGCTTCAATGCCATAGCATTTTATTATTTCCATTTCTAATCTTCCACCCAAGCAGTTTTATATGTATATATATTCTTTGAACCTATTACTTTTTCGAGTTCTCTTCTTTCTTCTTCAATTTCATCAACCTATATTACAGGGGCGGGCACTCCGAGCCTGTCCCTCTCCTTGAGAGTCTCCAGTATTTCGGAGACCCTGTCTTTTTCTTTGACCCGATAGTAATGTTCTATCGGGTCAAACAATATCTGGGATATCACCCACCACTCTTCATGGGTGATATCTCTTATTGAAGAGATAGCCTCCTTGAGGGCATCTACCTTTTCTTTAGAAACCACGCACCCGTGGATGTCCCATCTACCACCAATTTTCTCGCATATATCCTTTGATACCTTAAGAGCTTTCATTTTAATCGTTGATGCCAGAGGGTCAAGGGTTTTACCACATTAAAATCTCTTTCGCTATCACCCCAACGAATGCTTTAATATTGCCATATTTTGATTTACTCTTAAGTTCTGCTGTAGAACGCATCATCCAATCATACATATCCTTAGTTGGGACTGATTCATCGCACTCAACTATCACCTCATTAAGTCCTGACGATAACCCAAGAGAGGACACCCCTGCAACTCTGCACCCAGGGGGTTTGTTTTTATCCAAGATAGTTTGCAATGCTGAGGTAACACTCATGGGTGCGGGGTAAGAAACCCACCCAAATTTTTCTCCAAGTTTATATATTTCCTTATGAGTAGGTTCATCACGGGGACTCCAATATCCAATATCTGTAGAAAAAACTATCACACCTTCTTTCATACCAATCACCTTATAGGGGGGTTAAACCCCCCCAGTATGGGAGGGCGGAATGAAATCCCCACCGAGACCCTGACGGCTTCGAGTCCTTAGCCAGCCATCGCTCTGAGGATTTCTTCTCTTTCGGGCAGGTAGAATCCTCTCTCCAATATTTCCCTTGCTTTGGCTTTATATTTCTCTCCATTTGTAGCCTTCATCCTTGCAGGTGCTCTAAATCCATTTATTGACTCAATACAATCTACGAAGTCCTTACCCCTTTTACCCGCACACTTGTGTAATGCCTGTGCGATAACATTTGGCATTCTTGGACCTGTCCTTGTCGTTTTCCTTATCTGGATTCCCGCTGGTCCTCTATCAAGACCATATCTCTCGTTTATGAGAACTTCCACCCCTGGTCCGACCTGCACAACTCCACGCCTATATGGAGAACTCTTAGCCCCTGCATGTTTCATCAGCAATATGGTTTCTCCCAAATTCACAGGAAGTGCTGTCCTTTCCATATCAATCACCTCAAAATTTTTTCTTATTAATATTTTATGCAAGATAATATATAAATAAGATGGTTTCTGCAAAAGATTTAAAACGAATAATCAAGAAGATTAGGGCAGTTGCCACAACGCCAGATTTAGGAGGTATCGAATCAATCAGGTTGGATATTGAAATACTACGCAGGGGATTCTTAGCAATTGAGAACCAGAAGGTTGTTAGGATATTGGATGATTGTTTGGAGGTTTTAAGAAAAGCGGTAGAATTATTTGAATTACCAACTGAAAGAGGGAAGGTGATAGCATATGTAACTAAACCAGAGTTAGAATTCCCAGAATATATCATTAAAACCCCCCCAGGGAGAGCCTGGATTTCCGAATATGAAATTAAAAAAAGGGAGGAGGATTTAATAAGAGAACTGAGGATTAAATTATTAATCGTCAAATCAGCATTAGAAAAAGCAATTGAGTATGTCTGAGTTTCAATTTCAATTCACTCACGAGTATACCCATACCGCCCCATAAGGAAAAGTGCATACTCTTTGCACTCTTTTGCAATGTCCGAAAACCTCGACGCTTCTTTGTATTTACCGATACTTGCCAAATTCTGAGATACTCTTTCCGCTTCATCAGCAAGGAAAAACAATTCTTCCACAATTACTCCTATTTCCTCCATTATTTTCCCCATTTCTATAATTATTTAGTAGAAAGATATATAAATACTCTCGTTGAATTCCTCTGAATCATTTTCCCACCCATCCGTAATAAGTATCCTCACCGACATTCTCCCAACTTACATGTTCATTAAACAATCTCATCCCCTCCATTACTCTCCTCACCTCTTCAACCTCCACTCCGAAATTCTCAGCAATCTCCCGCTCTGTGAAATATTTTCCTTTATTCCTCACGAGGAATTTTATAATTTTCATGTGCAATTTTGTTCTGGCTTCCCTAATCCTCTCAATTTCCCGCCTTGTTAGTGGCATCTTAGATTAGCCCAAATCTCAATTCTCTCTTTCTTCTCTTATCGTTCTTCCTTATATCCTCTTCCCATTTATCTAAAAGTTTGTTAATTTTTTCTCCTCTTTTATCTAACAACTTCCTCACTTTCTCTATATCATTTTCATCAAGAGCAGTTTCAATTTCTACAAATCGCTCCATAGATTTTTTCAAAATATCCTCACAAGATAATGGGTTATCCCTTAATTCAACATCAAGTTCATCAGCCAATTTCTTTAAATCTTCATTATTCAAATTAATTCCAGCATGACCAAGAACAGCGATTATGAATTCAAAAATATCTTCAGGGTCAAATTCTTCTTCATTAAGGACAAGTTTCTTCTTGTAAGAGTAGTAAGAATATAAATTACTATATCCTTTTGTATGTTTCCTAATCCATCCAATTCTCGTATATGCCATAACACACCCCCCATCTCATTTTTCATCGCTTTCCAATGCATACGCCCTCAGTATGTCAGAGTTGGACACCAGCCCGATTAGACCGTTATCCCCCACCACTGCGAATCTTCTTACATCAGTCTTAGCCATAAGCAGTGCTATATCCTCCATCTCCATATCTGGAGGGATTACCATTAATGGCTCGGACATTATCTCCTTGACCTTTACTTTGTCTGGGTCTCTCCTGTGGGCAACCACCTTATTCACTATGTCCTTTCTCGTTACTATCCCATACAGACCATCACTCTCAACAATAAGGCTTGTTATGCGTCTTTCAATCATAGTTTTTATTGCCTCGCTAATCTTTGCATCTCTACTAATTGTCATAACCCCCCGTGTCATTATATCATATGCTTTCGGCATAGCAACCACCTTTCAAATTTTTCAAAATCTGTGGATGGAAACCCCGCAACTAAAGAACAAAAGCAATCTCATCAATTAATATTCTGAACAGGACAATATTTTCTTATCGAATAAATCAAGCAATCTACATATCCCTTCTCCTTTGAATTCAAAATTTAGTGTATCATCTGTCTTATCTACACCAAATCCTTTAACATTAGTAGCATTTACCTGATGAACTCTAACTGTTGCTATTTTATCAGATATATCAAACAACTCGCATTCATACTTAGGAGGAGTGCCTGGGGTGGGGGGGACACTTCTACAGGCTATCCTATGGACTTTTTTATATCGACTTATCTCCATTCTCTTTCTCTCGCCCTTGTCTCACCAAATAATTGAAGTTCAAGCCAGATAGTGAGATACCTCTCTATTTTATCTACTTGTTTATAAAAACGAGCAATATCCTCCATAGTCGCTACTTCTGTTTTTTCAACATCATCCTCTAATTTTCGTATCATCGATATAATATTATTAATTGTATATCTCCCAAATCTTTCAACCATGTTATTATTTAGTAAAAGGATATATAAAAATCATTTCAATTTCTCAACAATTCAAGCCCCCAATGTCGGAACAAATTGGACATCTCCCCTCATTACATAAAATACTCCGACAATATGGACATTTAAAGGACATCCATCACTATCTTCAAAAAACCATCTTCTATCTACCTTTCTATGGCAATTCTCACAGGTTATAACTCCCCTTAATCTGTCAATAATTCTCATAATAATTTTCATTTTATCACCCGTATTACCTCATTACCCACACCACTTACCACCACATTATCGCAATAGTCGGCGTAGAGTTTATTATTTACACCACTAAGCACTATCCTCTCGCATTTATCGTTAGCATGGTCGTAAACACCACCCATGCCCGATATTGTTACGAACCCACTATCTTTTGTAATTTCCTCCAATGGCTCTGGAGTAGCCTCGACTGTTGGTTTTTCTATACATCCACACATTAATACGATTCCTACACACACCACCCACATTGTTGCTATAATTTTCATTACTCAGGAGTGAACTTTAACCTTTCATAGCCAAGAAGTCCCCTTCCAATCTCTGATTGGTGGGGGATGAATTGGCTACATAATTTATTAGGTAACCGATATATAAATACTGAAATCTATATTATTCTTATGGATAAATTCGATAGGGGGTCGCATTCGGTATATACTCTAAACTATCACCTTATACTCTGCATAAAATATCGGCGTGAGGTATTCACAAACCCAGAGATAACTAATGAATTGATGGAGAGGACAAGAGAGATAGCGAAGAATCATGGCGTGAAAATAATATCGCAAGAAGTTGATAAAGACCATACACACATACTATTTTCAGCAAAACCAAACACCAACCTAATCAAATTTATAAATGGTCTAAAAAGCGGGACTTCCAAAGCCATAAGGCATCGTTATCCTGAGATAAAGAAAAAATTATGGAAGAATGTATTTTGGTCAGATAGTTATTGTCTAATAACAACAGGTCAAGTTACTCTTGACCAACTAAAAAAATATGTAGAAAGTCAAGGTGATTAGTTACAAATTCCGCATATACCCATCAAAAACGGTTCAAGAAAAGTTGAACGAACAACTTGAGTTGTGCAGGTGGCTGTATAACAGGTTGTTGTGGGAGTGTAATAAAGCGAGAGAAGAAGGTAGAAAAC
>Ga0209410_1001150_pt1 | contig 12847 bp, 15 predicted proteins | sample Mar14436cmmetaG_FD_184135 | JGI IMG/M metagenome (GOLD analysis project Ga0209410, IMG submission 184135) | Marine hydrothermal vent microbial communities from Guaymas Basin, Gulf of California to study Microbial Dark Matter (Phase II) - Marker... ... | reverse complement strand
TTTTCTTTTAAAGTTATTACTGTTTTGAAGAACTTACCTTTCTTTTTAGAAAGCCTTTAAAAATTCTGGGGAAAGTCTTAATTTATTAATCAATCTTAGAATATGGTTTTTGGGAATCATATCTGCCATATTAAAGTAGTAAAATAACGGTTAACTTTCACCAACCTTCGATTTTTCAGGAGCACGCGGCGCAGCGCTGTCAAAGCCGTAAGCCCAAAGGGTGCGGAAACGGAAAGCGGCGTGCTAAACTAGGAAACAGGTTGGGTAAAGATAATATTCAGAGTTTTTCAACAAGCTGTATATATTATAGTGATGGAGAGAAAGGATTTTGGGATTAAACTTATTCCCTAAAACTTTGCGGAGTTAGAGTTCTAAAGTTATTACGGATTTTGTGAACAATATTTGATGCTGCTTATATAAGATGGAACCAGAAAGAAAAAGTTTAGTAAGTTAGATGGAAGGCCCCTAAAACAGCCTTTCCCGCATAGTATTCGTGATTAAAAATTCTTACTGCTTCTTTGGTGGGTAAAGTTATTATCTCAATACCCTTTTCCTTCAATTTTTCTTGTAAAACAGGGGTAGGCTTCAACAACCCACAGGTACCAGTCCCAATAATCAGTATTTCTACATCTTTTTTTAAAAAGCACGATAAATCTCTCCAGTCTACTTTATACTTCTCTTTTCGCCACCAGAAAGGACAAACCTTATTTTTGGCTATGACTACATCTTGGGAATAAGCTTTCCCATTGATCACTATATGGCCAAAACGAAATTCTTTAATCAGCACAGGGCCTAAAACTCCTTCTATGAAGATAACAAAGACCATAGTCTTTTATGGCCTGTTTATGTTGCGCCGTAGGATAACCCTTATTTTTCTTTAAATTATATTGGGGGAAAAGGTCATGATAGGCAGTCATGAGCTGATCACGATACACTTTGGCCACAATAGAGGCAGCAGCAATAGAGATGCTCTGGCTATCACCATGTTTTAGACAAACTTGGGGCAAAGAGACATTAACCTTGTATAAACCATCAATAAGTAAATAATCAGGACGCATTTTTAAACTAAGAACAGCACGGCGCATGGCCTCTAAAGATGCTTGAAGGATATTAAGGCTGTCTATTTCTTCAGGCATGCAAATACCAATACTAATGGCTACTGCCTTTTTTAAAATTTCTATTAGACACCTTTCTCTAGCTTGAGGGGATAACTTTTTGGAATCATTTACACCATCCAAGTTCACTTTAGGAGGTAAAATGACGGTTGCGGCTACTACTGGACCGGCAAGACAACCTCGTCCTGCCTCATCTACCCCTGCTAGATAATTATAACCATTTTGCCACAAAATTTCTTCATGTTCTAAGGTAGGAAATGTCATAATCCTCTTTCCTCCAAACGAGCTGCTTTTCCTTTCAATTTACGCAAATAGTACAGTTTGGCCCTTCTTACTTTTCCCCGAAAGGTAACTTCTATTTTCTCTATGGTAGGAGAAAATAGAGGGAAGGTTTTCTCCACACCTACTCCATAAGAAACCTTTCTTACCGTAAAGGTTGTGCCTGTGCCAGAACCTCTTTTTTTAATTATTACTCCTTTAAATACTTGAACCCGTTGTTTCCCTTCCTCTGTAATACGCTGATAAACCTTAACCGTATCCCCTGGTTTAATAGGTGGCAAATCAAGACGCATATGTTCTTTTTCAATCATCTGGATGACATCCATTTTCTCCTCCTAAAAGCCTGTCTAAAATAATAGCCGCGGCAGTTCTCACCGAAAGATGATTATAGCTACCAATGCCACAGATGGGTTTTAAAACATAATTTGATTGAGAAATCAAGCCCCCAGTCAATCCCCAGGCTGTGCCAAAGAGGATAAGAAAAGGAATTTCTTTTTGCCTAAGAAGCACTCGGGCTTGAGTATAGTCTAAGTTGTAACTGTTACTACGCGCAGAAGTAACTATTGTTTGAGGTATTTTATTCCATTTATCTTTTATAAAACAAACTGCTTCCTCCAAGCTATATACACAATGAATAAGATGTAAAGGTGGTATTCGCCTGGGATTATATTGTCCTCCATACCCCTTTAACCAATGGGCCAAAAACCTCTGGATAAGAGCATGTTGGTCTTCTAAAGGATTAATAATGAAATAACCTCCCAATTCATAAGTCTTAGCCAACCTAGCAAGGTCATGGAGATTTACTGTAGCTACCGCAGAAGCAACAACTTGTTTATGCTTATTGTAAACAGGATAGTGAACTAATCCAATATAAATATGATGGTTATTCATGGAATAATTGCTCACAAATTCTTTTTAAAAATTCCTTGTCTTCCTCAGTCAAAGAGGCGGAAGATAGCAAATCGGGCCGCAAAAGCAAGGTATGCAAAATAGCTTGCTGTCTTCGCCATTGAGCAATGTTTTTATGATGTCCTGAAAGTAAAATTTCAGGCACTTTATACCCTGCGTATTCCGCTGGTCGGGTATATTGCGGGTATTCTAAAAGTCCTTCACTGAAAGACTCTTCTTCTAGCGATTGTGGTTTTCCAATCACTCCAGGTAGAAGTCTAGCAACGGCATCTATAATACATAAAGCTGCTGGTTCACCGCCAGTAAGAACAAAATCTCCTAAAGAGATCTCATCATCAATAAAATATCTCACTCGCTGATCCACACCTTCATAATGACCGCAAATAAGCACCAAATGTTTCTTTTGGCTAAGTTCACCAGCTAAAATCTGATTAAACAACCTACCTTGAGGAGAAAGGAGAGTAAACCAGGCCTCTGAGTTATCTTTTTTTATACTTTTAATGGCCTTTATAATAGGCTCTGGCTTCATTACCATGCCCCTCCCACCTCCATAAGGAGTATCATCAGTCACTTTGTGTTTTCCTACAGCAAAATCTCTAATATTGATAACATTAACTTTAATTTTTTGATTCTTAATAGCCTTTCCCAAAATGCTTGTCTTTAAAGGAGAAGAAAAGAAATCGGGGAATAAAGTAATTATCGTAAAACGCATAGAAATTACTGAAATAAACTAGCAGTCTTGGATTGGAATTTTTTCATCTGAACGGTAATAAATTCTTGGAGTTCTGGTAAGTCCATCTTTACAATCTTTTCAGGAGTGTCACAGGCAATAACTTTCCCTGAGCTAAGGACGGCTATTTTGTCAGCTATGGCAAAGATATTAGGCACATCATGAGTAACAATAATACTGGTAACACCAAGAGTTTTTTCCATATTTAAAATTAACTCGTAAATAGAAGCAGTAGTAATAGGGTCAAGACCGGTAGTAGGTTCATCATAAATCAAAATTTCTGGCTCTAAGGCGATGGCTCTTGCCAAACCCACACGTTTTTTCATACCACCTGAAAGTTCATTAGGCATTTTGTTTCCAATTTCAGATAACCCCACCAATTCTAGTTTTTGTCTGACAATTTCTTTGAGCTTTTTTTCAGACAGCTTTAAGTGTTCTCTTAAAGGAAAGGCTATATTTTCTTCTACCGATAAGGAATCAAAAAGAGCTGACTCCTGGAAAAGAAAACCAAATTTACGGCGTATTTTTTTGAGTAGTTTCTCATCTGCCTTAGTAATATCTATTCCGTTAATAAAAATATGACCTTTATCAGGCTTAAGTAAACCCACCACATGTTTTATCAGAACCGTTTTCCCACTTCCGCTCCTACCAATAATGGCGGTAATTTCCCCCTTATTAATAGTGAGATTTACACCTTTCAATACTTCTAATGTCCCAAATTTCTTGTGTAAATTCTCAATTCTTATCATTAATATCCAAAATACTAAATTTTAACCAGTTTGACAAGATATAGCTTTTTAGCAAAAATAGTTAACCGCTGATTGCTTCCAATGGTGCAAAGTGTTAAAGAACCACTCTCTTTAGCAAAGAATTCTTCACATTAAAAATAGACATGGCCTTATTTAATCCTTCTTTCAACACTGTTTCTATAAGTGAAAGAACTCCATTAAGGATAATGTCCAGATCCTCTTTTTCTTTGGGCGAAAATTCACTTAAGACATAGTCAATTGTAGATTCTAAAACCGGCCGGCCAATACCTATCTTAAGCCGCGGTATCTCTCTGGTGCCTAATGATGTTTGAATAGAGATCACCCCTTTATGTCCACCTGGACCTCCTTCTTTAACTAACTTAATTCTTCCCCAAGGCAGGTCAAGGTCATCATGAATAATTAATATTTGGCAAGGAAGAACTTTAAAATAAAAATTCAACCATTTTACTGCCTCCCCACTGAGATTCATAAAGGTAAGTGGTTTGGCTACTATAATCTCCTGCTGGGCTATATCAATTTTCCCCCACCAGACTAAATTATTTTTTGTTTCTTCCTTGAGGAGATGGATAGAAATTAATTTGTCAATGAGCAAAAAACCTAAATTGTGTCTTGTCCATTGGTATTTTAACCCAGGATTCCCTAATCCTACTAAAATTTTAATCTGTTCTTCTGGCACATTTATGCTTCTGCTGTTTCCTCTAGTTCCTCTTCTTCAGCCTCCGCTTTTACTTCTTCAGGAGCTACTAAGGTAACCACTGGTACTTGAGGATCATTTTCTATCTTAATACCTTCAGCCACTGAGATATCAGCTACATGGATGGAATCACCAATATCTAAGTTAGCTACATCTATCTCAATGTGGGAGGGAACTAATTTGGGGAGGCAAGAAATAGTCAGTTCTCTCAAATTTTGTTCTAAAACACCCCCTTTTTCTACTCCTTTAGCTTTACCCACAATAACAATAGGAACTTCCAGAGTCAATTCTTTACCCACGGTAATTTCGTAAAAATCTACATGTATTAATTGGTCGGTTGCAGGATGGAAGTCAACATCTTTGATTAAGGCCTTTTTGACTTGCGAAGTTTTACCATCTGTTATTTCTAAGTCTAAAAAAGACGAAGCACTTTGTTCTTTTTCCAAAGCCTTCAAAACAGCAATTGGATTAACCACCAGAGGAATGGGTTGGGTAGAAGGACCATAAAGAATGGCCGGAATTAATCCCTGAGCTCGCAACTTACGTGAAATTTCTTTGCCTGTTTCTTCCCTAACCTGTGCTTTTAATAAAATATCTCCCATATTCACTCTCCACAAATATTTTTATACAAACAATGTACTAATAGAGGTTTCCTCATGTATGCGTTTAATTGCTTCTCCTAGAAGCGGTGCTACAGATAACATTTCTATTTTACCACAATTTTTTACCCGTTCTTTTAAGGGAATAGTATCAGTAACTACTAATTTTTTTATAGGTGAATTTACCAATCTATCTATGGCTGGTCCAGAAAGCACAGCATGGGTGCAGCAAGCATAAACATTATTTGCTCCATGCTGCATAAGCACATGTGCGGCTTCAGTAAGAGTCCCAGCAGTATCTACCATATCATCCAAAATAACTACTGTCTTTCCTTCTATATCTCCAATAATATTTACTGCTTCTGCCAAATTAGGGGCATCACGACGTTTGTCAATAATGGCCAAACCTGCCCCCAAACGTTTGGCAAAGGCCCTGGCCCTTTCCACTCCCCCAGCATCTGGCGAAACAATAGTTAGATGGTCTTTAAAATGAGTTTTAATATATTCTAACATCACGGGAGCAGCAAATAGGTGGTCTACTGGAATATTAAAAAATCCTTGAATTTGCCCTACATGTAAATCCATAGAAAGCACCCGGCTTGCCCCCGCGGTAGTAATTAAATCGGCTACTAATTTGGCTGAGATAGGTACTCGGGGCTTCACCTTTTTATCCTGCCGAGCATACCCATAATAAGGAATAACCGCAGTAATCCGCCTCGCAGATGCCCTCTTTAAGGCATCTATCATAATGAGAAGTTCCATTAAATTATGGTTCACTGGAGGACAGGTAGATTGAATAACAAAAACATCATCTCCTCTGACATTTTCTCCAATCTCCACCCTTGTTTCACCATCACTGAATGTGTCTACAAGGGCATTTCCTAGCGGAAGGTCCAAATAAACAGCGATTTTTTGGGCCAAACTGGGATTGGAATTACCTGTAAATAATTTCATTTTCTTGTTCATCTCTTTAAACAAAAAATGGCTGGGGTGGGAGGACTCGAACCTCCGAATGCGGGAGCCAAAGTCCCGTGCCTTGCCACTTGGCCACACCCCAGTAAATTATAATCCTTTAACCAGAAAACTCTGCCACCTTTGTGGAAGCTTCAGCTTTTTCTTTACCTTTAATGCCTCTTGTTTTTTATAAAATACAGCAAATACGCTGCTACCGCTTCCAGTCATGGATATATCCTTGGCCCCTGCTTTTTTCAAAAATAACTTTGCTTCCCCTACTTCTGAAAACTCCTCTACAACCCTCTTTTCTAAATCATTGTATAAATTTTTTATAATTACCTCAGGCTTATTAATTTTAGTTTGGAATTCCTTTTTTGTCAACGCCACTCGATTATAAACCCAAGCGGTTGAGACCCTAACTGGGGGAGAAATTATGATATACCAAAAAGGGAGAGTAAAAGAGAGGGGAAGAATTTTTTCACCTCTTCCCCTGGCTATAGCAGGTTTTTTATATAAAAAAAAGGGAACGTCGCTCCCCAACCTTTCAGACATCTCTAACAAATCATTTAAAGAAAAAGGTTTATTAAAAAGAACATTTAATCCTAACAAGGTGGTTGCTGCATCACTGCTTCCCCCACCTAATCCCGCGGCTATAGGAATCCGTTTCACTAAATGGATTTTCACTCCCTGAGGCCTATCTAACTTAGTGAAAAATAATTTAGCTGCTCTAAATACTAGGTTATCTTCACCGCAACTCAGTTCTGAACAAGTAGTAGTCAATTCAATGCCTTTTTCTGATAGTAAATCTAGATAAAGGATATCAAATAAGCTCACTCTTTGAAGCACAGAAAAAATTTGGTGATACCCATCTGGGTATTTACCTAAGACATGTAGAATTAAGTTTATTTTTGCCGGTGCAAAAAAACGAACAATACTTGCCTATTCTCCCTTTGGTATTTGCAAAGGAATAAATAACCTGCCTTCCTGCCGTTTTACCAAAAACAGGACTGATTGTCCTGGCTTTAGTCTTTTTATAGCTTGGTAATAATCATCAAGCTTTATTATAGGTCTCCTATCTATTTCTAAAATCACATCGCCTCTTCTCAGCCCTGCTTCATAGGCTAGACTACCTGGTCTCACTCTAGAAATTACCACTCCTTTATCTATTCCCACTCTAGCAGCTATAGAAGGTGTAATTTCTGTTACTTCTATTCCTAAATCATATCCAGTCGGAGCTACCATTTGTTTTTCTGCCATTTCCTCTTTAAGCTCTCCAATAGTTACGGTAAAGGTTTTTTCCTTTCCATCCCGCCAAACCTTTATTTTTACCTTTTCTCCCACTGGAGTTACAGCTACCAATCTAGGAAGTTGATTCATCTCTTCGATAGGATGACCGTCATATTCAATAATTACATCCCCTGTTTTCAGACCTGCCTTTTCCGCAGGACTATTAGGAGTAACATCCGCTATCAGGGCCCCCTGGGGTTGTTTTAATCCTAAGGCTTGAGCTAATTGAGGAGTCACCTCTTGAATGCTCACACCTAACCAGCCTCGAACTACTCGATGGTGTTTTTTTAATTGAGGAACAATCTTTTTAGCCATATTTATGGGAATGGCAAAACCAATACCCTGGGCTTGAGCAACGATAGCTGTATTGATACCCACCACATTACCTCTCAAGTTGAGTAAGGGCCCACCGCTATTGCCTGGGTTAATAGCTGCATCGGTCTGCAAGAAATTGTCATAGGGTCCTGCCCCAATAATTCGCTCTTTGGCACTAATAATTCCCACCGTAACGGTATGACCCAGACCAAATGGGTTGCCTATGGCTACTACCCAGTCTCCTACCTGTAGTTTATCAGAATTACCCAAACTCAAGACAGGTAAATTATGGGCATTTATTTTTAATAAGGCAATATCTGTCTTGGGATCACGCCCTACCACCTTTGCCTTATATTCTTTGTGATTTAATAGCCTTACTGTAATCTTGGTAGCTTTCTCTATCACATGATTATTAGTCAAAATATAGCCATCTTTATCAATAATAAACCCTGAACCCAAACTTCTTTGTTTCATTTCAGACCGGGGAATTTCTCCAAAAAATCTTTCAAAAAATTCTCTAAATGGGTCTTCTTCACCAAAGGGACCAAAGAAATACTTAAATACTGGTCCAGGCCCTTTTATCACTCTTACTGTGCTGATGTTCACTACTGCTTTAGAAGCTTCCTTCACCATAGGAGCTAAAGAAGGAAGAGAGTTGGTTTCTAGTGTTGTGGCTGGTCGAGCTGGTAAATTATGGGTAAATTGCATTCCTGTAAGCCAAACAACACCTATAATAAAAGAGCATACTCCTACTAACACAAAAGACCACAAAGGAAACTTATATTTACGCATATTTCCTCCTATTCTCCACTTAGTTTTACATACTTGACGCGAAGGTCAAATAAGAGATTGTTTAAAAGACTTTCCTCCTCATTGTCTAGATTACCTTTTGTTTTCTCTTTAAGCATTTCTAAAATTTCTATAGTCTGTTTAGCCAAATCCAGATTTTTCTCCTTTTTCCCTGTAATGGGGTCTGGTATCTCTCCTAAATGAACTAAGGTAGAGGAACTCAAAGACACTATAAAAGTAGAAAAACTTACTGGAGGAAGCACCGTTTTGGAGGTAGCTTGTGATTTTTGTTGTTTTTCTTTTTCTGTTTTATCTTCTTTAAAAATACGCCTTTTATCTTCTACCTTAAAACCTTTAGGTTCTTCCATCTTATCCTTCCTCACAATTCTAATGATATAGTAGATATAACATGAGGTAATTCCTTTATCTCCTCCAGTACTGGTTTAGGAACAGGAATATTGGTAGAGAGCAAAATCAAAGTCTGTCCTGTAATTTCATCTTGACCAACATGCATCCTACCGATATTGATTTGATGTCTGCCTAAAATGCTACCTATATTGCCAATTACACCTGGTCTGTCTACATTTTGAATAAGAAGCATATGCCCTTCAGGGACAGCTTCTAAGGAAAAACCATCTAAACGCACAATACGAGGTTGTTTTTTCCCAAAAATGGTGCCGGTAATGGATTTCTTTTCTCCAGATTCGGTGTGAACATTTACTATAATAACATTAGTGAAATCACTAGGAATCTCTCTTTTGGACTCCTTGACCTGAATACCTCTTTCAGTAGCTAAAAAATCGGCATTGACAAAATTTACCTGCTCACCCAAAATAGGTGTAAGTAAACCTTTAAGGGCAGCAATTTTGAGCGGTTTAGTATCTGTTTTAGCCACATCTCCAATATATTCTATTTCTACCTCTTTAATAGGAGCCTTTACCAGTTGAGCATGAAAGGCACCTATTTTTTCAGCTAAGATAAGATAAGGGCCTAAAACAGAAAGTAGCTCTTGGGTAATTAAAGGCACATTGACCGCATTACGGACCACACCATTAATAAGATAATCAATAACCTGTTCAGCAATAGATACTGCCACATTTGTTTGTGCTTCTTGAGTAGAAGCCCCCAGATGGGGAGTGCAAATTACTTTATCTAAATCTAAAAGAGGATTATCTTGAGGTGGTTCTTTTTCAAATACATCTAAGGCTGCTCCAGCCACCTTTCCTTTTTGAATGGCTTCATATAAGTCCTTTTCTTTAATAATCCCACCCCGGGCACAATTTACAATCATCACCCCATCCTTCATTTGAGCAAAGGCCTTTTTGTCTATTAAATACTTTGTTTCTGCAGTCAATGGTGTATGAATAGTGATAAAATCAGCCCTTTGATACAACTCCTCTAGGGAAACTAATTCTACACCTATTTTTTCAGCCATCTCAGGACGAACAAAAGGGTCATAGGCAATAACCTTCATTTTTAATCCATTTGCCCTATCTGCGACAATACTACCTATTCTGCCCAGGCCAATGATACCTAGGATTTTGCGGTAAAGCTCGCGGCCCTGAAATTTCTTTTTCTCCCATTTTTTTGATTTTAAGGATGCTGTGGCCTGAGGGATATTCCTAGCCAGGGCCATAAGCATAGCTATAGTATGCTCGGCGGTGGTAACCATATTTCCTTCAGGGGCATTCATGACCACAATACCCTTTTTAGTAGCGGCTTCTACATCTACATTATCCAAACCTATACCAGCTCGGCCTATTACTTTTAATCTTTTTGCTCCTTCAATTACTTCAGATGTGACTTTGGTGGCACTTCTAATAACTAAAGCATGGGCATCTTTCACTTTTTTCTTAAGTTCTTCAGGAGAGAGGGAAACAGCTACCTCCACATCAAATTGGGGCACTTTTTCTAATAATTCAATTCCTTGAGGAGCAATATTATCGGTTATGAGGATTTTATAACTTTTCATTTCTTCTTCCTTTACTTTTGAAGTAATATCTCCTGTATTGCTTTTACACCTGTACCTGGGATAAGTTTATAACCTAACTCAATCAATACCCGTTCCAAAGCAGCAATAGTCATCACCATTTCATGTTCATCTACATACCCCATATGAGAAATGCGAAAAATCTTGCCTTTTAATTGACTTTGTCCTCCAGCAATAGTAATTCCGTATTCCTCTCGTAATTTTTTTACAATCATTTGAGCATCAATTCCTTCTGGAGCTTCTACAGCGGTTAGGACTTCAGAAGGATTTTCCTTAGTAAAAATAGAAAGTCCCATGGCCTTAACAGCCATTTTTACCCCATCAGAAAGGCGCTGATGATATTTAACAATATTTCCCAAACCTATTTGTTTAATCTGCCTCAAACTTTCTCTTAAGCCTATAATTAAAGACACTGCAGGGGTATAAGCAGTTTGATTTTTCTCTAAGCTTTTTTTCTCCTTGGAAAAATCAAAGTAATATTTGGGTAAGCAGGACTTTTCCACAAACCCCCAAGCCTTCTGGTTCAAACAAACAAAGGCCAAACCAGGAGGTAACATTAAGGCCTTTTGTGAACCACCTATCACTACATCCAAACCCCATTCATCGGTTTTTATCTCCATAGCACCAAGAGCAGATATAGCATCTACCACTAAAATAGTGGTTTCTCTTTTCTTGACCACCTCAGCGATTTCTTTTAAAGGAAATTTAACCCCTGTAGAAGTTTCATGGGCCTGAACAAAGACAGCTTTTATTTCTGGATTTTTGTCTAATATATTGGCAATTTGTTCTGGTTTTACACACCTTCCCCATTCAACATCAATATTAAAAACTTCTACTCCATAAGCCTTACAAATTTCTGCCCAGCGCTCACCAAACTTCCCTCCTCTTACCACTAGTGCCTTATCCCCTGCGGAAAGGGTATTAGTAATCGCTCCTTCCATTCCTCCTGTCCCACTAGAGGCCAAAATTAAGACATCGCTTTGGGTTTGAAAGACATATTTTAAATCTTCCTTTACTTCTGCCAAAATAGTAGCAAATTGAGGAGAACGATGATGTATAATAGGAGCAGCCATTGCTAAAGAAGTCTTGGGAGGTACAGGTGTAGGACCAGGGGCAAAAAGGTAATATTTAAACATATCTTTGCCTCAAAACAACGAAAAATAACATAAAAGCAAAATTTAACACTCCTGCTTTTTTTGTCAAGCAAACCCAGATTGTGGAGGTTACAGCCTACCATCCCTTTGTTTGTCAACCTGGGGTTGCTGAAGATATTAGGAAATAATTTTTATTATTTCTGTCTATAGTAACTTTCAGGCACCATTTGGGCAATAGCCTGAACCGCACTATCTAACATCACTCTAACTGCTTTTTCCATAGGAGTATTTTTATAACCTCCTAAACCTCCAGCTAAGGCCACAGAACCAATAAGGAAGCCTGCACCTCCTCCTGCCTTCCAACTGGAGGCCTTACCTTCCACCTTGGTAGCATTTATTATCCTTCCTGTTCTCACATCTACCAGTCTTATATCAGCAGCAATATATGCTTCCTTTTTACCTATAGTTGCCCCACCAATAAATGGCACTTTAAAGGGCACAACCACACCACCCCCTCCTATGCCAGAAGCGTGGGGCTCAAAGGCAGTGATGGCGCCCATGACCAAAATATCTGCTCCTTCCATCAAACCAATTTGAGGTGCCTTCTCTTGCTTCACATATCCTGATTGGCCTAAATTGAGTTCTTCTTTAATATCCTCTAATCCTTCTCCTCTTTCCAAAACCACAAACCTCCCTGTTTGGAAAAGAGCAGTAGCTAACATATCAGTTAAACCATCTCCTATCTCTCCACTGCATTTGGCTGCTTTACATTTAAACCTGGCTACAGCAATTCTAGCCTTTGGCCCTTCATAGGTAACCGCCTGCTGTACAGTAGGCCCTGCTGTTTGCACATTAGTACTTATCTCAGGACCACATGCCAAAACCATCCCCATACCTACAAGGATCAATAAAAAGAACAAAGACTGTCTTCTCATATTCTCCTCCTTCAGAGAATTTCTTAACTTATATCAGAATATAAACATAATTTCAATAAAGAAGCTTCCTTTCCAGAACTTCGTCAAAGTAATTTTAACGGAGATCCAAATGATAAGCGCAATGGCTCAGTGCTTAGTTCCTAGTCCTTAGTCCCTAGTGCTTAGTGCTTGGTGCTTAGTCCTTGGTGCTTAGTGCTTAGTCATTTTGATTGTGGCATTACAAAGTTGCAAGTTAGAAAGTTTGCAAGTTAACACGTTTCAGTTACAAGTTTACAAGTTGCAAGTTAGAACGTTTGCAAGTTTACACATTGACACATTTACACGTTAGAATTGGGAATTTTTGTTTTCTGTTTTCTATTTTCTTAACTGTATTTTGTAGGTTTGACC
>Ga0209410_1001148_pt1 | contig 12853 bp, 21 predicted proteins | sample Mar14436cmmetaG_FD_184135 | JGI IMG/M metagenome (GOLD analysis project Ga0209410, IMG submission 184135) | Marine hydrothermal vent microbial communities from Guaymas Basin, Gulf of California to study Microbial Dark Matter (Phase II) - Marker... ... | reverse complement strand
CCTTACATCATAGGTATCGCTATTAGGGGCGAACTGCACTATCCCTACAAGTTTGTCTTGAACCCAATACTCTACACTCGCCTTGTTTATCTTGACGAGGTAGAGATATAAATCTTCATTCGGTGTTACAGGCATAAGTGCCGATATATCAGGTGCAAGCACTCCAGCACGGTTAACGCTTACATTATAAAGAACAGTCTGTATCGCACCACCAGCAATACCGAATTTAAAACTACAAAGCCCACCATACCATGCACCACATGTTTCAGCCCCCAACCACAGCTTCTTGAATGCCTTATCTGTTGGGTCTGGCAGTTTAACTTGAAAGCCAAAAACACCGTATTTAAATGCTCTCTTACTATATAGTGATGTTGAGCCATCAACATAAACCAAGTAAAAATCTTCGACATTAATTCTCTCGAATGCATCGTTAGCATCGCCCCAGAATGTTACTGTTACTGGAGAAACATAGGGATTATATCCTCGAAGAGTAAACTGGGCATTCTTATCTGGATGATGGTGGAAGTTCTCCTTACTAATATACTCCCAACCAAGCTCCTCCCTCAGTTTCTCAGCAAGGTATTCCCTCGTTAATCCCAACTCCTCTAGGTATTGTTTGAAGTGTTTCCAGAATGTCTGTGGTGCTTCCATAGTCACTTCTTCCTCACCTCCCTAAGAAACTTCAGGCATTCATCACATAATGGCTTTAAACCCTCCTGCTCAATAACGATCTTATCATCCATAACCTTTATCTTCGCCCCACATTTACCGCATCTCCTGACCCTCATCTTCTCACCCTCTTAAGACCATCTGCTCCCATGGAGTCCCCTTGGTTGTAACCCTCCAGACTGTGCCTAGATACACTCTCATAAGCATGTTGAATAGTCTTCTACTCGCTTCTAGCCAGACGCAGTGCATACTCACATATACCGTGCTGTCAGTCTTATTCCTGACTCTAGCCATGGCATATTCATAGCTTGGTATCGAGGGGTTAATCATAGGTATAGGATAATATGCGGCTACTACATCTGGATCAGTATATATCGTCTTTCCATCCAGAATCCACTCAAACTCAAGAGCATGATCAGTATCTGTATTCAGGTTTCCAGCTAGAATAAGGTAGACCATTCCCTTAGGAGTGTTCCAACGCATCTCAACCGTAGTATATGGAGGAATATAAAGTGGAATCCTGACACCCCTAAGCTGCAGTACTCCAGATGCCACTCCACTGACCAAGACCTCAGCCCAAGTAACACTGAACCTAACAGTCTCCCTCAAAACCCTTAAAATCTCCTCTGTAGATATCATCCCAACTATATTAAAGACCAGTATAACTTAATATGTTTTCTAGCAACTACATCCCACCTATACCTAAAAGCATACTTCCTAGCTCCATCCTCCAACTTCCTCCTAGCATCAACATCAGAAACAAAGTATTTAATCTTCTCTACGAGGTCATCAAGATCCTTAAACGTGACTAGTGCTTTCCTCCTTTCTTTCTCTTTGAATGGAGGGAGATCCCTAGCTATACATGCCTTACCATGTGAAACTGCGGTCAATAAAGCACCTGACTCACTACTATATATAGATGGATAGACGAATAGATCCATAGCTCCATAGACATACTTCATCTCCTCATCAGGTACATAGCCTAGCCACTGAACCCTACCAGGCAACACTTGTAGACTCCACCTCTTCAAATTATCTATATAGCTTGTCCCAGGCTCAACATGATAACCACCGCCAATCAACAAAGCAACATTAGGAATCCTAGATATAGCACTAATCAAAATCTCCAAACCCTTATACTTACTAATAAAACCGAGATAACCAACAATAGGAATCCGGGGGTCAATACCAAACCGCCTCTTACACTCATCCATAGAAGGAGTCTCAGTAGGCTGGCAACCATGCTCTATAATTATAGTCTTCTCAGGAAAACCAAATCTCTTAAAGCAGAATCTATTATGAACAATAACTCTATCGCTTACACTAGCGATTATAGGGTCAACCTCGAAACTCCCGACAGCATGAGCAGTAGTGACAATAGGGATGTTGAGATCCTTTAGGAGATTATAGAAGTATCCATCGAGATTCTTGAATAATCCGTATTCAGCCTGCACATGGAGAATATCAATCTTGTCGACAGGGATCTTCTCAACTATATTCTGTATTATTTCTTTAGTGAGTATTCCGAACCGTGGCCAGCGAATCACATAAACCTCAACACCATATTTAACCAATGAGTTTATCAGATTCTCGCTGTAACTCCGTATCCCACATCTAACCCTACCCCAAGGAGTCACCATACCAATCTTAAGTTTCTTCATGCCCATGACTCCACACCCTTCTTGGTAACTAATGGATATAACTCTTTCTCACATTCATCCAGAAATGGAATCCAGTAATTCGATATAATCCTCCTCCAGTCGAATCTCTCGGCAAACCGTCTAGCTTTTCTGCTGAGTTTCCCCCAATCACTATTAAGGATCTTGGTTAAAGCCTCAGCACCCTTATCAATATCTACGAGTGCATATCTAGTTCCAGGAGTGTTCATGATGACGTAGTCTGAGTATGGGACTACATATCCTGAGCCACAGATCTCGGGTGCAGATGCATATCCAGTCACTAAAATAGGTAATCCAACAGACTGAGCCTCTAACCCAGGCATGAAAAAACCTTCTCCACCAGTCAAGCCAAGTAAAACATCGCTAGCTGCATATAAGGAGTGTAGATTCCACCTCCCACCTACATCCGGGATACCTTCTTTAACAAGCTCTTCATCCGGCCAGATAACGTTATCGCCTAAGCCTAGATTCATGATCTCGGGTAACAGATTGACTCCTACATCAGCGACACCAGTATATGTCTCGAAGGGCATCCTGTAAGGCTTGACACTCGTCCACAAATACAAGTGACTCTTAACATCGGGATTCAACTCCAAAAACCTCTTGTAAACTCTGAGCTGTCTAGCAATCATCTTCCTGCTCTGATTCCTGGCAATCAATAAAACCGTGAAATCATCTTCATCCAGAAACCAGTGTCTCTTAAACCTCTTCTTCTCCTCAGGAGGGACATACCTAAACTTCTCAGTATCAACGCCATGTGGTAGATATATGATATCAGGCTCTAAACCAGCCTGCATAAGCTCACGCTGACCAAACCTGCTTGGAGTTAAAACCTTGAATGCTGTATGTAACTTAGATGTTATACTCGGGGAAACAGGGGAATGATCAATTGGACAGTAGGGAACCATGTTTATTGAATGTTTATGTAGGTATCGCATGACCCAGCAGTCTTTATACCAGATTAGGAGATCTGCCTTATAGTCGACATAGTATTTTAGGGCTACATCCTCTGCGAATGGATCTTCTCCACTGGGGTAGATTAAGATATTCCTATACACCCACTTCCCCATCTGATTAACCCTGCCCATAGGAATATGTGCAACTGAATAACCATGTTCAGCTAGGCGGGTTAAGACTTCGAGGCTGACTTTAGAATATGCAGACACACCTCCAATCACTCTGTCGCTCAACCATAAAATCTTCAGCATCAGCATTCACCTATATCCTTCTTTAGCCTTCTCTATACATTCATCGCTGTCGCAGACTAAAGTTATTTTCCTCTTGTCACGGCTGACGACAACATATCTGGCGTCATGGCCACAGTAATAGCATTTAACCCTAGTCCTCCTCTCCCTAACCTCAAGTAACGTAAGGATAATAAGCACAAGTATAATCATAGTAATGGCAATTAGTTTAAACTCCAAAACCATCAACAGTCACCACTCTGGTATGCGGAGATATATTACATCTTCAGGCTCCTTCCTCAGCTCATGGATCGTGTCGTCTAACACCCACTCCACATTCTTCATAGTCTCCTTTAAAACAGTCTTTACATCCAGCTTAAGCCTGTAGAACGTTATCTTCCTGATCTCTCCCTTTATATATCTATCGACTTTAAACTCCTCCAATATACTCCAGAAGTTATACGCTATATTCTTCAGTTGAAGCAGCCAATATTCCTTCTCCCTCTTCGTCATATCCGACTGACTCAGCCTCCTAACCTTCTCCATAAATATATTGAATCCATGTAGATCTCTGATAAACTTCTCTAATTTCTCTAAGGCTATGTCGATGCGGTAGTCATGCCCCCACGATGTAAATGGATAGACTATTTTAAGGAGTCTATAGCATATGTTGTAGTATGTCTCCAGCGTCTCAAAAACCATGTCATAATATCTTCTCCACCACCTATACACTAGACTAACAACTAGTGAATGCCTGTGGTGAGCTGGGACGAACCAGATCTCCCCACTCTTACCATTCAATAGATACTCTAGAAGCTCTATCTCGACACAGTTGAATATCCTTCTAATAAAATACATTTCATGGAGTCTCTCAATCTGCCTTTTTACATGCCTAACCCTATGCCTCAAATCCCTATATACATAGTCCGGAGGCCCAAGAGGCTTTGCATGAGCCTCGTGAAACCTACATTCATATAGTGGATATAGAACCTCCTTCTCCACAGCCTCATACAACCCAGTATTCCTCCATACACCATACTTAGCGAGAAGCAGCTCCCCACTCACCCCTCTTCACCCGCCTTCATCAACAAATACCGGATTACGCTATCCAGACTCGTATGCCCATTCCTATTCTTAATCTCCATAAGCCTCTCATACACATAATCCGAGACTTTTATCAACTTACTCAAAGTAAACCACCAATAAACTTATAAGTAATGAAAAATATAAATCTTGTGGAATGAGTGAATCAGATATTCCAAAAATATTTACAGCAGAATATTATGATAGGCGTTATTTCGCAGCTAAGAAAGGCGAGGGCAAAAAATTTAGACGTCCAAATGGATCAATAGATGAATGGAGCTATTATAATGAGTTAGGCATTTGGGAGGGGTGCTGGCCAGTTGCTAAGGCTTGGAAGGAGATTTTTAATCCTAGGAATCTCTTGGATGTCGGCTGTGGTAGAGCATGTTTTGTGAAGGCTGCTCGTGATTATGGTATCGAGGCTTATGGATTCGACTTCTCAAGGTTTGCGGTTGAGAATCCGATGCCCGGAGTAAAGAAGGAGTGGCTTAAACTACATGATGCAACGAAACCCTGGCCATATAAAGATAAGTCATTCGATTTAATCGTGATGCTGGATTTCTGGGAACACATCTATATAGATGACATTCCTAAAGTCATCAGGGAAATGTATCGAGTGGGTAGAAGATGGTTTTTCTTCGAGGTTGCGACTGTAGGCGGGGGCTCTGGATCTGGAATCCATGAGAAAGGATATATTATTCGTAAGGGTGAGCCTATCCCTATAGAGTTAGAGGCTAATGCAGTGGCGGGCCATGTAACTGTTCAGCCGAGGAGTTTCTGGGAAGACATGTTTAATGAGTATGGGGATGTCTTGATTAGACGGGATTTAGAAGAATATTTCCGTGCCTTAGTGCCTAAGGAATATTTAGTTAATTGGCACACGATCATAGTATTAGAGTTGATGGAGTAGTGATGGATTAATGTCTTGGAGGCGGTATAACGAGTATCTATGTAGGGAGATGATTAATAGATTATATGAATATCTGGATGAGAATCTGGCGATGGTTACTGTCAAGATCGATGGAGAGAAGTTCTTCCTCTTTAGAGACGATATTAAGATTAGGCGGTTTAAATCAGTTTTAGAGATAAAGACCCGTATACCTTTAAGAAAGTTGGGGGACAAGCTATATACATATGTAGTTGTAGCCATGTATCTATATGGAGGGAAACTATTTTGGAGGGAGGAATTTCATATACACTGGCTTATAGATGACGGGTTAAAGAAGTTGAAGAAGTGGATTACACTGTCGGTAAAATACCGGTGCAAAGGATTTTCATACGAGCCACATCTAAAAATATCATGGTGATGGAGTGATGAGTAGGATGTTTGATGCTGTAACTACAACTTTCAATCCTGTTGTAGGTTGTACGCATAGGTGTAGGTATTGCTGGGCCTTGAAGATGGTTGAGAATGGAAGGCTAAAAGCGAGATATGGAGATTTCCAACCTAAATTCTATCCAGAGCGGTTGAGGAAGATTCCACGTAAAGGCTTTGTATTTGTAGTGGATATGGGGGATTTATTTTCAGATGGAGTGCCTGATAAATGGATTAGGCAGGTATTCGAGGCGATAATCTATAGTGGTTCTAAAGCCACTTTCCTATTCCTTACTAAGAACCCTAGGAGATACCATGACTTCCTAGAATATTATAGGCCTAACATGTTGTTCGGAGTTACGATAGAGTCAAACAGATTCTATAATTTATATGATGGAGTAGTCCCCAGTCCCGATGAGCGATGGCATTATATGTATATGCTGCCGAAGGACGTTAGACGATTCGTAAGCATTGAGCCGATACTTCAGTTCAACTACCCGAAATTCTGGTATATGATCTATTCATTAAAGCCTGAGATAGTCTATATTGGATACGACAACTATAATAATCATCTTCCAGAGCCGGATTATGATAAGACGATTGCATTAATCAATAAATTAAAGAGCCTAGGCCTTGAAGTTAGACTTAAAACCATTCGTAAAGCATGGTGGGAGAGTGATATATAAATGATGGACTACTGTGATAAATGTAGGAAGATTACTAGATGGATCTTTGTGAAGAAGACTGGAAAATACTCTGCATTATACAGATGTAGTGAATGCGGATCACTAAAGGAATACGAGTTCTACCCATAAGTGAAAAGTCATGATCTCGATAATCCTTAACACCTGTAGGCCGGATTATCCCTATGTAAACTGTGATTGGTTCATCTTTTACCCTACAGTCAAAACCTTGAATAAGCAGGAGTCTAAAAACTTCGAGCTAATCATAGTGGATGCATGTTACTCCGAAAAAAGAAGGAAGTGGCTAGAGGAAAACGCAGAGTTCCCACTCAAATACATAAATGCATTCCCAAACAGATACCTAGAACACGGATTCTGTGCCATCAGTAGCCAGAAAAATAAGGGCTTACTCTATGCAGAGAACGATCTAGTAGTATTTATTGATGACTGCACTTCATTTAAACGTGACTGGACAAGGAAGATTGAATACTGGTTTTCGAAGGGCTACTGGCCTATGTCACTAACCTACTACTTCGAGTGTGACAAGCCTAAGTTTCTGAAGCCGAGTGATAAGTATGTTGAGAGGCTTTATGGAAGGATTTATGATAAGACTGAAAACCTTTTCAGCTATATAAAGCCGGGTGAAATAGTTAGAGACTCTAGGGCCGATACAGTCAATAGATATGGGAGTCTGAAGGCTCCGGGACAATGGTTCTACGGAGGAAGTTCAGCAGAGTTAAATGCACTTCTAGAGATCAATGGAGTAAATGAATTATATGATGGGTCGAAGGCTTTAGAAGATGTATCGGTAGGGGTGAGATTAGAGTTAGCTGGGTATAAAGGATTATTCATCCTTGATAAAGAGCTTTATCATTTTGAGCATTGGCATAAGCCTGCGGATGAGGAAGTCTTGTTTTATAAGGGTCCTACACCTAAATGTAATTTTGCATTACTTCAGTATGAAATGGTTAAGAGGTTGTATAGGGCTAATACATATAAGATTGGGTTTAGGGAGGTTGAGTGGATTCAGGAGAATATCTGTCTAAAGTGTCCAAACCGCAGGAGATGTCTAAACGAAGAGTTTAGGGGTAGATGGTATATATCCTGTGAAGCATTTAATAAATGGATTAGACTCCAGAAGACCTTCGACCTAAGGGAGATGAGGATGAATGCCGAGCTGTGACCATGTCTGGGATAGGGATTTAGAGCCTTGGAAGCCCAGAACATATATGAAGTGTGTTAAATGCGGAGTTATTCGTAGGGATTTCGAGCATTATATAATTATGCTTACTAAGGATATGCCTGTAGAGAGTGTTTTAGACGTCGGCACTGGGAATAAGGGTCCAGTGGCGGAGTACTACTGGGTATATTATAAGAGGATTAAGAGGGGATATGTATGCGACATCTGGACGATAAAGGAAAACCTGAATCCCATATGGATCAAGCTCAAGATGAATGCATTAGACCTACTGAATGTCTTGAAGCCTAAGAGTATAGATGTAGTTCAAAGTTTCGGCTTTCTTGAGCATTTGAAGAAGGAAGAGGGATATAGGTGGTTGGAGATTGCCTTGAAGCTAGCTAGGAAACTTGTGATTGTCTCAGGGGCATTATATGTTCATGGACCTACTAGAGACTATAAAGTTAAGGTGGATGGGAATCCTTACCACTACTATCATTCTACATGGAGTCATGAGGAATTCCATAAACTGGGTTGGGAGACGGACTGGGAATACTATATTAAGGGAGAGAGTTATATGGGTGATGTGATAGCATGGAAAAGACTCTGAAGCTCCTAGTCGTAATGCTCGACGGCTTAGGACCAGAATTCATGAACCTACCATTTCTAAAGACTCTAGAGCCAAAGCCTCTTGAGACTTATTCATTTACTTATCCGAGTGTCTACGCTACTTTAACTGGGTTGAAGCCTAGGATCGAGGACTTCTGGAGAGACGGTGAATTAACAAGAAACATCTTTTCATGGAGGGATTATAACGTCGAGTTTCTATGGGATAAACTTAAATGTAGACAGCTCTATCTAAATATTCCATTTACATATCCTCCTAAGGAGATCAATGGGATTATGGTGAGCTATGGATTATATGGTTTACATGCATATCCAAAGTATATCGAGACTATACTCAGGAAGATTAGATATATCCCCGATGTAGATGTCTCTAAGCCAGACTTCCTGATAAAGTGTCATGAAGCCGTTAGAAAAAGGACATATGCAGCTGTGAAACTGGGTAGAGACATGGAATTCATATATATGGCATATACATCAAGCGACAGGATACTGCATAGACGTCTTGAAATAGGTTTATTCGACCTACACTACTTCATGAATACACTGGACTCTAATCTACAGCTCCTCTTCAATGTATTAGAGCCTAGGCACTACATCGTCTACAGCGACCACGGATTCACTATAGACGGATACCATGGTCCAGAGCATCCATCTACATACATTGGGATAATAGCGACGGATTTAGCTGATATAAACCATATAAATGAGATTCATAAAATTATTCTCGAGTGTTATGAGTGAACGCCCATACTGTCCCAAATGCGGGTTCGAAGTATATAGCTGGATAGCTCATCCAAAGGAGAACTGGGTATACTGCCCTAGATGCGGAGCCAAATTAAAATGGAGGAAACTAGGTAGGAATGTCAAGGAGTAAATTAACTATCTAGTTTAAAACTATCTAGTTTAAAAAAAGGATGGGGGGTTAATACTCGTATCCAGTGTACTCCATAACCAGCTTATATAGGTCTGCATCAGAGGATTCAGTGTCTCCAGCGTCATCGGCATACCTAATGATACCTAGCTGAAGCTGTATAGGCTCAGATTTACCGTCAAACTCATCAGCGGAAATCTCAATCGGATCACTCTTACTAATTAGGTCTGGAGAGTTTGCAGATGCTAAAACAGTTCTAACAGTAGGGTCTTTAGTCACGTCTTCACCGTCTCCAACGACTACATAGTCTAGTCTCCAGAGAATATTCCCTCCACCAGGTCCAGTTGGAATACTATATACGAAATAGAATTTCACCGGCGTACCTGGAACTCTATCCTTAGGAAGCTTCACCTCCGCACATACACCCTGCCTAGTCGTAGCACTATACCTCCATCTAGCACTCTGGCCAGTTAAACCCTTAGTCGGATCTGCACCAGCACCGGGGGCAGTGCCATACATATCGTTAGCGGTTATAACAACTTCCTTAGTCACAGTACGCTTAACAGGAGTAGTATGCCTAGTTACAGACATCACTATCCACCTAAGACTCTCCTTCCACACCCCACCACACTAGGCCATACTTAGATCCGGTTGCCGGCGAAGGCGTTGGACCTAGTAGTCTGAAGTCTATCGATCCCTCAAGTACATGTATAGGTTGATCAAGCTTCCCATGTAGTACCTCTGCTCCAGCCGCTTCTAGGAATGGATAGTCTCTCACTCCCTCAGGTACAGAGCCTACAACTGGATATGCCTCGACCTCTCCAGTCTCTCCAGGTCCAGTTGGATTAGTCTGTACTATGGCGAATCTAGCTCCACTAGATTCCTGAGTCCATATCCTAAGGAATAGTATCTTAAGCTGTTTACCAGCTGGGACTATATGAGTCAGTAATGTCTTGTATTCATCGCTGCTTAAAGGCTCTGTAAGGCTTCCTTCCCAAGCCCCTCCTACTACGTCATAGGGTAATGCCTCCTCAACCTCCTTCTTCAAACCCAGGTCCTTCAAATATTTCTTGAAGATTATCTTAGGCATTTATCTCACTCCTCCCTAGCAGGCATACTAACGGGTGATAGTGTAACTGGCCGGCATGGGATGACGTGTTTATGAAGCTTCTCAAGAGTCTCAGCGAATCTGCCTTCAGTGGGTTCAAGCCTTCCATTCCTTACTACTCCAACCCTCTCCGTAACCATCTTATTAACCATAAACCTAATCCTAGGGGTTATACTGATGTCATTAGGGTTATAGGCTGAGAGACACATCCTATCATATCCAGGTCTCATTAGGAAATGCTCTGTTATGAAGCTCGGCTCGTGGTAGGGGCTCATCCACTCTTCGAAGTGGCTTACCTCCCTCAAGTCTCTAGACGGCTTAGGAGCCTTAGGAAGTCCATGTCTATGGATATCTGTAGGCAGCTCTATATATAGGTAGACTTGTCCATCTAACCCGAAGATAACCTGCCAAATATAGTTTTTATTAGCTTCTCTATTATAGCCTAGTGTAATCAAGAGCTTCTCAACTATATAGGGTCCTGACTCGCTGTAGGGGTCTATGGATTCAGGCCATGTATAGACGTAGTGTGCGAAGTCTCTAGCCACGATATACTCATAGTATGTAACGTTATCCAGTATATAACTCAGATACATTCCTTCTACGAGCCATCCCTTACTCCATTCCAGACTCATTTAACCACCCCATTTGTTGTTCTAGCGGGGTTTAAATCCCCTCTAGAGTTCTCCAGTCGCTATGAAGTTGAGCCAGATGCTTCCATCGTCTGGCCCACGTCCAGCAGTAATCTCAGTTCCATCTGTGTCGAAGATATCTACACTGGCATAGTTGTCATACTCGCCTTTATTATAAATCCATTTCTGGGCTATGTAGCCTGTGTGAGTTCCGGTTTCGGGAGTTAAATGTAGTGTCGTAATCGTCTTTAAACCAAGTTCCTTGGCATATACGTATTCCTGTGCAGCGATCTTCATCTCTCCATAGACTCTTACAAACTCTCCCCTACCATCTACAACCCTCTCAATATGATAAATCTTAATCAAGGGTCCTCTATCGGCTTTAATAGTCTTCACCATCTTATCTCACCTCCTTATGTCAAGGCAGCTCCAGTATCAGTTATCTGGAGCTTATTAGGAACTCTATTCAACTGTATTCCAATGGGCTTAATCCTCTGTAATCCAGTTGCCTCTACATATCCTATTAACTCGAATCCAGTCTCCTCATCAAGTATAAATCCCTCTTCAAAGACTATAGCCGGCTTCTTATAGGCATACGCCTCCTCAAGATTAATCCTGGGAAGCTTCTTATCACTGATCTGCATCTTAATCTCCGTAACCCTTATAACTGGGTCTAGGAATGCGAATCCAACGAATCCAACCATATAATCCTCGTAGATTGTTCCACCGCTAGCTGCTCCAGTTAATATAGTCTGGCTACCTGTAGCTGTGAACTCCTGCTCCCAAGTGGTCAAGACGTTTCCAGCGTTGTCCTTGAATAGCGATGGTATAATCGTCGACTTACCGTATTCACCGGATTTAGGGGTTATCCCACCATACTTTAATGGACTCCACTTAGCGTTAGCCCTAGCTATTAAATCCTCCTCAAGCTTCCTCAAGACACTCTCGAACTCGGGGAAATACCTCTTCACATATTCATAGTCGCATAATACATACCCCATCTAACCACCTCCTATATAGCTGAACCAGGATTACCTAATACCTTGTCAAGCACTCTATAGTATAGTACTCCGAGCATAACTATCCTCTGGTAGTCGGCTTCCTTAATATATCCATAGAGTTCGAAGCTCTGCTCCTCATCAATCACAAACCCCTTCTCAAAGATCAAGGCTGGAACCTCATAATACTCTAGATCCTCTAGATTAATCCTCCCATACTTCCTGTCTCCAATCTGGAACCTAATCTCACTGAGCTGTTGAGTCCCATTTGGGAATGCTAAGCCTATCCAACCTACTTTAAAGTCCTCTGGAATAGTGTATCCAGATCTCACTCCAGCAAGAATCCTCTGATGACCTGTGCTAGTGAATTTCTGCCTCCATGTAACCATCTGAGTACCAGTATTATCCTGGAATAAAGCAGGTAATATAGTGGTTCTACCGAACTGGTCGGGGCTGGGGGTTAATCCACCTACTGACTTAGGCTTCCAATCGGCTTCACACTTACTGATTAATATACTGTCGAGCTCTGCAATAGCCCTCTGGAAGTCTGGATACTCCCTCTTAATATCAGCGTATTCACATAATATAATTCCACCGGGAATCTCGAATCACCTCACAGAAAATCTTATAAAATATATTTTAATAAAATATACGTGGAGGACGTTGAATATGGCTAACGTCGTTGGAGTGGCTACTGTACATGGAGGGGGTAGGATACAGATTCCAAAGGATGTGAGGGAGTATCTGGATGTAAGGGATGGGGATAAAATAGTCTTTATCCAGGAGATAGATGGAAGAATCTATATTCAAGTGGGTAGAATGATAAAAAG
>Ga0209410_1001147_pt1 | contig 12857 bp, 10 predicted proteins | sample Mar14436cmmetaG_FD_184135 | JGI IMG/M metagenome (GOLD analysis project Ga0209410, IMG submission 184135) | Marine hydrothermal vent microbial communities from Guaymas Basin, Gulf of California to study Microbial Dark Matter (Phase II) - Marker... ... | reverse complement strand
GGGATGGCGGCACATTCCATAGGCATAGGATAATCAAGAAAAATTTTTGTGATTATCATTGGAGGTTAAATTTTTATGCATTAAATAGAATACATAACATATCTAATATCTATGTAATATCTATGGTGATAATATGACCGAAATTGCCGAGCTTTTAAAACCTGCTGTAATGGTTGGGATTTTGATTGGTATTATCTCTGAAATACCTTTTTTGAATCTACTTAACTGTCTCTGCTGTCTATGGATCATTATTGCTGGTGTGATTTCAGTCTATCTTCTTAAGAAAGATATTAAAACTGTAGACCTCAGAGATGGCGCTTTGGTTGGGGCACTGACTGGGGTCGTGATTGCAGTTGTGGGAACATTTGTTGGCATCATCGTATCTCTTTTGTTTACACAGATAATGATGGACCTTGTGATGAATATGTATAGAAGCATGGGTGTCCCACCCTCGGCTATGAGTGAGATGAGTATGGAGCCAGACCTCAACAGTATTATTATAGGCTTTGTTATACGTATTGTTCTTTATCCCATCTTTGGAGCGATCGGTGGTGTATTGGGAGCGAAACTGATGGAGAAATAACCCAAATTCCCTTATTCAAATCTTGAGGAGAATTCCTGGAATATCCCCAGATAGGTCGATGGGGGTTCTTGGTATAATCAACAAAAACATCCCAAAAATTCTTGGAGATTGATGTTAAACCTTTGGTTATCTTTGGTTATTTTTATAAAAAGAGTAGCCCCTATGACCTCAGAATATCCAAGACATCAGAAAACAGGGAACTTGCGGTTTCGATCTTTCCGGCCCCGTGACCTACCAGGATTATGCTTCCAGCTATATCCGTATCCAGCATTATAGCATTCAAGGTACCGGAAACATTCAGTGGGTGATCCAATGGAACAAGCCGTGGAGAGACCTCCAGTTTGTTTACATCCCCGATCAATTTTATTACAAAGCCATGATTCTTTGCCAGTTCTACCGATTCTGGGGTCACTTCCTTTATCCCCGTAATCTTTACATCCCCAAATGAAATTTTTTTATCCATGAGGGAATTTGCCAGTATCACCAATTTTACCCCAGTATCTATGCCATTTATATCATAACTGGGATCCTTTTCAGCAATACCAATTTCTTGAGCCTCCTTCAATGCCATATCTAAGGCCAAATCCTCCTCAAACATCTTTGTTAGGATAAAATTGCTTGTTCCATTGAGAATTCCATATATGGAGTGAATCCTATTAATCTGCATGTTATTCCTATAGAGATTTATGATGGGAATTGCCCCTCCAACACTGGCCTCATATCTTAACTTAACCCCCCTCTTTTCAGCCAGTTTGTGCAGTTGAGAAAACCTCAATGCCAATGGTGCCTTGTTCGAAGTCACTACATGCCTTCCATTTTTCAATGCACAAATGATATGACTCAGTCCGGGCTCTCCACTTTTTATATTTCCCGGTGTGAGTTCCAGAACTATATCTGCATCAATTTCTTCAATTACCTCCAATCCCTTTATCGATCTCCAATCATTGTGCTTTTTCAGTTCCTCCTTTTCTGCCAATTTCAATGCAGATTCTAGGTCAATCCCTTTTTCATTAACCAAACTACCATCTATTTCACAGATAGCAACCACCTTAAGATCAATGTCATGATTCTTTAAAATTTCATTATGCTTCATAATAAGAACCCTAACAAAGCCTTTGCCAATCACACCAAAACCAATGATAATCAATTTTGCGGTTTTCATTTCTTACAAACTTTAATAAAGTTTGACACAACCGAGCAAAAGCTCGGGTGTGTGTCTGACTGAAAGTCAGCCACATCAAACGGCGGGTTACTTCGTAACCCACCATGAATTTAAACCTAATTAAACCTTCTCGGCTCTTCTCCCATTTTGAGGAAAGAATAATGTTATTTATTGGGTGTTGAAACAAAAATACTATTGAAGATAGGAAAAAACAACAAAGGCGGTGGGGTTCCTGCTCTTCCTGCATTTCCTATCGTTTTAATATCATCTGATAGAGTGTAGGAAGCCTGCAGAAACCTTCGTTTTAAAATATCGACTTTTTCTAATGGTCAGGAGGATCTCCACCCACATGATTGGAGTATCTTCAGCTTGAAGTACTCCAGGTCGCGGAATCCGTAGGCTCTCCGCTTGATAACGTTTATCTTGTTGTTGAATGCTTCGCTTGCTGCGTTAGTCAGACGATGCTTGAAATAGTTCACTATCTCGTAAAAGTACGATTTAATGGTATTGACTACTGCTTTGAACTGTTCTAGTCCTGCTTCCTCAACATTCTTGAACCACCTATTGAGCCTCTTCAGTGCGGTCTGCTCATCTTCTTCATCAAAGATGTCCAACGCCTGCTCTTTCAGGAGATACGCCTGATATAGTTTCTCATTCTCCTTCATCAACTCATTGAGCGTCTCTCTTCTTTATCATCCAGTCTTTTATTCGCTTCAGGATGATAAACTACTTCTTCTTGAACCTCTTTAGTGTTTCAGCATCAGCCTTGGCAACTCCTGTCTGCGTATTTTATCCAATGCTTCAGTAATCCTTCCGGCAACGTGAAACTTATCAAATACTATCTCAGCGTTAGTATTTTCTTTGACTGAGGCTATGTAGGGACCCCACATGTCCAGAACAACGACCTTTATTTTCCTGTATTTCTTTTTACCCAGATCTTTGAAAAACTTGTCTAGAGTCTTCTTCTTACGACCTATACCAACCCAGATAACCCTTCACAGAGTCAGATCGCGTACTACTGTTAGGTATTTGTGCCCCCTATAGTATGCGATCTCATCCACACCCAATTTAGTTGGGCTAATGGATTCAAGATCAGTTACAAGCCTGCTGAGATACTTCTTATCGATTCGCTTAGCCGTCTTCCAGTCGATTTCAGCTATACTGGCTACATCTCTTAAGCTCATCAGCTGACACAGCTTACTCACATAGTTCTCAAATCGCTTGGTGTAGAAACTGTACCTATCAACAAAGTCAAGTTTCTCCAAGCCACGATAACCACAATTACATTTGATCTTGCGCTCCCAGAAAACAACAAACACTTCCTCACCCCAATATTTAGATCTCTGATTCTTCGCTTGTAGGTACTTTCGATGTTAGAGCATCTCCTGCCACAGATGGGACAATCACCAGTCTTGCGGGTACAGTCTAAAAATAGAGTTATGCTATGCATATCTTCTACTACATCAGATAATTTATAGCCTCTGAAATCAAATAATTCCCTGAATATCGGGTAGCTTTAGACGAGACATTTTATATCACCAATAATAATATGCCTCGCTAAAGTTTTATCCCCTAATTTATCCTAAAGTTGGAGAAGAACTAAAGAGATTAAAGAGATTGAATATCTGAGGGACCAAACATATCGGGGGTGAATAAAATTAGACCTTTACCGAATGTGTTATATTCCATTATCAAAACTAAGAGAAGGGGATACAATACTGGAAGATATCCAGAAATAATCAAAGAATTCTTCGGGTATAAAGCAGCGGATTTTTTGAAAAGATATGAAGAAACTCAACAAGAAATAGAAAATGAGATAGGTAGGTATGGGTTAAAACGCGGGGAATATATTAATGGTGAACAAATGGGAGTACCACTTTCTATATGTATCCCACAAATATTCCCAACAAAAAAGTGGATCCAAACTAAATATTTAAATCTCCTCTTACATTCATATTTTGGAGTATGTCCTGAGTTAGAGGGTGTAATAAACATACGAAAATGGAGGGAGAAATTAAGTCCCAATCTTGTCATCAATGGATTCACAATTAATGGGAATTATTGGTTTTCATTCTCAACAAATACACTACTCCAAAACAAAGGAAATGTTGAGACTACAAGTATTCCTAAAGGTTATTTGAACATATTTAAAGCACCTTTCTTGAAATCTGAACTTTACGACATGCTGAGGCCTCTCTCTCCTTTGGAATGGGTTTGGTATAAAGATAGAAATGGAGACGAGTTTCTTGTTGATTTCCAAACGACTATTGGAGTTGTAAAGGATACGAAGAAAAACACAGTGTGGTTAAAATTACCAGCATTTGAGAAAAAAGAGAAGGTAGTGTATCCATTTGAATATGATAGAGCGATCACGCTCTCAAAGAACGATATTGTTGAGTGTATAATCATTCGTATACTCGATACAGATAAGAATATGATACTTAGAAAGGTTGAAATGTTGACTAAAGGAGATAGTTTTAATGTAATATCCTACATACTTACTCTTAAGCTTTGGAAAAATTATCTGTTAAATAAAGGAATTTTAGCGTGTAGAGAGGAAGAATTCAAAAAAACTTTTATAGAGGCGTGTGATATAGCATCAAAGTTCTTAAAGATGTCAAAGGCAGAACTAATAGAAACAAACATGCAAAAAGAACTCTTGATAAAGTCAATAGAACCCTATTTCTCAATAGTTGATGGTAATGTCTATTATTATCATCCAATCATATATCACTTTGGACTAAATAAAATTGAGTTACCTATATTCCAAGAATTTTGTGAAATGATAGCAAATGGTGGAAGTTGGTGTAAAGAGGGATTAAGAATAATCGATAGTGTTAAGAGAGCAGGTGATTTTTTTAATTTTCACCGTCAACTATCATTCTTTAAGCATATAAAAAGAATTACACGAGGGATAAAATGAATGAATGGGATAAAGTTAGAAAAATTTGTGATATTGAATATCAAAAATATGAAAAAAGTGCAGAAGTACCAAGGAATATTTTCTTGGAAAGAACAAATATACCATTTGATGATATCAAGGATATTATTCAATCCAAACTTCTGGTGGAATTAGATAAAGGTCAGTATCGTTCAATATTTTTAGAAATGCTTCGGTTACTGATAGATCATCGAATATCACTAAGAGGTGATTTTATCGTAAGATCATTTAAACTACGAAGGAGACAGTATCCTCGATTGAAATTTGATGAGGATCTTGATTTTTTGGAGAAATATACTACCAATAAAATAAAAAATGGGGTTGTTTCTGCATGTAATGTAATAAACATAAAGAAACTTACTAATTTTCAAAAGATTGCAATTGAAAATATTTTTACAACAGATGAACCACATATTATCTCTGCTCCTACAGGAACTGGAAAAACCTTAATTTTTCTTCTACCTGTCTTGATCCGTGCTATTGAAAATAATAAGAAAAAAGGTACCAAGGCTTTAATTATATACCCAAGAAAAGCGTTGAGTTCTGATCAGTTAGAAAAACTTTTAGGGGTGATCATTGCTCTAGAGGATGTATCTAGTAAAGATTTAGGGAGGATCTATATTGGAATTGATGATGGAAGTACTGCCAGAAGATGGTATAAACCAGGAGATAGATATAGTAGGCATGAACAAAAATTTAGGGGAATAAAATGTCCACTATGTGCTAGAGAAAAGCATGAGTCCTCATTAATAGTTAATGAAAATGAGAAGACAATAAAATGTGAAAGATGTAACAGAAAATTTAAAAATATTCTTTATACTAAAGAAGAAATTTGGAATAACCCAGCAGACATAATTATAACCAATAATTATGCCCTCTCTCAGAGGTTGATGATGAATGAGTCACATACTATATTTGGTAGGGGGTGTGAGGTTGGACCAAAATACATAATTATTGACGAGGTGCATACTTATAAAGAGGAGTTGGGGGGACACATGGCAAATATAATAAAACGTCTCCAAAATGTAATTAGGTATTACAATCCTGAAGTTAATCAGAAATTTATTGGGTGTAGTGCTACTATAGAAAGTCCTGAAGATTTTGGAAAAAAGATCTTTGATTCTGAGGTTATTGTAGAAGAATATCCCCAACTGGAGAGTAAAGATACAACCAGAGATGAATATCATTTCTTCGTCCTTCCAAGACAAGAAGTTGCAACTATGTTCTTGGGTATTCAAACTGCTTCGATTTTTGGTCATTTCTATAGACTAATGAACCCAAAGAATAAAATTTTGATGTTTATAGATTCTATCTCTGAATGCGAAAGGATGAAAAATCTCCTGAACGAAAATGAAATAGATAGAATATATATGTCACACATAACAAATGGAGATGACCCTACAAATCCATTTAATTGGGGACACCTGTTTGAATCGAGCGAACAACCTCTTAGAGTGGATATTCACCACAGTAAAGTTCCAAACAGAGAAAGAATTGAGGATGAAATAAAGAGAGGTGTTTTAGATGTAATTATTTCAACATCCACTTTGGAATTAGGAATAGATATAGGGGATGTTGCTGCTGTAATTCAATACAAAGTTCCCAGAGCTTTTGATGGGTATATTCAAAGAGTTGGAAGAGCAGGAAGAAAAACGGGTATGACAGTATCCTGTTGTATTATGGCTAATAGTTCTTATGAAGCATTTTATTTTGCAAATCCAGAACTGCTTGTATTTCCTGAGTTTAAGACACCAGTTGCAACAGATAATGATTATATAAACAAGAAACATGCTAGGGCAGCCATACTTGACTATGTTGCATGTAATGGTGCCGCAACGGGCGCAGATTGGTCAGAGTTCGTAAATGCTAAAGATGTAATGGAAAATATAGTAAAAATCATTGATGAAAAAACTAATGATTTAAAGCATTGGTTATCGCCGATTTATACTAACCCTTTAGAAGTCATTTATGATTTTAGGGCACAACTCAAAAATGCATTAGGTAAAGAAATTGCAAATAAGAATCTGGTAGGTATGGTTGAGTCAAAAAAATTTGATGAAGCTTATCTGAAGTTAAAGGAAACCAAACGGAACATTGAAAAGATAGAGGGTGAAATTAAGGATTTAAACGAAAGTTTCAGAAAAAAGTATAATTCGTTGGGGTGGATGATACTTAAACTTCAGCAAAAGGCACTGAATGTCAAAACGGAGAAAAGGATAAAAAATCTTGCAATCCAACTAGCAGAGGATGTGAAATGAAAGAAAAAATCCACCATGCTCATAGTGAATTGAAAGAAATACTAAAGAATGTTGAAATTGATGAAGGAGAGAAAAGAGAGATTATAGAAAAAATTGAAGATATGTTATATGAAGCTGAAAAAATAGAAGAACTCAAACGAGCTAAAGAAGGAGAAGAATCGTTAATAGATGAAGAAGCTGTAACAATTGATCTCGCCACCATAGAGAAACTAAGAGATAAAAAATGGACCACCATAGCTGACTTTTTAAATGCTATCGTACCTGGTTTTGATTATCTTCCATATGCTCATACTATGGATACTTCAATAGAGAATACCCTTATTACATATAAAGATCGTTATTCTAGACCTCTCCCTGGCGGAAATATTGAAAAGGAGGTTTCAACAGCAATATTTGAATTTTTACCTTTTGGAGCACATCCATTTAGAGGCAAATACTACACATACGCATGGACATCAAAAGCTGTAGTGCCATCATCGTTATTTGAGTTTTCCTACGAACAAATTCCGACAATTTTTCGAGTCCTACCCGAATTTAGGCGAAAATGGCGTGAAGGTGGGTTTGTTTTGATACCCCAAAGAATAGAACTTGTCGAGGTTAATAACGAATACGCATTTAGGGAAGGTAAAATGGCAAGGGGGCTCATTCCAAGGTTGCCTATCAGACATGCGTGTAACTTTAAAACATATCAATACTGTGAGGAACATAAGAAGAATAGAGATTTGGAAATGTGCAAAACATGCAGATTACCTCATAAAGATGAGTACTCCCCTCGTGTTTTGATATGCAATGTTTGTGGATGGACTGGAGAAGTACCTATATGTAATAAACACGGGATTGTTATGGAAGCATTGGAGTGGAATAGATTCACTTGCCCTCTTTGTGCAAAAGAAAATGTAAAAAATAGTATGTGCCAAAAGCATAATAGACGTATAGAAACAATCTCGACATTTGGTGGAGGTTCTATTGATAATGTTTGTCGGTTATGTGCAGAAGAAAGATCGGAATCAAAGGTATGTGGATTAAACCCAGCCCATACCTATATTGAGTTTACAAATTATCCCAAAGTATTTCCATTAAGCATTGGAATTTTAGATTACGATGGAACAGATCCAATTGAGACCTTAAACGGTGTTGATTATAAAAAGGTTGTGTATGGGGTTCAAAGGAAGATGACAAGGAGAACACAAAGACAGATACCTATCCGGCCTGCTTTAGGTTATAAAATAAATACCACAGGTTTATTATTTAATATTGGCAAATTGGATGAATTAGAGGATAAAATTGTTGGAAAACTTACAAGAGAGGATGCTGAAGATCTGAAAAGGAACCTACTTATGAAGTATATTTATATCAGATACAGGGATCCTGATATTAACGAATTTGAGTCTCAAAAGAGATATTATAATGCCTGTTTGGATTATCTTCTTGAGAATAAAAATGATTCTAAATTCTATAAGGAGATAGAAAGACTCTTGGATAAACCAATTGAAGATATTAGAAAACAAGATAAAGAATTCTTTGATTTTGTTTCAGAGACATTACTCCATACACTTACTCATGTATTAACAACTGGATGTTTAGTAACAGCCGAATGCTCCCCTGACGCCCTTACCTGTTGGTTTGCTAAACCTTATGCATTAAAAGAGAGGAAAGCATCCTTTGCAATCATTGAGAATTGTGAGGGAACAAAAGGTATCACTGGTTTATTATCAGAACGTTTGAAATATGTATTTGAAAATGGATATAAGATTATAGGAGAGTGTCCTATTTATGAAAATGACATCCGATTACAAAATCAGTTAAGTAAGGGTATTTTAGATAATGTTCCACATGAAGTTGCTCAGAATCTGAAAGAGCACTCCGAATTTATAGACCTATTAAATCAAATATTGCAAAAATTTCATGAGAATATGGGTATAATCCCTCCGTATTTCATTATTGAAAATTTTTTTTTCGATTTAAATAACGAGATTTCTCAAGAAAGATCAAGGAATCATTTAAACAAATTTGTAGAAAGATTTTCATTACATTACGACACAGATGAAATTTTATCCATTGCAACTGAGTGGAACAATGAGAAGATATTAACTGCGGTTATTTCAAGTATTATACCCTCATGTTACGATGGCTGTCCTTCATGCGTACAAATGAAGGGTTGCGAGTACGGCTTATTACAGGAGCATATGTTAAGTAAAAAACTTGCATTGGAACTTTGGGATTATGTTGAAGATAAACTCAGGCACAGAAAAGATCATGAAATATTATGGACCCTCCCAGTAGATATAAACGAACAGAATCCCCATACTATTTTAAACACATTTGAAAATTTTATAGAGGATGCTAAAGCATCTGTTATGCTCGCTTCACCATGGTTAAGTCCAGAAATTATGGAAAAATTAAAGGACATGATTAGGAAGTCCAAAAATATTAAAATAAAAATAATTACAAGTTCTGATAAACAAATTTCTTCCCATAGAGACGCTTTGCAGTTATTAGAACAACTAAAAAAAGAATATGAACAGAACATTTTAGTCGGAATCCATAATGAGAGTCATGCTAAGTTATTGTTAGTAGATAAAAAAATTGCGATAGTATCCTCGGCGAACTATACGCTACACGGTCTCAAGAAAAATAGGGAGATAGGAGTACTAACAAAAAATTTTGAGAATCTAAGAGAGTGTGAGTCTTTCTTTGATGAAATTTGGAAAGAAGCGAAGATTGGAGGCTTGAGAAAATATGTTTAAATTTGATAATGGCATCGGACTTCAAAGAGTTGGAAAATTAAGGATAAGGGACCGTAGAATTAGCACTCCCTCTATGTTTCTAGGCCAAAGTATCAAATCTCCTGTATCTCCATGGACTGATGGTGTTCCAGCAGATGGGGTTCTTCTGAATGCATATGAGATACTCTCATCCAATAAATTTAGGAATATTGCAGAGGAGAGGGGTATAAAAGAGATAGCAAAACATAAAAATGTGATTTTAGATTCTGGGGGATTTTTATATCTAAAAAAATCAGCAAAACAAAAATCTAAAGATGCATTTGATATATTTAACGGAAAGCAAGGAGAGTTAAGAAAAAAAATTTTCAAAATTCAGGAAAAATCAAATGCGATTATTAATGTTCCTTTAGACTGCCCTCCTGTCTATTCTGATCCTTATGAGGAAAGAAAGATGGAACTGACATTGAAGAATACTCGTTTTTGGTTTAGATATGGAAATGGTATAGAGAAAATGCCCGTTATCCATGCTTCCTTAAGTGAAAATAACTTTAAGACTGTGATGAAGAAGTTTAAGAGATACAAAACAGATTATATCGGACTAGGAGGATTAGTCCCAGTTTTAATGGGAAGGACTACTGAAAATGACAGAATATCCACTATCGATAAATTAGTGGACTTGAGATTAAAATTTTGGAGTAAATTTCTTCACGTCTTTGGTGTTGGTGGAACAAACACAATTCGTTTAATGTTTCTATTAGGTGTTGACTCTGTAGATAGTATCGGTTGGAGGATAAGAGCAGCTCATAGGATACTCTTGGTAGATGGTATTGGAGAACGACATGTAATCAAAAAAGAAAGGGGCTGGAGTATAAAATTTATATCAAATAAAGAGTGGAGATTACTTAGAGATTGTGAATGTCCAGTTTGCTCTTCACATAATTTAAGCAGGTTAAAGAAATTATACATTTCCTCATTTGAGCATAGATGTATTCACAACGCATGGATTCAGCAAAAAGAGGTTGAGATAGCTAGAGATCTTATATCCTCTGGAGAGTATGAGGAATATATAAAGAACCGCTTGAATACAGGTATCTGGAGAAAAATAACAAATTATGCATTTAAGAAATTAAAAGAGGAATCTAAATGCAAAAACTTTTAATTATATCTTGTTCTAATGCAAAACTTAAAGATATAAAACCAATACCAGCTATGGAACTTTACGATGGAATCAATTATAAAGTAATCAAAAAATTAAAGAGAGAGGGGAAGTTCCCGAAGAATTTGGATGTAATTATAATATCTGCCAAGTATGGATTTTTAGAACCAGATGATTTGATAGAGTACTATAATCAGAAGATGAACAAGAAAAGGGCTTTAGAATTACATGACGATATCCTACAGAAATTCAAAGTCTTTCTACAAGATAAATCCTACAATGAAGTTTTGGTTAATCTAGGGACGGAGTATGTAATGGCAATAGAAGGATTTGAGAAATTATTTGATAAAAACACAAAGATAGCGTATACAACAGGGGGAATAGGTCAAAAAACCTCTGAAATGAAAGATTGGATTCTGTCGATAAAGTGAAAAACCCAAATATGCAGAGAATTCTACTTCGACGCATCTAAAGGAACCAGTAAAGATTTGTATGGTCACACCTACAAGCTAGAGGTAACCATCGAAGATACTGTAAAAAACGATAGCATGGTGCTTGATCAAAGAAAAAGATAACAGGTTCAAGGTGATATACAGGACATATAGAAAAGCTGAGAAAGAACGTCGTGCAAGATTTGGCAAAACCATAGTGTTCACAGACATGCACCACTGGCATTCTAAGAAGATAGTGAAAACCTACAATAACAAATACCTGGTCGAGGATGATTTCAAGTGGTTCAATGATACTACATTGATTTCGATAAAACCCATAATCTTTGAAACAAAATAATTTCCTGAATACTTTTGAAAACCCAGAGCGAGTCACAGTAATCCACCAAGAATTATTATGATTCACTCACCAAAAAATTGGAGAAGAACTACCTTCTCTTTTTCAATCCAATGACCTTATCAGGAGAAATTTCTTTTCCCTGCAAATTTTTTCAACCAATTCTACAAAATCGCTATTCACCCTTTCATCTATATCGACATTCATCATTACCGATGATTTTTGCTCTGGAGATGGCATCACCACATCGATATCTGAAACCATACCCAGAGTATTTATCCTATCTATGGTGTCCTGAATGTCTGTATCGATGACATGTCCAACCAAGATGAATGATAATGACTTCTTTGTGTAATATTTCTTTCCCTCCACCCTGATCTCGGATATGTGCATTTTTTGCTTTTGCAATGCTTTTTTAATTAAATTTAGAGAGGATTGATCCCTTATCTGAAAGGAGATATGCACAGAAACGGAGTCCTTTTCCCCTCTGGAATGCGTAACGCTAATGATATTCCCACCATAACTGGAGATAGGCTCCAATACCCTGATCAACATTCCGGGAACGTCCTTTAGTTGTAGTGTCATGTCTATTTTCATGAAATGACCTCTATCTTAACATTAATTAGGTATGATACTATTTGTATTTATTCTTAAAGAAAACATATTTAATAAAATGCCATTCTGCAGTAACTGTGGTTCTTGGGTTTATAAAGATACAAAGAAATGCCCAGAATGTGGTTTAAATCCGAATGTCAAAGGTGGAAAAGTAGAGGAGCCTGATGATCAAGTGGAAGAAAAGGAAGAGAAAATTGAAGAAACATCCACTAATCGGGTGGAGGAAAAAGAGAGTAAAAAGATACCTTATGACCTTCAAACATCAAGATTTTCCACTAATATCTTTATAGAGCCTCTAAAGAAAGCCTTTAGAAATCTAAGGGGAAATCCATCGATTTACCTAATTGGATTGCTACTTTCTGCACTAAATGTACCTAACATGATAGTTATATTTGCTTTCCCTCCAACCCCTCTCAAATACCTGCTAGAATTTTCTTTTATGGTTATCTTGTTTTTCATTGGTGTGTTCTTCACAGGCGGTATATTGGGCATAGCAAGAGATTTGTTCCAAAACAAAGAATACTCATTCGATACATTTCTTGAAGAAGGAAAGAGAAACTATGTAAGATTACTCATAGGGGGGATATTATATCTTATAATTATTATAACATCTATTATTTTTATGTTCCT
>Ga0209410_1001146_pt1 | contig 12859 bp, 16 predicted proteins | sample Mar14436cmmetaG_FD_184135 | JGI IMG/M metagenome (GOLD analysis project Ga0209410, IMG submission 184135) | Marine hydrothermal vent microbial communities from Guaymas Basin, Gulf of California to study Microbial Dark Matter (Phase II) - Marker... ... | reverse complement strand
ATAGAAGCCCAAATCCAATATTTAGAGGGGACATTAAATAGGTTCTCTGAGAGGGATAAATACCTCTTCTCTAAGGTTGTTGATGCATACTCAAAGAATCAAATTCAAAGGGCAAACGTATTCGCCAATGAGCTAGCGGAACTGAGGAAGATGACGAACTTCATGATGAATGCTCAGCTAGCCCTGGAAAGGGTTGTGCTTAGACTGCGGACGGTCAGTCAGCTCGGCAATGCAGTTGTCAATATAGCCCCAGCAATAGAAGTCCTGCGAAGCGTCAAAGCTGGAATATCTGGGATCCTCCCCAACGCCGAAAGGGAACTGGATCAGGTTGGAACAATGCTTAATGACATAATGATTGAAGCTGGACATATGACTGGTATGAATCCTGACTTTGAAGTTGCAAGCGAGGATGCACGGCAAATCCTTAAGGAGGCAGCTATGGTGGCTGAGCAGAGAATGAAGGAGAAGTTCCCAGAGCTGCCATCCCTCAAGAAGACTGAAGATTACGGCGAGGACATCGAGCATTCACAATATTAGGAGGGATTGGAATGGCTGGTAACTTGGGGCTTGACGCCCCAAAGCTTATAGGGAAACCTGTAAGGTTGAATGGAGGGGAAGCGGGTAGGATAATCTCCTTCATAATGGGTCCATCAGGTCAGATCGAGGATGTGCTTATAGAGAAGGGAGGAAGCCTAGAGAGACATCCAGCTGAGATGCTACAGGTCAAAGGTGAAGACGTATTTTTATTATCGCCCATTGAGAAGAGGCTGGCATCCCTTTCGGAGGATCTCCCAAAGATAAAGAAGAGAAAAGAGATTCTGAAGGATCTGTCAGAACGAAATGTTGTGCCTTCTGGGATCATAGAGAGCCTCGCCAAGAGGATAGATGAGAGATTAAAGAGGCTTGAGGATGAGGCTAGAAGCCTCATAGAGGAGATAGAGAGGGAGGCTGAGATGAGAGAGGACAATATAAAGGCTCTGCAGATGGCCAGGGCCTTCTTAGAGATAGAACATGCGATGGAAACGATCGATGAGGAGGTATATAAGCAGTCGATAGTCTCCCTCCTCAAGGAGATGAAGAATGAGCAACAGAAGAGATTAGAGATCCTTCGAATAAAGGAGCGGATAAACTCTATTCTTGAAGGCGAAATTGAAGCCCCCGTAGAAGAAGAGGTTGAGGAAGAGCCTCAGCCGATTGAGGAGGAAGGCTCGGAGGGGGAAGAGGAAGAACTGATCCCCGTGAGCGCAGGCTCCGAATAGATTAATCATTCCTTCTTGGCGAGGTAAAAATGATCGATAGGATCTTCCGTAAGGGTCGGAAGCCGCTTAATGAGGCAATCTTGGAGGCAGTTAGGGAGCTTGGGAAATGCTACTCTAGAATTGAGCTTCTAAGATCGAAGCTTACAAAGAGAAGTAAGGATCTATTCGATTCATGCGTCTCCTGCATGGAGAGGGGATTGAAGACTAAAGCCTCAATATACGCGAATGAGATAGCTGAGATAAGAAGGATACTCTCAACTCTAGAATATATTCAGCTCTCGGTCGAGAGGGCAATAATCAGACTTGACACTATAAAGATGGTCTCTTCAAATCTTGAGTCTCTCCGTAGCATATTCGGTGAGGTTAGGGCGGCATTAAATCTCATAGCAGATGTAATGCCCTCTATGATTCCAGAAGTTGACAGATTAAACAGCGTTGTCAATGAGATAATTAAGGAGACCGAGTTTAGTATGCAGATGCCCACACCGATAGCGATGAATGATCCAAGCGTTGAGGGCATTCTGTATGAGGCTGCATCGGTTGCTCAGGAACGTATGAAGACTAAGCTTCCTGAGCCTCCGCTTGAGGGACATGCCGTCACAAGCGGATCTGCTGGGCGCTTAGTAGCTGTTTCAGCTCTTGGCGATGAATCAGCCGAGCCGGAGACTAACAGTTCTTCAGATAAGAAGTTTGATTTATCCTCTTTCTTGACAGAGGAATTGGTGATGGATTATATTGAGAGAAACGATGGGAATATGGATGTTGCTAGATGTGCAAGGGAGCTGAATATGTCATATGAGCGTGTATTGAGCACTTTGGATTCTCTTAGGAGGAAGGGGAAGTTAAAGGTTAAGCAGTGGAGGAGATGAGTGCCCTAGAGGAGCTTGAGAGAATAGCTATAAGGCATGCGCAGGATGCTGTGAGGCTTGATCGCGAAGGAAAAAGAGAGGAGGCTATCGCAGCCTATAAGAGGGCAATCGACTGCCTTTTGAGGCTGATACATGCATATCCAAACCATAACCTCAGCAGATTCTTCATCCAAAGAGTTAAAACCTATAAGATGAGGATAAGGCTGCTACAGGATATATGGATCGATGGAAGGACAGAGGAGGATGTGACAGGCTGCGGGGTTGAACAGAGAAACCAAAGTGATCAGATTAATGAGCTGATATTGCATGAGCCCCCAGATGTCCAATGGAGCGATATCATAGGACTGGAAGAAGCGAAGAAATCTATCAAGAGGGCAATAGTCTATCCATCTTTAAGGCCGGATCTCTTCCCGCTCGGTTGGCCTAGAGGAATACTCCTTTTCGGTCCCCCGGGATGTGGAAAGACCCTCCTCGCCGCTGCCGTTGCTAATGAAGTGAAGGCTACATTCATCTCAGTGGATGCCGCCTCGATAATGTCAAAATGGCTTGGCGAGGCGGAAAAGAATGTTGCAAGGGTCTTTAGGGTTGCCAGGGAGAGAGCTCCCTCGGTCATATTCATTGATGAGGTTGACTCGTTGATGGGCACCCATAGGCTTGAGGTTGGAGGGGAGATGAGGGTGCGAAATCAATTCCTCAAGGAGATGGATAGCATAATAGACAAGAAGAGGCAGATTCACGTTTATGTTATCGGCTCAACGAATAAGCCTTGGACATTAGATGAGCCCTTCATCAGGAGATTCCAGAAGAGGATTTATGTCCCACCGCCTGGATTCGATGAGAGGCTTGGAATCTTCAAACTCTACACTAAAAATTTGAGGTTGTCTTCGGATGTTGACCTTGAGGAGCTCGCAAGATTAACTGAAGGCTTCTCTGGAAGCGACATATTCGATGTGTGTCAGTCGGTTCAGCTCAAGGTGAGCAGCGAATTATTTGAGTCTGGAAGGCTTGATAGATCATCGTCTCCACGCGAGATCACGATGAGAGATTTCCTTGAGGTCTTAGAGAATAGGAAGCCGAGCATATCCGATACTTCCTTGGAGGCTTATGAGAAGTGGTTTAATAGATTTAAAGCCCTATAGGATCCACGTTATACCTGATTAAGAGAATAACAATTTATATCTGCAAGTCTTCTCCAAAATGATGACGCTATATAGGTGATCACTAATGAACAGTAGTGATGAAGAGGAAGAGATGATCGTTACTCCCTGGAGGGTAATTGGAAAGATAGATTATGATCGTCTAATAAAGGAGTTTGGAACGCAGCCTCTCACCGAGGATCTACTGAAGAGAATAGAGAGGCATGCTGGAGAATTACATCTGCAGTTGCGGAGACGCCTATTCTTTTCGCATAGGGACCTAGATTGGATACTCGATATGTACGAGGCTGGAAGAAAATTTGTCCTATATACTGGAAGAGGCCCTTCAGGCCCAGTTCATATTGGACATTTAGTTCCATGGATATTCACGAAGTATCTTCAGGACGCGTTTGATGCAAAGCTATATTTTCAAATGACCGATGATGAGAAGTTCCTTGTTAATCCGGACTTCACTTTGGATAAGACTAGGAGATTAGCCTATGATAACGCCTTAGACGTGATCGCCGTTGGATTTGACGCCAAAAAGACTAAGATAATCATGGATGTCGAGGATGCAGATATCATATATAAAATTGCGATTAGAGTCGCCAAGAAGATAACTTTCTCAACTATTAGGGCTGTGTTCGGCCTTAATGAGAGCTCAAACATAGGCATAATCTTCTTCCCAGCGGTTCAGGCGGTTCCATGCTTCATCGAGAGCGAATTGACAGGCGAGAATGTTCCATGTTTGATCCCAGCCGCAATAGATCAGGATCCATACTGGAGGGTGACGAGGGATGTTGCGCCGAAGCTTGGATATCTGAAGCCAGCTCAGATACACTGTAAGTTTCTTCCAGGATTGGGGAAGGGAGGAAAGATGTCGGCGTCCCTCCCTGAGACCTGCATATTCACGACTGACTCCCCAGAAGATGTTGATAGGAAGATTTGGAACGCCTTTACCGGTGGAAGGCCGACTGTTAAGGAGCAGAAGATGCATGGGGGAGACCCAACGATCTGCCCAATCTACTATTACGACCATTACTTGTTCGAGGATGATGACAGGAAGATCAAGGAGATATACATGAAGTGCAGAAGCGGCGATCTCCTATGCGGAGAACACAAAACGATGCTCTCTGAAAAGATAAAGAAGTTCCTAAAAGAGCATCAGAAAAGAAGGGAGAAGGCAAAGGATCTACTGGACGAGTTCCTATTCAAGAACCGATAAAAGTTATATCTGACGATTAAGACAGAATATTTTTGGAAAGCCCGGTGGTGTAGCGGTCAAGCATGGCGGGCTCTGGACCCGCTGACGAGAGTTCGAATCTCTCCCGGGCTACCATATAAAATTATCTTTTTCAGGATTGTTTGGCCTGTTTTTGTCTGTTTTGCGTGATTATAAGCCTAACAGTGCAAGGGATGTTGTTAGGGCTATAAAAATCTAATATATATTATGCTGATTATGCTTACATATATTATCCAACCAAATAACCCTCACAGCATTATCATCAATAATACTTTTCGTCATAGGTTTGATGATGTATGTAAGATATTGCTGGAGAAAAGACTGAAAATAAGCCGCTCCAAAATGTCCATTTCAGAAGTCTGAAAATGCTTCTTCTCTCAGTTATGTCTTCATGGCCTTAATGCAGACGAAGCCCTTCCCTCTAGGATTATCTGTCGGCTCCTCTATTCTAGGCTTTTCATGCGGCGAATATCCCAAAGTGGATTTTATGTCGGTCACCTTGAATGAGCACATCTCGAGTATCCGCTTAATCTCTTTCAGCGTGTAGAAGCGTGCGTGACTGTATATGGCATGTCCCATTCTTCCTCTCCTAATGTATTCCCTGCCCCAGCTCGAGTCTCTTGGGATCAGGCAGATCGCCAATTCACCTCTATACTTTAAGATTCTCCCCGCCTCAATTATGGCCTTCTCCGGAGATTTTAGGAAACATATGGTGGTTATCATAAGTGCGAAGTCGAAGCTTCCGTCCTTGAATGGTAGATATTCGCCTACGGCCATTACGGATTTCACTCCGCGTTTCAACGCGAACCTCAGCATATTCGCCGAGGGATCTATGCCTACATAGATGGGAGCTTGAGAGTCTAATATTCCAGTTCCAACACCGATTGAGAGTCCCTTTCCCTTAAGCCCTAGAGCCCTTATCGCTTTGGCTTCGCACTCATAGAGTTTGGGGTTCCTCTTGTACCATGAATCATATTTTTCTGCGTATTCATCGAAGATCCTGTGTGACAATTTGTTACACCTGGGCTCTCAGCATTCCGTACAATTTTTGTTTTGATCCTTAAAGCCTTAGTGCCTAAATATCTCAGTCCTTCTCATGCGCTTTGGAAAGAAATAAATCTACGTAATGGCATGTATCTTGCGGTGATTCATGTTTCCAACGCATAAAGATTGTATAAACTTCAGAGACGGCGTCTGCATGGTCCTAGGAGTTCCAGTAAACCCGAATGGTCCGGCATGCCCAAGGTTCACTCCTAGAAGTCCCATGTCACTTGCTCCCCAAGGTTCTGGTGAGGTGAGTCTAGAAGAACTGAAGTGTAGAATCGACGCTGCTGAGGCTAAGCTTAGAATTATCAAGTCTATGCTGGAGAAGTTAAGGTAGGATCTGCCTCGGCGCATACGGTCTCCCTACAATATAAATCTGTAAGAAGCGTAAATTTGAATTGTGCAGGAGATCCGCTATGGCTCTACATCGCATTATGAGATGGAGCGAGTTTAGAAGTCTAGTTAGAAGGTTTATGCCTAAAATCATATTTTATGCTAAGGAGTCGAATCCATTAGCTGTGCCTAAGGTCGGTTTGAAGCTGATGTTCTATCATGGGATGGATACTTATGTCTTTACGGATTATGCTGATGGAAAGGTCTTGCATAAGACGGGGATTCCTGTGGAAGCCTCTGGAGGTGAAGGACGCATAGATGATGAAGATATAAGGCGCTTCTTAATGGGGCATCTCGGCGATGTGAAGGTCGTCTCCTTAGGCTTCCTTTCGATTGATTGATTTTATATGTGCCGCTTCGCAGTTATGTTGCGAAAGGATTATAGTATATTATAGCAATGATTTATTGTGGAATAGTATGTCTGAAATATATGAGTATAAGATTCATGATTTTTTGAGGAAGTCTGGAGGATCAGCCTCTAAGGAGGAGATCTACAAGGCCTTCGGAGGAAGCGTTGAGGCTAAGAGAATGATCGATGAGAAGCTGAGAATGATGGAGCGCTTTGGCCTAATAACTATCGAGAAAGATGAAGTCAAATTGAAGTAGAGCTCAGCTCTCGCTGAGCAGAATCCATGTGCCCTAGAATTCACATTCACCTTCAAGTAGTGTGGAATCTTCTCTTTTTATTTTTGCAATCTTGTTATTGTAGGTTTTTGATTTTATAATTTGTTGGATGCCGTTTATAATGGAACGATTATCTATTAAATTTAAATCTGATTTCCACGTTATTTTTGTTTGACGCTACTGTTGGAAGTGTGATAGATGGATTATTTCATGGCGTTCAGGGAGACCGTATATATGCTTTTGGGCTTGCCAATAATATTTTATGGAGTTAAAATACTTCTTAGGTTGGGTAATGTTACTGTTTCATCTTCGAGATTATTTCTTAGGGGTGATAGATTTCTGAAATTTCTGGGAGATCTATTCTTCTTTTCTCTTTCATGCCTAGTCTTTGCTGTTCTCTTATATTTGTGGTGGCTGACGAATCTTGAAGTGCTTAGGATATCGGGTGGGTTAATCAGCATATTAGCCCTAACATTCCTTCTCTCAGCGGTTAGAAACTTAAGCCTGATAGTTGAGGCACGATGATGGAATACTTAAATCCAGTATTAGTTGGTATATTCGCATCTTTCATTGCATCATATTTAACGCTGAGGATACATCTGTATTCATCGCAGAAGATAAAATATTCCTTAGCTAGGCTCTTCCTAAGAAAGAATGAAACTGTGAAATCATTGAAGATACTAATCGTCAGCCTAATTGTATTCGCGTCTGGAAGGATGATTAGCATGCTGATATTACTGAATGTGCTTGAGGAATCGGCGATATATTATATTAGAGTTCCAATAGATCTGGTGGTAACTATACTATTGACTTACTCTTTGATGATCCTGTATAATGTGATCAAGCCGAGAGAGGTTAGACTGAGATCCTCAGATGCTCGTCAGCATTAGGCTAAAAGGCAGGTCTAATCGCGAAGTCCATCTCTTTCATGCACACAAAAAATTTCTTTAAAAAGTTTTTATACTCGCCGTTAATTTGCATTGTTGCATTTTTTCTATCCATTTTTTCATTTTATGTTTCTCGCTTGGCATTATACCCCCCTCCCTCAGGATGCACAGATCCTTTAAAAATGATCGTTGAGTAGCGATCGCTAGGTGAGCATCTATCTCTATGGATTCGAATTGAGGGTGATAGGTCTTGTTGGATGAAGATATTCTAGCCTTGGAGGGTGTCGGTCCGAGCACTGCTAAGAAGCTTATCTCTGCTGGTTATCCAACTGTTGAGGCTATAGCCGTTTCTCCCCCGCAGGAGATAATGGAAAGGACGGGTTTGGGCTTTAATACCGTCATTAAGATTCAGGAGTCAGCTAGGAAGTTGATGTCCTCAGACTATAAGACGGCGAAGGAGTATTATGAGAAGAGGAGACTTCTGAAGAGGTGCACGACTGGAAGTAAGAGGCTGAATGAGATCTTAGGCGGGGGAGTTGAGACTCAGGCGATAACCGAATTTATAGGCGAGTATGGCTCAGGTAAGACTCAGATATGCATGATGCTCTCGGTCACCGCGCAGTTGCCCTATGAGAAGGGAGGACTTGAGGGAGGCGTGGTCTTCATAGATACTGAAGGCACGTTCATGCCTGAAAGGATATATCAAATAGCCTCACATATGGGATTGGATCCTGATGCCGTTGCAAACAATATTCTCGTCGGCAGAGCCTACAACAGCGCTCATCAATGTCTACTGATCGATCAGCTATTCTCGATCTGCAAGGATAGAAACGTGAAGCTGGTAGTGGTCGATAGCATGATAAGCCACTTCAGAGGTGAATATGTCGGCAGAGAGATGCTTTCAGAGAGACAGCAGAAGCTCAACAAGTATCTGCATAAGCTCCTAAGACTGGCTGAAGCCTACAACCTGGCAGTTGTAGTCACAAATCAAGTTCAGTCTGATCCGGCTGCATACTTTGGAGATCCAAATAGGCCGGCTGGAGGGAACATAATGGCACATGCATGTACACACAGGGTCTTCCTACGTAGGGGAAGCAGAGGGACCAGAGTGGCCAAGATCATAGACAGCCCATATCTACCTGAGAGGAAGGCTACATTCATGATAACAGAGAAGGGAATAATAGATGTCGAAGAGGAAGATTCGGGGAAAAGCCGCTGAACAGACGGCCTGAAGCGATATATGCCCCTATATTTCTCTCCAGCAGATAATTGTGTCCCCGTTTCTTCTGATGAATTTTGGGCATCTGCCGCATTCGGTTATTAGTGTTGGCTGATTATCCTCTGGGCATGTAACGAGCTCCAACTTTACTATTCTGTATCTTGGCGGTTCCGGTTCTTCCCCATGGATCTCCCTGAATTCCTCAATTGTTAATTCCGGAGCGAATATATCTTCAATATCCACTACTATCATCAATCTCCTTATCTTTATTCGATTTATCTCCTTGAGGCTCATGCAGAGGCTCTCTCCTGTCCTCTTCTTATAAGTATCTCGAGCCATGGATTGTCCTTGAAGAATGACGGTAACTCCTGTGGGATCGTAACGCTCACTGGAGGAGGCTTCATCTCCTCGGCTCTAACCCTAACACGCATAGACTTCAACCTTGAGATCTCCTCGCTCAGCACCCTAACAGTCTCCTCCAACTCTGAAACTCTCCTCTTCAAGTCTCTTAGTTCATGAAGCCCCTTGAGGATCATCCTCATCTCATCGGAGCTTAACCCCTCATGAACGCTTATTTCATGTTGTCTTGCTGGAATAGCCTCCGTCACGCCATTTCCCCCGCAGATGAGGAGGCCAAGCCCATGCCTCTGAAGGATCCTTCCATCAAGGATGGTACTGTAGATCTTGGGCAGAGCCAAGTAGACCCTATTAGCCTTCCCGACGAGCCTCAACGACTGCAGGACGGCGTCAAGCAGCGAGTTTCTATCGGAGAGCTCCTCCTTCGAGAACACCTTAACGTATATGGTTGATTCTCCATCAGTAAAAGCGATGTTCGGCTTTAAGTCGGCGCTTGCCTCATCAACCGATAGAATCCTGTTTCCCCTACGTACAAAATATTCCTTTATCTGATCGATTATCTCACTCACGGAGCTTTAACCAGCCTTCCATTCTCTCCCAGTTCCATTCATAATCCTCTGGAACGGCATATCCATAAACTATGCATCCTCTCCAAACACTGAACTGGGGATCCTTAGTCATGACGATCTTGGCATCCCGGATTCCCTTCTCCTCTAGTAATAGGCGGATCTTCAACGCTGAGTCTGTAGCTACATCCCTGAATTCCCTTGGAACCTTCCATGCGAAGTTTCCTCCCGACAAGAGTATCTGCCCATACAGGTATGGCTGGAGCTCTATTGGACATCGCTCGACGCTCTCGATTATCGATTCTCCAAAGTCGATCATGCCCCTAAAGGTTATGTCTCCTATCCTAGCATCCTCAGGCTTCGGCATGCCCCTACTAAAATAGCTATGGAAGAGCTCATGATTCGGATTGAAGACGTACTCTCCTATAAGAAATCTCGTCCATGAATTCTCAGCCAAGTCGATCTCGATCCTCGTATTCGGAACCCTATATATAACCCTAAATCTCTCAGGGTTCTTCTTCGCCGTCTCAACGGCCTTCGTTAAATCCTTAGGTATCAACCCTATCTTCTCCTTTATCCTCCTAACGAATGCTTCTTCACGCGCTAGATCCCCATAGCCGCAATCCTTAAGTATCTCAGCGGTAATCGAGTTGGCATCTCCCCCTCCACGATTTATAGCGACAACAGCATTCCTTATTGGGTATCTTGAGATTGGACATACCTGCGTATTTCCGTGTCCAGACTCTAAGACTACGCATGTAGGTATCTTCTGCGCTATCGCCACCGCGAGGGGCTGAGGTATTATCGTAACAGCCCTTACAAGATTCTCCTCCTCGTCTATTTGTCGGTAGATCTCGAAGAGCCGCTCATACATGTATCTCGGCGCTATCGATGAGAGTGAGGCTACAACATAGAATCCATCAAACTCCTTTTCGGGGGGCTTGAAAGATTTCAATCCATACTTCGTAATCTCATATACAACCCTCCACGCTCTCTCATCATTCTTCCTGATGATGCCATTCTTCATTGGATATACCATTCTTAGAGTTAGATCCTCCCTGCTTCCGAGGTATAGGGGGATCTCCTTCCCAACTACAACCTCTCTGGGAGCCCCCATAATCCTATACATTAGGGAATCAGTATCAGGAAAATATCCCCTATTCTCTATTATCTCAGGAGTCTCCCCGCATGTTATGGGTCCAAACTTAAAATCTGACGTTCCATAATCCGCTCCGAACGTGTATCGGCGCTTATACTCCTCGCTCATAACTTCATCAGCTTCTTGATCTCTCTTCTATAAAATCTCTCCAAACACATCTTTAAAGCATTTCTCTGAACATCTGACAGCGACAAGCCCTGCAACTCGGCCATTTTTAGACAGGATTCCCTATAGCATAGTGGAATCCTGACTGAGATGACGGCCATCGGTTCCTCCTGGAATATCGCCCTTAAAATTCCACTTGGCTCTCTAGAGTCCTTCCTGAGGGTTCCGAGGAGATTCAGCATTCCCCTACTAGGATAGGCCGTTAACTTTAGTATCTGACCGCCCACGTCGAGTATGCAGCTAAAAGTCTCCTCGGTCTCTCCAAGCCATGCCAGACCGAAGTTTTTAGTCCAGCTTCTCAACCTTTCAAAGTCAACGTTTCCCCGTAGGCTGCAGGAGAGATCGCAGTATCCGAATTCTTCAGTCGATGCCATGAAGATCTCATCGAGGAATTTGGGCCTCTGAGTTGAGAATCTGAACGGCACCCTGACTTTTCCATCCTCAACCTCTGGAATGAGGAATTGGGAGATCCTCCCATCCTCGAAGATGTAGAATCCCCCCTCCTCCCCCTTGAACCTTACTCTCTTCTTGAGTAGATCCACGAATCTAAGCCAGTAATCATCCCCGCTAAAGTTTGACCTTCTCTTCATATAACATGTGATCTGACCAGAAATCGATATATCCCCAACTATTATTGAGCACCCCTCTTAAAGCCGTAAACGCCACATAAATATTTGATGATGGGCATTTTAAGCCTTTTTTATCCGGCCATCCAGGTCTAATCCTCGGCTGACGGACTGAACCTCAATACTCTACTCAAGAACTTTATCTCACCAATACTGGAGTAGTGTCCATCAAACCACACGTAACGAGGCTAGAAAAGCCCGCTCCTAGTATTCATCGGCTTCCAGCTGCCTATCCCAAACTCCGCTTAGATCTAAAAGCCAAGGCTTGCCCCGGTGGAATTGCTGTAGAACACCAATATTCGCATTCTCAGCCTACAGTGGCTTTATTTTCAACAAGCGCCTCAGATAACCCTTAAACTCTTCCTCTTTTCCCTAATCTCCTTAGATTCTATTTTTCCTCGCATTTAATAGTCTCTTTTATATACGTTTTGGCTATAGGCTTCTCCGCGGCCTTCTTCTCTGGCTTCTTCCTCTCGAGGTCTATTCGTCACTAGGGTCTTTGTTTCATGTTCTTCGAGAGCATCGCCCCAAGCAAATCCGCCTCCGAATCTATAAAGATATAGGTTTAATGCTATCGTTAGGTATCCTCCAACCGTAAGGAAGATTATGGATATGAAGATCCTGATGGCTTGATGTCCAATCATTAGGTTGGTGAATCCGAGAAGCCTGTCAATGAAGAATCCGAGCAACACGCAGAGTGCCGGGATGATTATCATGAAAATGAGGAATGCAGAGATAAAAATTAAGGCTTTCTTCACTCTTCCCTTCATTGTCAGAATCACCCTAAAAATGGCAGGTAATATAAAGCTTATTTAATCCAGCCAGTCATGTGCTAATAAGGCCTCTCTGAAACGTTCTGGAACAGTCTTCCCATGATATTCCTTATCTAAAAGTTCTTAATGAAAGCTAATCGGCTTAAATATTGAAGGGAATATTTGAATGGCGGGATAAACGGCATGGATGAGATCGTAGTAACGGAGGATCTATGGAGGATCTACCGTATTGGAAGCGTTGACTACCCGGCTTTAAGAGGCGTCAACATGAAGATTTACGATGGTGAGTTCGTAGCTCTTGTCGGTCCATCTGGATCTGGAAAGTCCACGTTGCTTCACCTTATAGGCGGTCTTGACAGACCCACAAAGGGGAAAATTATGGTTGAAGGCGTAGATCTCTTGAGTCTGGGAAGAAATGAGCTTGCCGAGTATAGAAATGAGAAGATAGGCTTCGTCTTTCAATTCTTCAATCTAATCCCATACTTGACGGCCGTTGAGAATGTTGAGCTCACGATGTCAATATGCGGTTTATCTCCGAA
>Ga0209410_1001144_pt1 | contig 12861 bp, 10 predicted proteins | sample Mar14436cmmetaG_FD_184135 | JGI IMG/M metagenome (GOLD analysis project Ga0209410, IMG submission 184135) | Marine hydrothermal vent microbial communities from Guaymas Basin, Gulf of California to study Microbial Dark Matter (Phase II) - Marker... ... | reverse complement strand
GCAATATGTTTATATACTTATCCCTTTAAAGAGACAAAAAGCGATTTTTGTCAGGCGCCCTTTGTTTTATCTGTATATAATTGTAATTGTAATTGAGTAAGTTATGGAAGGAGACCAACTCAAAAGGTGAAGAGAGGTGAGCCAGTTATGAACATTATTCAAGTAAAATGGCATGGGGAAATAGTGTCTGGAAAAATAAAAGAAAAATAAATAAAAGGGAAGAGGAATAAGTTGTGAACTTGTGAACGCTCGGTACCTGGCTAATGGAAGTATATGGTGAGGGTTTTTATAAATACACCACAAAATACACCAACCCCACAATCTATTCCCCTCCTATCCTCTGTGCTGTTAAGGTAATAGTAATTAAGAGGATAATCTGAATAGTTTTTGTCCATACCCCAAATCTCGATTTTGTATCTACCAGTGTCAGCAAATGTCATAAAATATAATGGAAGTTTCATTACTGTATCATTCACCACATCGGAGATAAAATCTGTATAGGCAGAAGAATCACCCTCAAAGAAGGCAACCAATCTAAACCTCTTAATTCCTCTAATAGAGCCTATAATAATTGAATCACTGGCGGTCAATGTGCAACCATCGGGTGGATAAATAATACTGAATGAATCTGGCATCTCCATATAACCGTGCAGTTCACCTAGACCTGGACTATTGAGATAAAGTGAGTATATCCCACCAGGTATTACAGGGACTGTATCAACTGAATACATTCCAAGGGAATCAAATTCAAACCTGAATGTATCTGTATTTTCAAGAACAATCTCCATGTTGATTTTTCCCACATTGAATATATCGTCTTCCATTCTGTGTGTTCTATCAAGAACTGCAATACTTCTCCTGTTATTCCTCAACACAATAAAAACATTCCACTCAGGCTGATAAGGAATTTCAGGAATAATTTCACAACCCGCTATAAACAGTGCAAGAATAAAAATCTTTTTCATAGTTTCAACCTCACACCAGCAGTGATTATGGGTATAGGAAGTATGGATATGCTCTCCCTCTGAACCTGTCCATTCTCATCAATATAGTAATCATAAAACAGAACATTCCTCCTTGCATAGAGATTGATGATGTCAATATAAAAACCCATATTCTTTTTCTTACTTTCTATCATCTTTTCAATGTGTAAATCCAGCCTGTGAACAGGGGGAAGCCTTCCTGAATCCTTTCTGCCTTGTATTACAAATGGATATTCAACAAGGGAATCGCTTCCCATGTAGATATCAATATCCCTTCTGTAATACCAGCCCATGGGTGCAGCAAATGGCAATCCTGAACCAAATGAGAACCGAGCGGAAACAGTAAGCCCCTTTAGAAATCCATGTTTCGCTCCTGATGAATAGCCAAGAAATAGGTTCAGGTTATGCCTCCTGTCGTATCTGGGTGAATATACAAGCGTATCAATCCTCCTCTTTGTTATACCAAAGCCATAGGAGAGCCATACAGAGAAATTTTTTATCTTCTTTTTAAGCAAAAGCTCCACACCCATGGCGTATCCACTTCCCCTTTTAAGAGATTCAGCAGGGATACTGAAGAAATCAAAAAATTCACCGGGGATAAGGACCCTCTCGTACTTCTTATAATATGCCTCAACCCTCAGGTTTTCACCATCACCGAGCCACTTTTCATACCCACCTACAAAATGCCATGCCCATGGAATATCACTCTTTATGGGTGTCCAGAAGTCATAGAGTAAAAAGTAGGACTCCTGGCTATTCAATGTTGCAATATACTGGTGGTATATTCCTCCTGAGAAAAGAAGGTTTGTGTTCTCATCCAATCTGTACTTCACACCTGCCCTGGGTTCAATATAAAAATTATCCGAAAGATAGAGTCCTCTTAATCCAAGATTGAATCTCCATATGGGTCCAGGAGATGCCTCAAGATTCAGAAAACCTTCATAAGGAACAATAATGTCGTTGGTTGAACGGGAAAATGATGTATCAGGAAGCCCCAGTTTGTCGTGGAAGAGAATCTTGTTCCTCTCAATGCCCACCTGTATCTTCCTATCCTCTCCCAGAAAAAAGTCAACATACTGAATAACAGAGTAATTCTCTATTCCCTGTGAACTGTAAATTGTATCAGGCAGAAGCCTGAAATCTGTGTTGAAAATGGTATGGGATAGATATGTGTTGAAAAAGAGATTTCCCTGTGCCCTTTCAATCCTCAATACCTCTCCAGTATTGCCCCATTTCAACAGTATCCTCTCATCAGTTTCCTCTGCACTGAAATCAAGAACATCCATTCCCTGCATAAATGTTCCAGAAATCTTTGTGTCCTTCCACCTATCAATGGTTGTTTTACCAATCAGGTCATAAAAATAATATGGAAGGGATATATCCTGATGCCAGAGTTTCCCATACAACCAGACAAGGAGGTCAAAGTATGTCCTTCTTCCACTGAAAAAGAAGGTTCCCCATGGAACGGGTCCCTGTAATGTGAGTATGGTGCTTATAAGCCCTGTTGAGAGGTTCAACTGGTACTGATTTTTGTTACCATCCTTTGTAAGTACTGATATAACACCTGAAAGCCTTCCACCGTACATTGCAGGATACCCCCCTGTATAGACCTCTATATTCTTCACAATGTCTGGATTGAACATGGAGAACAGTCCAAAGAGGTGTGATGTAGGATTATAGACCGTGATATGGTCAAGGGATACATATACCTCATCAGGGCTACCACCCCTTATGTATAGTTTGTTTGAAAGGTCATGCATCGTGACAACACCCGGCAAAATCTGGATTGACCTGAACACATCTGCCTCAAAGAACGAGGGGAGGTATCTTATTTCAGAAGGCGTAATGGTAATCCTGCTCAAGTCAACCGCCTTTTCAAAATCCCTTCTTGATGCAGTTATTTTTACCCCCTTGAGATATATGGGTTCAGAAACAAGTCCAATGTTTAGATTCAGGGTTGTATCAGAAACCATTGTAATGGTCTTCTCCCAATCCCTGTATCCAATGAAACTCACCTTCAGTGTATATTCGCCTGCTGATGGGAACTTAAGATAAAAATATCCCCTTTCGTTCGATGCCACACCCATATCGCTCCCCTTTACCATAATATTGGCAAAGGGGAGTGGCTCACCTGTATCCTTATCCATTACATACCCTGATACAGCAAATGATATAATGAGAAGTATCATCTGAAGTACTCCACTGCATTTATAAATATCCTGAGTCCATCCCCACCTTCCCTTCCCCGTTTCCACTCTGGATGTGAATGCCTGAACATGTTCCGCTCTGGATGGGGCATCATACCAAGAACCCTTCCCGTTTCATCAGTCATCCCTGCAATATGCAAAGCTGAATCCGATGGGTCAAAACCTTTATAAAAAAGACATGCATAACCCTCATTCACAACCTTTTCCTGCACCTTTTCATCCATAAACACAACCCTGCCCTCAGCGTTTGCAACGGGAAGACTGATGTTTTTAATACCTTGAAGGAATACACACCTTCCAGATGCCTCAAGTTCAATCCAGGTATCAATGAACATACCCCGTGTATTCATGGTCAATGTAAGGTGCTGTTTACCGTCAAGGAAGGGAAGGATACCAGATTTAACAAGTATCTGGAACCCATTGCATATTCCAAGAACAAGCCCGCCTCTATCAACAAATCCCTTCAACTCATCAAAGAGAAACTTCTCAATCTCTATGGCCATCACCTTACCCGCACCAAGGTCATCACCATAGGTGAATCCACCTGGTATAACAAAGATGTTGAAATCCTTGAGAATTTCAGGACTCTCCATAAGTTTCTTGATGTAAACATCCTCTACATTTGCACCAGCGCTCCTCAATGCATGAGCAGTCTCAACATCACAGTTTGTGCCGGGGCCTCTCAATACCAATGCCTTTACCATTTTATTCCTCCACTGAAAGCCCTGTAAACATGGTCCATGTCAAGGTCAATTACTCTTTCACCATTCACATCTATTATCAGCCTTCCATTCCCACCTACAACACCTATCCTCTGTAAATATATATCCTTAAAGGACTCCAGAAATTCATTCTCACTTTTCCTGTCCACCTCAACAATAAACCTTGTGTTGGACTCACTGAAAAGGAAATAATCAGGTCTCATATCCGTTTCAAAGGAGAACTCTCCACCCATGTGAAAACACATCTCTGAGATTGCAGCACCTATTCCTCCCTGGGATACATCGTGAACAGCCTTGAAGAATCCCTTTCTCACCCCATCTGCCACTGCACAGAGAACACGTGGTGATAAAACCTTATCAACCTCTGGAACAATACCCCTCTCCTTTATTCCCCTGTAGAGAAAGTACTGGCTTCCACCAAGTTCCTTCTTTGTATCCCCGATCAGATAGACTGGATTACCAAGTGTCTTGAATTCTGGTGACATGGCAAGCTTATAATCCTCTAAAACCCCTATTGCAGATATGAGGAGTGTTGGTGGGATTGACCTGAATCCATCACCCATTCTGTACTTATTATGCAGGCTGTCCTTGCCTGAAATATAAGGGACACCATAAATCTTTGCATATTCATAACAGGCCTTAACACTGAGGAAAAGGTCGCCAAGTATCTTCGGGTCATCTGTGTCACCAAAGGCAAAGTTGTCAAGGATTGCTGTGTTCTCAAGTTTTCCTCCACAACTCACAAGATTCCTCAATGCCTCCTCAATCACAGAGGCAGCCATCCTGTAGGGGTCTATTTTACCATAGTGAGGATTTATTCCATTGCTTATCACCACTGCCCTCTCTGATTCAAGAACTGGCCTTATGATAGCACCATCAGAGGGAAGACTGCCCATGAATGGTTTCAATACACTTCCTCCCTGAACCTCGTGGTCATACTGCCTCACAATCCACTCCTTGCTTGCCACATCAGGCATCCTGATTACTCCCATGAAGACATCATTCATATTGTCGGGTTCAGGGATATCAATATCCTCCATCCTATCCAGAATGGTTATCTCCCTTTCAGAAAGAGGTACACCGTTATGGAGGAAATCCATGTGAATATCACACACCACATTACCATCATAGTAAAGCACGAGTTTTTTGTCGTTTGTAAACTCACCTATTACATTTGCCTCAACATCCTCCTCCCTGAATACCTCCAGCAGCCTTTCAATGTCTTCCTCTTTCACAGCAATCACCATCCTCTCCTGCGACTCAGATATCCAGATTTCTGTGTATGATAATCCTGAATACTTAAGAGGCACCCTTTCAAGGTAAACCTTAGCACCTGTATCCTTACCCATCTCCCCAACTGCTGATGACAGTCCACCTGCACCACAATCAGTGATTGACTGTATAAGCCCCATATCCCTTGCCTTTATGATGCAGTCAAGCATCTTCTTCTCCTCAATGGGATTACCAATCTGCACAGCAGATATGGACACATCAAGTGATTCCTCTGTTAACTCCATGGATGAGAATGTTGCTCCATGTATCCCATCCCTTCCAGTTTTCCCACCAACAAGGACAATTTTGTAACCCGGTTTAATCCCCTTCTTCAATTGTTCCCTGGGAATTACCCCGATGCTCCCTGCAAAGACAAGTGGGTTATGTAGAAAGTCGTCACTGAAACAAACAGCCCCATTCACAGTTGGAATTCCCATTCTATTACCATAGTCCCTTACACCTGAAACAACACCACGAACAATCCTTCTCGGGTGAAGCACACCTGATGGCACATCCTCCAGTCTCATCTCTGGATTTGCAAAGCAGAAAACATCAGTGTTTGCAACGGGCTTTGCACCCTTTCCTGTTCCAAGTGTATCCCTTATCACACCCCCAATCCCTGTTCCTGCACCACCATAGGGTTCAATGGCTGAAGGATGATTATGGGTTTCCACCTTGAAGGTAACCGCATACTTATCATCAAAGGCAATTGCACCAGCATTATCAATAAACGTGAGCAGTGTCCATGGTGCATCTATCTCCTCCGTTGCCCTCTTTATGTATGAGAACAATGTTCCCATGTTCTTCCCATTGTGGATAATAGTGGATTTGAATGTCTTGTGATAACAGTGCTCACTCCATGTCTGGGCAATAGTCTCAAGTTCGCAATCGGTTGGCTCCCTACCTATCCCTCTGAAATACTCCTGTATCCTCCTCATCTCATCAAGGTTCAGGGAGAGAACACCCTCCCTGGAAATCTCCATCAGCCTTTCATCATCTGCATTGATTATCGGGACATTTATCAATCTGAACTTATACTCACGGGGTTTGATGAATACCTCATCGGGTGAATCTATCACCTGTTCAACAACGGGGTTCATCACAACCCTGTTGAGGAATATGTTTCTCTGTTTATCATCAAGTGTTTTCTCAACCTTAATAAACCTGCCACTCCTTGCATTCTCAACAGGGATTTTCAGTATCCTGGTTATCTCTTTTATTGTCTCACCCACTGAATCAAAAACACCCGGTCTGGAACTTATCAGGAACCCATCACTGAAATCAGGGGATGTGTCAACAGTATTCACAACAGGGTCTGAAACAATACTGAGGGCAATCCTCTCCAGTTCCTCCTGGGTCAAATCCCCTTTTATGAAATAAACATCAAAGAAATCAACCCTGCCAGTATCAATGTTGAAAAGTTTTGCGTCCTCCCTTATTCCCTCCCCTCTCACATCCCTGAAACCTTTCCTTGTCCCAACCTTGATTATTCCTATCATCCATAACCCCTTGCGTTTTGTATCCATCCCCTAAATCCTCTCGCACAATTCAGAACACTCTCATACTCCTCATGTGTGATGAACCTGGAAATCTCAGAATACTTATGTGCCTTATAAGCAGGGAAGTACTGGTCCATCAGACTGATATAGGTATCCTGAGAAACCTCCTCTCTCAAAAACCTGAGAGACTCCTCTGTCCCGCTTACCCCGTTTGGCAGGACAAGGAGCCTGACAAGTAGTCCCCTTACTGCAACCCCATCAACAAGTTTAAGGTCCCCAACCTGTCTGTACATCTCCTTTACTGCCTCTCTGTTGTGTTCAACATAGTCCTTAACAGCAGAGTATCTGGCTGCATACCTGTTATCACTGTATCTCATATCGGGCATGTAAATATCAATAATACCTTCAAGTAATCTTAAAACCTCAAGGGATTCGTATCCAAATGTGTTGTACACAATGGGTATGTTTAAACCTCTTTTTGAGGCAAGGTAAATCCCATGAACAATCTGGGGAACATAATGGGTTGGGGTAACAAAGTTGATGTTGTGTGCACCTGAATTCTGGAGATAAATCATCATACTGGCAAGTTCCTCTGGTGTGGTTTCATTCCCGTTCCCCATCTGTGATATGGGATAATTCTGGCAATACACACACCTTGAAAGACAATGGGTGAGGAATATAGTTCCAGAACCGTTCCGACCACTGATTGGTGGTTCTTCACCAAAGTGGAGGTTATAACTGGAAACAAAAAGCCTTGAATCTGCCCTGCATGTACCTACCTCACCTTTATCCCTCATAACCCTGCATTCCCTGGGACAGAGGACACATGGAGAAAGGAGAGAATATGCCTTATCCACCCTCCTCTTCAGTTCATTCTCACCAAGTTTTAAGTATGATGGAACAAATTCCTTCAACATAACTGAATAGATACAGAATTATTGAATGGATGTCAACCTCTTATCATGTTTTGATTGTACTCTTAACCTTGAGGGTTCTCAACCTGTTTAATCCTGCACCAATCTCAATCCCCCTTGGCCTTGACAGGTCAAGTGAAAATCCTTTGTTCAGAAAATCCACACCGCTCTGTTTAAGCCTTTCCTCAATCCAGTCAACACACTCCCTTATGGTCTTTTTACCATCCATCACATCCTCCCTCATCCTGTAAATTGCCATACCAATCGCCTTTGTTTGGGCTGTTTCAACAATCTGTTCAACACAGGAAAGGTCTATTGTTTCCCTGCCAAACCCTATCTCATCAATATCCCTTGCCTTTATCTTCACCTTTCTTCCCCTTGATGGGTCAATACTATCTGGTAGAGGTATCCTGCACTTTGAAATTCTCAAATCTTTACTGGTCTCAATCTTCCTCCTTGTAGGATGAATCCTTATAATCTCCCTTGCCCTTTCACTCACATCGTATGGTATAAATTCCTTCATCATTATCACCCTGTCAGCAACATCAAGATAGTCACCTGCACCACCCATAACAAGGATTGTGGATATTCCAAGATTTTCGTACAGTTCCCTCACACGGTCAATGAATGGTGTTATGGGTTCATTCTCCTTTGCAATCAACTCCTGCATCCTCTCATCCCTTATCATAAAGTTGGTTGCACATGTATCCTCATCAAGCAGGAGGAGTTTCGCACCGAGTTCTATAAACTCCATGATGTTTGCTGCCTGGGATGTGGAACCACTTGCATTGTCTGTAGAGAACTCCTCTGTATTCTTCCCATAGGGAAGGTAACTGATGAATGGTGAAATATCAACCTTCTCCACCCTCCTTCCATCCTCAGCCCTTATCTTCACTGCAGTGTCTATTGTAACCACGTATTCCCTTCCATCACCGGGTATGTGAGGATAAACACCCCTTTCGATTGCCCTGAGGAGTGTTGACTTACCATGATACCCACCCCCTGTAATAAGTGTGACTCCCTCTAAAATACCCATCCCTGATATGGTTTCCCCATGGGAGAGTCTAATCTCTACCCTTAAGGATTCAGGACTTCTGAATGGGACTGCATCTTCAAGGGGTCTATCGTCAACACCCGTCCTTCTTGGCAAAATTGCTCCATCAGGGATAAATGCAACAATCCCCATTTTCTCAATCTCTTCCTTAATAATGTGATAATTTTTTATAGTAACCACCCATGTATTGAGTTTCTCTTTATCATATCCCAATATGTGCCTCGCAACCCGGGGGATGTCGCTGAAAAACATATCCTGTGCCTCTCTACCAGTTATCCTCCTCCCCCTTGCAGGAAGTCCTATCTGGAGTCTGAATTCTATCTTCCCGTTCCTGAAAACAACATTTGTCCTGTCTAGGATTTCCTGGCCATTCTTCTGAATGGTTATCAGTCCACTTTTACCAGAGCCCCTTATCCTTGATACCCTTTTTGTCCCCTCATACGCCACCCTTCCAAGATAATCACAAACAGCCATCTTTTCGGGTGATTTCAAAAATTCGTCTGGAATGCCAAGTTTTTCGGTGTCAAAAACAATCCTTATCCTTGTGGGCGAGGCAAATGGGTCACCCTGAACCCTGTCTATAATGAGCGAAAAATCAGGAAATCTATAAAACCCTTTCAGGTCTTTATAAGCAGGATAACCCTTCCCATCTATACGAGTGAGAATCTTCTTCAGGTTTTCCATAATTCTGCATTGGGGTCAGCCCTTACATACAGGTCTCCAGGCACACCTGAAAATCTAAGATAACCTGTGAATGCAATCATCCCTGCATTGTCAGAGGTAAAACCTTTTGGAGGGAAGTACACCTTTTTGAACTCTTCCTTAACCCTCTTCTGCAAGTATGTATTTGCGGATACACCTCCGGAGATTGCTATTGTATCAATCCCTGTTTCATTCCTTGCCCTGATCAGTTTCTTCATCAATCCCTCAATTGCAGCACGCATAAATGCAAGTGAAATCTCTGGTATCTTTTCCACCCTTTCAACAACAGAGAGTTTCCTGTATGCGTAAAGCACAGCAGTTTTCAGACCACTGTAACTGAAATCAAGGCCCGGAGGGTCTGGAACAGGGAATAAAAAATCGCTCTTCTCGGCCTTTTTTGCCCACTTCTCAATTGCTGGCCCACCCGGATATCCTATCCCAATAAGCTTTGCTACCTTGTCAAATGCCTCTCCACATGCATCATCAAGGGTTGCACCCAGCAATTCATAATGCCCAATTCCATTCACCATATAGAGTTCTGTATGCCCACCTGAAACAACAAGGGCAAGGAATTTATCCTCCGGGAACTTTTTCTGAATAAAGGGCGAAAGGAGATGTGCCTCAATGTGGTTTACTGGTATGAGCGGAACACCCAGAGCAAATGAAAGCCCCTTTGCATAGGATAAACCCGTTAAAAGAGAACCTACAAGACCCGGTCCATAGGTCACGGCAATTCCATCTATTTCATTCAGTTTTATGCCTGCCTGAAATATGGCACTATCAAACACATAGGGCAGTTTCCTTATGTGGTCCCTTGAGGCAATCTCAGGGACAACCCCTCCATATTCAAGGTGTTCCAGCTGGGTATATACTATGTTTGATAGAATGGAGCCATCCTTCAATACAGATACAGATGTTTCATCACAGGAGGTTTCAATCCCCAGTATAATCATGGAACGACCTTCACAACAGAGGGAATGACCTTGATAAGTTTGCCACCGAGTGAAATGGTTGTGTAGTTCCCCTTCACAGGAACAGAATCTGTTAAAACCGATGTAAGATTTTTTAGGTACCTTGCAGGGCCGATAACAAGAACGGAATCAGGGCTTGCCCTGAGCCCATTTGAGAGAACAACCTTAACCTTCTTCTGAACAAGGGAATCCACATCCAGTGTCATCTCTGCCCTGCCCATCACCCTGAATTCAAGATTACCCGCAATAATGGGGAATTTCACATGGTTCTCATCAAGGGGAATCTTCTTCTTTCCTGGTTTAATACCCCTGTCCACTTTTACCTCAATGTGTGATTTTTGAAGAATCATAATCTGCCTTTTTTTTGCCTTGATGTACAGTGTGACAACCTTTGGGGTGTAAGAAACAACTATAAGACCATCAGGTACAACGGGTTTTATGGGGAGGTCCAGATTCACCTCAATCACCTGACCACTCACCACATAGAACCACAAGCCCCCTGCAATAAGTAGGGAGAGGATCGCCAGTGGAAGATTTGTTACAAAGGTCTTCAACCTTCTCCTTCTCTCAAGCATCCCTTCTCCTCTCTATCTCTTCAACAATCTCTTTTATAATGGGATGAAAATCAAAGTCAACCCTGTTGTCCATATTCTCCCAGAATTCGTCCAGTCTTGTTCCAAGGGACTTCTCATAATCAAGCACCTGGAGCAGAAGGTCTATCTTGTCTGCTGCCCTCACAATCATTGCCTCCTGAGTACTTCTCCCCTGAAACTCCTTAAAATCATTTAAAAATTCCTCTGGTAAACCTGGTATATCATTGAAGGCACTGATTTCATCTATATTTGCATACTTTTTTGCCTCAAGTGGAATGTCTCCAATCAACCCTTCTGCAAGGTCGTGGACAAGGGCAATCCTTAAAACCTTCTCCCTGTCCACATTTCCAATCAGGGTTGCAAGGATATAGGAAATGAGTGCGGTTCTATATGTGTGTTCCGCAACTGTCTCAGGTTCAGGCACACCCTTCAGAACCCAACCCGTTCTTTTCAATCCCTTCAAACGCCCGGCGTATGAAAGAAAATCAACTATCCCTGAGACCTTCAAGTTTTACCCGTCCCTTGCCTTCAACTATCTCACCAATCTCAATACTGCCTTCAACCCTGTACCCAATCACAACCATTCCTATTCCCATATTGAATGTCCTGTACATCTCCCTGTCAGGTATATCGCCCCATTCCTGCAGAAGTTTGAAGAGGGCTGGAACTTCCCATGTCCTTGTGTCGATCACACAATCAACTTCCTTTGGCAAAACCCTTGATATATTACCCTCAAAGCCTCCACCTGTGATATGCGCAAGTCCTTTAATCTTGCTGATGTGCGGTTTTATTAATTTGAGATAAGAAACATGGGGCCTGAGAAGTGCCTCACCTATACTTTCTCCGAGTTCCTGTATATAGGTATCCGGGGTGAATCCCTTAATCTCAAAACAAACCTTCCTTGCAAGTGTATAACCGTTCGTGTGGAGACCAGATGATGGAAGTCCATATACCTTATCACCCGATTTTATCCCCCTCCCATCAATAATCCTCTCCTCAACATACCCTACGATGAAACCTGCAATATCAAAATCACCCTCTTTGTAAAGGTCCGGAAGTTGAGCTGTTTCTCCACCAATAAGCACAACCCCGTTCTCCCTGCAGGCATCTGCTGCACCTTTAATAAATGGGAGTAATACCCTGTTGTCTATAGAATGACCAGCATAGTAGTCAAGGAAGAATAGGGGGGTTGCACCGAGAGTGAGAATGTCATCCACGCAATGGTTCACAATGTCATGACCAAGCCCCTCAAATTCATTCATCATCCTTGCAAGTATAACCTTTGTCCCTATACCATCTGTGCTTGAAACAAGTATCTTATCACGAAACTTAAAGGCGCCACCAAAGGCGCCTATCTCTGTTAGGGTATTCTCATTGAAGGTTGACTTCACAAGTTGAGCAATCCTCTTTTTTACATCATCCGCCCTCTCAATATCCACCCCCGAATCCCTGTAAAGCATCAGAGTTTTGCCTTAACCTTCTCCAGATACCTCTTTGCCCTCTTGTTGTTTGGGTCGTACTTCAATATCTTCATAAGCAGGTTGTAGGCCTCTCTGTATTTTCCATCCAGATAATATCCAACAGCCTGTTTGTACCATTTGTTGAGCGTTGCCTTTGAAGGTTTCTTTACTGTTGGTTTATTTCTTGTTGTTGATGTTTTCCTTGCGGGCTTTCTCCTTGCTTTAGCGCTTGCAGCCTTAATCTGGCTGTTTAGCTTATCTATCCTCGCAACAATCTCCTTATTCCCGGGTTTGTAGCGAAGGATTTCCTGCCAGATTTTTATCGCAGAGGATGGATTTGACTTTTCAAGCATAATTGCCTTCTTCCGCAATTCAGAAACCCTTGCCTCAATAAGGCCTTCAACCTCCTTTTTCATGGCAAGGGCGTCGGATGAGGAAGGAAGTATTTTTAAGGCACCGTTCACCTCAGCCATTGCACCAAGCA
>Ga0209410_1001143_pt1 | contig 12872 bp, 22 predicted proteins | sample Mar14436cmmetaG_FD_184135 | JGI IMG/M metagenome (GOLD analysis project Ga0209410, IMG submission 184135) | Marine hydrothermal vent microbial communities from Guaymas Basin, Gulf of California to study Microbial Dark Matter (Phase II) - Marker... ... | reverse complement strand
CTATTTTTTCTGCTTGCTCTAGTACTTCTCCAGCTTTAGCTTTAAGCTTTTCGAGTTCACTTATAGCTTCCTCTTTCATGTACCACCTAAACTCTGGCATAGCCCAGTCACCTCCCATACCATAGTCTTTCACCACCAAACGGTATTATCTCAAAGTAGTACTCGTAGTCTATAGGATTTTCAATTTCTTCAACCCAGAATGCATAGCACTGCATATTCAGTGCAAGTTCAGGACATCCGGGTGCTACTACCACACCCTTCGATACCACTCCCTTAGCATAGTAGTCGTATGCAAGGCTACCTGCACTAGTCTTTGCCCAGTAAAGTACTGACGTGGATTTAACGTTTTCCGTTCTTACTCCTAAAGGAAGCATCATGAACTCCTCTTTATTATAGAGTACAGCGTAATTAGAAGTTCCACCAGTTAGAACCAAGTCCGGGACTTTACTAAATGAGCTGCATATATCGTAGTACTCTTCAGGGTACTCCCTCTTTATTATGTCCTCGTGTATTATTACTGGCTTGTACTTGACTTTCAGGTCAGCACACGATGGTACGCTGTCGTCTACGTGGCTGTGCCACAGACCCCAAGCATTAGGTAATTCGTATATTAAATCAGCACAGACCTGCAGTACAGCTTCAGGGTCGTAAGCCATTGTTGCCCAAGGTTCTGGTGATAGGTTTCTGGATGGAATCGCATTTACTGGTATATACATGTCAATCCACTTACCTGCAAAGAAATCTACAGTAACGTGTACGTACTCTATAATACCACCTATCTCTTCTTCTTCCTCGTATGCTTCCCATAGCTCTCTCTTCAGAAAAGACAGAAAATCATAAGTATGCACGAAAACACTTGTCTTGTACTCCCTAGCTAGCTCAACTGCTATATCGAACTCTCTGTGATACTTCGGTTCTATTAGTTCCTTCGCTTTTTCTGGAAACAGGGGATACTTTACGTACTCAAGCATAGTCTGCCCCTTTCAGCTCAGCCACTATAACGTTTTACCGCCGAACGGTACTACTTCAAACCTACGCTCATGGGTTACGGGTTCCTCAACTTCCACAGCCCAGAACGCATAGCATCTTATGCTCCTCGCAAGACTATCGCACTTTTTGTCGTAGTACTCGAATACCTCCCTACCAGCATACTCTTTTGCCCAGTCGTAAACTAGCATGCTCGCAACATTCGGCGTTCTTACCAGAGGTGGAAGCATGTAGAAGTCATCGGGTGCATAGAGCATAGCATAGTTGGTCGTTCCACCGGTTAGAAGTAGGTGGGGTACCCTGCGACATGCAACCCATATATCGTGGTAATCCTCAGGAAACCACTTTTCTATTGTACGCCCGAAGGGTAGTATTCCGTCGTACTTAATCCGTAAATCTAAGCACGAAGGAGGATGGTCGTCGGGATGGGTGTACCACAGGCTCCAACCATTAGGTGAACCATATAGTATGTCCTCGCAGGCAAACAGTACATCGTAGGGATGAGGAGCGTACATACTTTCTGGGGTGGGTACTATGTTTGGAGAGTCTATGAACCTCACTGGTATGAACACTTCCCTCGTAAACCCCCTAGGAGGTGTTGCGTCAACGACTATGTACTCTATAAAGCCACCGAGTTCTTCTTCTGCATTGAGGGCTTCCTGTAGCTTTTCATCTACGTACTCCAGAAACTCCTGAGTAGGTATGAAGATATCTTCGATATGCTTCCTAGCAAGTTCAAGTGCTAGGTCGAGAAGCTCGTGATACTCAGGGTCTAGAAGTTCCTTTGCTTTCTCTGGAGGGTAGGGTTTGTACAGGTACTCCCGCACGGCTCTACACCTCAACTATTGGGTACCCTTTCCTTCTAAATTTTAGCTTACCTCTAGGACATAATCCTCCGTGCTCTCTTATGTACTCCAGAGCCTCAGCTTTACTCTCAACCGTTTTTACTACTCTAACTTTCTTCGTTACGAGGTCTATACATACTACTTCGTATTCCATCTACGGCATCACCTCTCTACTCACTCGGTCGGTACCTTGAGTAACTACCTAAGTATCCACCGTATGCATAGTATTCACCGGTTATCTTCTTCTGTAGTATATCGAGTTTATCGGCTAAGTTTCTCATGTCCATTACTATTTCTAAGGCGTCAAGTGATATTTCACTCTCGGGGCTATAATACTGCGATATTGTATAGTCTATTTCACTCGCTTTCACCCATAGCTTACTCCTTAAACTTCTGAGTTCGTGTACTAACTGTTCAAGAGTAAGCATGGTTATGGCAGCACCCCCGTAAGTACTACAGTAAGTATGCACGTAATTAACGCTGCAATTATGGCAATCTGCATTCTATAAACTTTGGAAATCACGCACTTTAAATGTCCTACGTCTTTCCTTGTTTCAAGCAGAGATAAAGCGAGAATTCTAACGTACTTCGGATGGTTGTTATCTTCTATTAATGCTCTAAGCTCGTTATCGACCTCATCGTTACTCAACTACGTATCCCTCCCTTTTCCTGCTTTTCTTCTTTCTCTTCTTCTCTCCTTCTGGAAACATTACGAATTCGTAGATTTTCCTTGCATCTTCCGCAGTAAGTCCGTATTTAGCCATTATTTCCTCTGCTTCTCTTCTTATTCTCTCTGGAGCCATTGGTTTTAGCGATAATGCTATAGTAAACATTTCCTCTGCTGATAGCTGCTTCCACTTCTCTATTTCTTCCTCATACACTTCTTCCATTTCAACTTCTTCAGCCTCTTCTTCTTCTATTTCCTCTGTTTCCTCTGTAGGTCTGTACTTCCACAGCTTAGCACCTATATGCTCTCTAAGTCTTGCTTCTAATTGACTTAGCTTGTTCTTTGCCATCTCTATTTCACTTAAAGCTTCTCTAACTTCTTCCGGTTCAGCATACTCAAGCTCTTCTATTAGTCTCTCAACTCCGTACGTATCCAAAACTATATACTCACTAAACTCTCCCAATTAAAACCACCTCCCTACTAAAATTTCCTCCTAACCATTCAGGCTTAAGACTACTACTACAGCGAGAGTAAATCATTTTTGCAAATTCAGTTAAACCTAACTCATCGAGCTTACGCACAGTTATGGACTCCAGCTTACTACTATACTTGTAAGCTTCGCTGCGGTTTATCGTATTAAGCAGTTCATGGTTAATCCTTACACCTAAATGCTTGGAAATGGATTCCGCAACTCTTACAGGCTCATAGACTAACTCTTCGAAGTACACTATAAGTCCTTTTGATTTTCCCTTTCCCCTCAGTACTGCATAATAGTATGGAATTAAGTTACTGAATGTCCAGACTATTAGAAACTTACCAAAGAAGTCGTTTTTGTCCGTTCTTATAGCAAAGTTCCTCGATATAACTCTGTACATGTCCCCTACCCAGAAGAAGTAGTCGGGATTAACCACTGCAAGCTTTCCCTCTGCGAATCTTTCTATCATTGGTATTGATAAGTCCACATTCGGCTTAACTAGGTCTATAAACGTATCGGCTGGATTTCTGATTATATGTACCCAGTTTACACCGTATCTTGCGGACACGTCATCTACTATAAAGTGCATCCTGTTTGGTTGCAGTATTACTGGCTTGTCTATTGAATCTATTATATCTAAGTAGGGATAAACCTCACTAGGGTTAAATACCACTGTAAAATCTCTGTGCTTAGACCTCATAGCACTTAGTGTATCCTCTGGAATAAACAGGTAATCATCCCAGAGAGGTACCCCGTGCATTCTATCCTTTCTTCCTAATTGGTGAGTATCAATAGCTGAGAAGAGTAACGGTGATAGTGGCTCATACAAATGTAGCATATCCGGGTTACTACTTTTAATTATCCACCACAGCAAAGTCGTTCCACTTCTATAGTAGCCATTAACTATACCAGCTATTGGCATCTATTTATCACCACCCGGTAATAACAACTTAATCTTATCTACTGTCTCGTTGTACATTTCCACTGCTTTCTCTCTGCATTTCTCGGATAAATCCTCGTATTCCTCTCTACCCATTCCCAAAGCGTAGTCTATTGCTTCTTCTACTTCTTTTCTGTCAATGTACCACTTGATAACTCTGGTACCGTAGCAAAATCCTTTAGCCTTCCCGTTAGCCTTTATCGGTATCCCTACGGCAAACTCGTTGTGTGCGGGTACATCAGTGTAAATCGGAACAGTTCCTATTGCCATAGCTTCATATACGGGCATGCCGAAGCCTTCTACAAATGATGTCCATAGTAGAAACCTTGACTCTGCGAGTAGTCTGGCTTTGAGAGCATCTGAGATACTCCCAAAGTTATACTGCTTAATCCAAGGTCTCTTCGGTATCCATATATCGCTTATTACTACTGACTTTATTCTCCTAGATAGTATTATGTCCCTCTGCATTCTAAGGTTCTTCCTGTCGCACATACAGTGCTTTCCTATAGTAATTATGTCGTACTTCGTTCCAACGTACTCTTTTAGCGGGTAAAATAGTCTGTCATCTATCAGTCTATAAATAACACCGTCCACTTTGAATCCCAGCTCTTCGAGTAGCTGTTTATTGAACTCTGAAGTAGTGTATAACTTAGACCAGATATCCGTGTCCACTTTATGATAGCTTAATGGTAGCATGCCCGGAGTATCTACCCATGCTACGTCTGCCTTTCTATCGTATATTGCTGAACTTACTGCCTCGTCTACTATTATGTTCCACCTGTTAGGTATGTACTCATTGGTAACTACTATGTCATCTATGTACATCTTATTTCTAAGGAAATCTAGAAGTAGCTTAGCACAATAGGGTAAGCTTCCAAAAGCTCCTAAACACGTTCTAATATTTATTCCCACTTTAGCAAACTTTAGTCTCATTCCTCCACCTCAGTAGAACAGCTTTGTGTAGTCTATTACTATGTTCGGGTAGCCCTGACTTCTCCAGTCCGAGACACCCCTACCAAGTATTATACCGCACTTGGTGTTGTTTCCTACTATTGCACTCGGTATCTCGACCAAGCAACTAGAGATTACAGAAGTAGACGGTTCAACTGACGTATCTGGACTTGAATAGTAATCATTGGAAACCCTTACCTCTATATCTAAGTACCACTTACCGCCTACCTGCTTTAACCAGCCGTAGAACTTAATGAAAGCCCAAGGTGCACTCGTATATCTGTAGTACTTTATAGTATCAACCAGAGCTTTTGCTTCGCACGAACAGCCACCCGGCGGGACTGGTATACAGCCACACTCACAGTTTATATCCATAGTGTCATCCAAGTAAGTAAAGAACATCCAGCCCCAGTCATCTGGGGGAGTCGCACCCTCTATTTTTACGCTAATATTGCACTCATCATAATACCCATCACACCCGCCACTCTTCTTAGCGAGAACCTCAGCAGCTACAGGACAGCCGACACTCTTATAGCCGTGTCTACTGTCACTTCCATCAAAAGACGATGCACGCACCTGTAAACTCTTTGTACCTTCATATCCTCCATCGACTACTGATACGTCTCCCTCCCATCCTTCCAAGCTTCCATCCTCGAAATCATCTACGTCTACATCTGCTCCTACTATCATTCCAGCTAAATGCTGTATCCCATCCATTACGTCATCCTCCAGTACGACTGTTTCACTTCCACCTTCCCTCTTCTTATAGATAACCTTTGCACTCACTATACTACCTGCGTCGTTTACTTCAATCTCCAGATAAGCAATAACGTAGTTATCACTATCATAGTACTTGAATATACCTCCTACTCTAAACTTAGCAGTTCCAGAACTCGGCTTAATTAAAGCAAACCACGTTGACACTCCCTGAGATACGTAAAAGACATTCCCCGTTCCGTTGTGTACGTATCTACTTTCGCTACCATCTGATACGGCTCCATAGTCCAGATGGCACGCCTTCTTTACTAATTTTAAATCTGCTCCACTTATCTTACTCCAATTTGCTAATACCATTCACATCACCTCCAGTCTAACTCTCCCAGCTCTCCTCGGACTCATACATAGCATGACATATTACTTCATACCATCCCCGCTCACCAGAGTGCTGTTCTACTACTTCCTTGTGTTCTTCATCCCAAGTTTCAAGTTTAACGTGCTCGTGTGGATAAGCTGTACTGAATCCACTGCATGCACCAGAGTGCTGTTCTACTACTTCCTTGTGTTCTTCATCCCAAGTTTCAAGTTTAACGTAACTGTGAGTGAAGCCGAACTCGAACTCACTCAGTACACCTGATTTCTGCTGGAGAATTAACTCGACTTCTGCTACGGCTTCGTGCTGCGATTTAACCAGTCCTGCTTCACCCATAGTAATTGGTGTGGTTACACGTACGTCGTGCTCCGATTCAACTAGACTGCTAGCACTTGCCGACTTCAGCTCAGGAAAAAAAACTTCATACTGAGACTTCACTGAACCGCTCTTACCAACTTCTACAGGCGTAGTCGATATTACCTCGTATCCAGACTCTGCTGAACTGACTTCACTGACTTCTGTAACCTCCTGCAGTATTATCTCGTACATTGAGCTAACTGAGTTGTAGTTCTCCCTCCACGAAACTCCTCCTACAAATACATCGTACCCTGACTTTACCGAGTTGCTTTTCTCTACTATAGGTCTGTACCCTACTGCTGGTGGGTACATCGGTGTAGTCGGTACTTCTATAGCTGGTGGAGCTGCAGGAACTTCCGGCTTCTCAATAGCAATAGGTGAATAAGTCAAAGTAGGTATAGCAAACTCAGGGAAGAACACTATTCTCTCACTTGAAGGTCTCGGTACAACTGCATCAGCCAATTCAGCTACCACAGCACCGGCAATAGGTGCTGCAAGTACTCCTATTAATCCGCTCGTGTACTTACCCTCTAATATACTATCGAAGCTCTTGAAGAGTCCCGGTAGCGTAGTATTAACCAGAACAAAGCTCTTGAACTTCTCCCTCAGTGACTTAATCCAGCCATTCAGAAAATCATTTATACCCTGAACCCACGAAGCTATATAGTTTACTATACTGTTATATATGTTCACTATACCGTCCCAAATCCAGTTAACAAAGCCTTCTATAGCACTAGCTATTGTTCTCGCAACCCAGCAAATACCGTTCCACAGCCATTGACCAAAGCTGTATAACTGCTGACCTATCCAAGATAAACCGCTACCAATCCACTGTAAACCTCCGCTTATCCACTGTGCTATTGCTTCGTATCCCTCTTTAAGCTTATCTCCCAACCACGTTAAGCCGGAGTACAACCAGTTACTGAAGTAAACCCAAGCGTTATAGAACTGGTCAGCCAGCCACTTTATACCACCGTACAGCCAGCTACCCAGTTCACCCAGAGTATCCTTTAAACCACCACCTACTCCAGTAAGCCAGTTCCAAAAATTAGTTAAAGCAGTTTGTATATCCTCCCATACCGTCATGGTGTTATTCTACCCCTAATAAGTATGTAGTCCTTCCCATCCACTACCTCCAGTCCCTTCTGACTTGCACCCGTTACGTTAACAAATGCATTAACGAGTTCTTTCCTGTCAATTTCTATTTTAATCTCCTTAGGCTCTATGCTTGCCTTTAACCCATAGTTCGTCAGACTCTTTTCTAAGTCTGTTAAGTCCACTATTACTACGAAAGCGTCGGGATACACTTCCACTGACTTAACTTTCTGCCCTTTGCTCTCTATTGCCTTCCTCAGCATATCCGCCAGAGTATCGTTCTTCAGCTTTGCCTCCATCACGTTTTGCTTCGTTGTAACTTCTAAGTCCGGGAATGGCAAATTAGGCATCATTTACCATCCCCCCTAAACCATTAGAGTCCATACGTTGGCGAAGAAGTAAATCATACCTCTAGGATTGGTCATAAAGTAGTCCCACGTTCTGAGGAACCAGACGTAAATGTTGTTAGCTATGTTCCTAAAAAAGTTAATGATGGTAGATACTATTCCCTCCACTCTGTCCTGTATTTGTCCTATTATTTGACTTATCCCTGCACCTACTCCCGCAAAGAAGCTCATACTACATCACTACTACGATGGGTTCCACCTGAACCAGTACTTTATCGTAACTCTACCACCGTTTGGAACTGTAGTAGCTGATATAACGTCTCTCATTACCATGATGTAGTAATCACTGGAACCGTCGTTCACTTTCAGTACCATACCTATTTCGTTTATCGTTATGTCTGCACCGCTGTTGTTATCGAAAGACCTCTGCATACCCTCGTCCACCTGCAGACCCGTACCAGCCGAATACGAGCTTGTCTCTCCATAACTTAGCTGACCACTGCTACTACCGTGTGGTATCTTGCTCTCCAAACAGTAGTCAAACTTATCTACAGCCGTAGTACCTGTACCTACCTGAATACCGTAGCTGTCATCTCCCGCCGATGCGAGTCCATAGCTATTAGCAAAAACTATACTGGATATAGTAGGAGAGTTACCGTTTGTATCCTTAGGCATCCAAGGTGAGCCATCTCTAATACTCATGAACAAACGCATCCAGTTATCCAGTATGCTCTCTGCCTTTCCTCTCTTCCTATCTATTAGCTTTCCATTCTTATCATACACTTCTATTTCGTAATACGCCGTACCTACACCTACTCCTTTCATACCTTCACCTCCTCACCCAAATATAACAAATTCAGTTTCATAAATCCAGCCTCCCAATCTGGTATGTCTACTTGCTTTACCAAGCTCATCTGTCTGAGGTTCATAGACGTACATTACAACTTCATTTCCTTCTTTCACTGCTAATACGTTGTATGCGTGACGCCCTATGTATTCACCCGTATTGGCGTCTTTCACTTTACCTACTGCAATTCCCGCTGTATTCACCTCGTAAAACTCTGCACAGTGTGCACTGAAAACCAAAGCAAAGTTATCGCAGTCAAAAACGTCCCTCTTCCACTTCTTACTGATATTGAGTGTATCTGACTGTATTATTTGCTTCCACTCGTCTAAAGTTAAAACTTTGTATCTACTGTCTAATGTTATAGCTGCAGCTTCTAATTGAGTAATCGTTGCTAATTGAATCTGTCTATAGGTAGCCCAAGCTCCCTTTACTCTCAAGAACTTCCTCAGACATTTTACTGCTAAATAAAGTAGCTTCTGTAGCACTACCACGTTCACCTCCTAAACTCTCAAAAAAATTTGAGAAAAAAACTTCAGGCTCTTCAGAAGACTCTGACGATGCCCATGACTCTCCTGAGAGCTGCACTGCCGAATCTGACCACTCCGAATATCAGACCTCCAAGAACGATGACGCTCGCAATCGTTGCTGCGTTGTCTGCTACTGCAGATGCAATGTTCCCGAGTATGTCCTGTATAGCCGTAAGGATTCCGTTCAGAATATCATTGAGCGTGTAAGCCATCCGGGGTCACCTCCAGAACTATTAATAACCAGATACAAATATAAAGCTTTTGTCTCCTGTACTACTTAACCCGCCTAAACTCAATAAACCCCACTTAAAACAGCGATGGTCTGTACGGATGCTCAGTAGTTATCCTACCTCCGTGAGCTCTAACGAGCTTCTCTATTTTTACAAGCTCTAGGAGTATCTTAGATTGCACCTTCTTTGGGTCTGGAGTCCTGAGAAACAAAGCCTTCCAGTAAACCATTAACTCTAAATCCGTACTAACAGTCGTTATTATTAAAGTCATACCAGTCTTACGTGGTACCGGAATAAAGTAGAAAAAGTGCTCCTTATCTTGCAGGCTTACATCCAGCCAAGGCTCTTTATATCCATATTTCTCATACAGCTCAAGTAGCTTATCTACACTGTATATCGGCTCATAATAAGTCGTAACACCTAATTCGAGAGCAATACTTAGTGCTATATCCTTAGGCTTTAGCTCGTCATCCATTAGCAAACTACCCCTTCTCCCGCTTGTACTCCCTTACTATTCTCTTTATCTCTTTTATATCCTCCTCAGTAAGCTCAGGCTCTTCCTCTTCTACTTCTTCCTCCTCAGTCTCCTCCTTCTTAGTAGTAGCAGGTAACTTGAACCCGAACATCTTAGCCACAGCCTCTAAATCACCGAGCTGGGTTTTTCTCTGCCTGCTTATCGAACCCACTGTATAATCGACCTTTCTCGATAGCGTTGCATACTGGTTAAGTATTCTAACTGCCTCTTCTACTTCTCTCAGAGTTACCTCTTCACACCTTTCCAGCTCATCCAGTATAGTATCTACGTCTATATTCGTGTTAGCTTTCTGTAACTGTCCGAACGCTCTAATCATACTCATGGGGTCGTTAAAGTTCAGCCTGCTTACATCTACACCCGCTGCAGCGAAAGCCGTAAACAATTCCTGCATCTTAGCCCTAAAATCGGTGAAAGCCTTAATAGTTCTAATAGCTCTAACAACGTCCGTCAGACTTGCCTCGCTAATACTTCTGTACTTTTTCTTAGCTTCTTTCCCGGTATTCCCGGTCATTTCCTGACCCTCACCACTATTACGTCGCTCTCCGTATAGCATACAACCTCCACAGTATCTCCAGCAGCCTTCTTCACTGCATTCCTCGCTTTCTTCTGTATTAAGTTTACCACATCGTCCACTTTAAACAGTATGTAAGCCGTAGTTCCACTCTCATCTATTTTTACGTCAGCACTGTGTAAACCCATCTTCCTTAGTTCTATTACTGTATTTCTTACAGCCGTTTCCACCTTACCCAGCTTCTTCTGCCTTATCGCCTTTACCTCCTGCTTTTGCTTCACCATTTTTGTATCACCTCATAATTCTATAAACTCGACGTAAATGTAATAACTATCCGCCCAATTCCTAACGCCAATACCGTACTCAGCAGCGTAATTCTCAGCATCTCTTACTATTGCTACATTAAGAGCGTTACGTATTCTAAGAAACTCGGGCAAAGCAAACCTAACTATTAACCCCTTCCTCGATGGCAGTATATCTATATGCTTTATACCTAAACTCATCCAATAATTTCTAAGTCTCTCCGCTGCCTCAGCAACACTCATAGTATTCAGGTCTCCATCCTCTCTATCTTAGCTCTGAATATTCCCCCCTTAGCCCAAGGTATGTGTCTCCAGTATCCAAACAGCTCTCTTCCCTCCTTAATCAGTGAATCAATAGCGTAACCTATAGACTGAACGTGCCAAGCTCTATATTCATCATCGGGATACTGTATAACCATCTCAAAACCTTCCGGTAAATCGTGCACCTCCAAAACAGGATAGCCAAGCCTCTCAACTTTTTCTCTTAAAGCCTTCTCAAGCAGCTTTCTAACTATCATACTACACATCACTCCCCACTCTAAAGCCTCTGCAGGCACTTAACAAGGCTTTTTTCCACCAGTCTTCTCAACTGCCTGAACTCATCAGGAGTCAGCACAATAGAACGTACATCGTCAGGAATAAGCTTAACCCAGCATTCCTCATCCATGTAGACTTCGCATCCAAAGTGCTCACGACCTACTCTACCGATACGCACAAACGGCACAAATTGTCACCCCCCACTCTAAAGCCTGTACATCTTCTGGACGTACTCCTTTAGCTCCTCAAACTTTTCTGCAAATTCCGCATATCTCCTAGTAACCCAGTCTTTACCTCTGCTAACATGTACCCACTGGTCTCTCAGTGCATCGTAACTCAAGCTACCGTCTTCTGCAGCCCTCTTCAACACATCGAGAGCATTGACCATACTGTTTACGTTACCTCCAAGCATCTGCAAACTCCACAAAACTTCATCTATCCTCCTAGCCAGCTCGACATCCTTAACCGTAATATCACCTCCCTAAGCAATCACTAAATAAAAATAAAAAAAGTTAGAACTTCAGTAATTACCCGGTAGCCGGCTGCCCTCTCCTAGCGGGCTTCTGGACTTCGACCACTTCAATGCCGTCAATCCTGTCGAATATCTGTGTCAGGACATTTCCATCGAGGTCGGGGAATGCAGTGTTCATTAAGTAGTCTCTGACACCATCCTTGTTCCTACCCTGCTCCTTGGTATCCTTGTAGTATCTCTGGGCAGCAGCCATATATGGCGCATACAGGTATGGCGGTATTCCGTTTTCTACAAGTACAACTCTGGTTACATCTCTGACGTTCTTGTACTCCATGAACCCGGCATCCCAGTTCCTTCCATGCAATTCTGCTTGCTGCTTAGCAATCTCCGGGTCGATGTACACACCTCTTAGTGTTCTGTACAACTTACCTCTGTACGCACCCGGCGATGCAGCCGTAAAATTCCTCTTCCTTCCTGCCACCTTTTCACCTCCCAAAAGCTTTAGTAACGTTATTACACAGATAATTATTTAAAACTTTCCCACTCTTTAAATCTACTCCGCTAGTTCTGGAAACATCTCTGAAAAAACTTCTTTCTGCTCTTCTAAAAGTACCTCATCGTATCTCCTAAACCTCTCAATCTCCCACATATCTGTAATCAAATAGCTCGCAAGTCTATCTGTTGCATAATCAGTAGCCATCCACAGCTCCAAATCAGCCTTAGTAGTACCCTTTCTAACTCTAACTAATCCCCTCTCAACCCACTCCCATATCTCATCTAAAGAAAACCCCATCATAAAGTAAGAATAGAGCAAAGAACTAACAAGCAATATGCACGCATCACCAGTCGCAGTAAACAGATTAGCCAGCAACTTAACAAAATCATACAGACTACTAATACTGTTCAACCTCTCAGGTATAACAATAGCAACGTACTTCCCGGGAGCAATCCTGATTACTCTAGGGTCTACCTTATCGTAGTTAACAATGGTATGCCTCCAGACATCATTCACAACCTTAACAGTATCCAAAGCAGTAACAAACCTACCCCTAAATCTCTTAAGCACATCATAGCCCTCATACTCCGCAAGCTTATAGCTTACAGTATCAACGTACCTTCTGGTAAGCTCATCGTAATCACTAATATAAGTATCAACC
>Ga0209410_1001141_pt1 | contig 12874 bp, 20 predicted proteins | sample Mar14436cmmetaG_FD_184135 | JGI IMG/M metagenome (GOLD analysis project Ga0209410, IMG submission 184135) | Marine hydrothermal vent microbial communities from Guaymas Basin, Gulf of California to study Microbial Dark Matter (Phase II) - Marker... ... | reverse complement strand
GCACCAACACTATACAAGATTAAAGTGAGAGGAGTGAAGTTGCCAAAGTTTGCAGAGAGAATGAAACTTCCAGAAGAAGTAATGAAAGCAATCAGAGAAAGAGGGGCAAGAGGATTTCAGATAAAGAAATTTGCATCACTGAAGGGTTTTGTTGAGAGGAAAGCACCAAGAGCATTTGCATATATCTCACCAGAAGCACTATCAAAAATCACATGGAAAGGAAGAGTGCAAGTTGAAGCAGTCATTCCACATGGTGCAACTCTTGTTGAAAAACTCTCCTCAAGGCTCTTTCCAAAATACACCATATTCAAAGTTCCAGAACTGAAGACAGGAGGATTTGCTTATGTGAAGGTTCCTGTGAGAGAGTTTTATGTTGGAACGCCAACATTACTCCACAAAGTTGTTCCAAGAATTCCTGTGAAGCCGAAGGTCATCTCTGTGAGTGAGGCAAGGACACTTCTTTCACTGAAGGAAGGAGCATTCAAGCCAATATCACTTGGAATGCCAAAATGGAGGGGAGAAGTTTTGAGTATGGAAGCATACACACCACAAACACCATTTGAGCGAGGAATTGCACTTGAATACATGCGAAGAAAAGCACCATTTGAATTTGGAAGAATGGAGTGGGGCATAAAATCACAACAAATCATTAAGGGCGTTAGGGCAAAACCTCGTGAGTTAGGAGATGTTATAAGGGATGTCGTGGAGAAGGAGCATAACCTTCCTACTGGAACAGGTGATGTCGTTATCAAGGAACTGAAGAGAGCAAAGGCAAGAGTATATGGCAGTGTGATGCAAGAAGCAGTCGGAAGACAAATAGGAGTGAAAGCACTCCCACGCACACCACGAGATATTGATGTTCAAGTGAGAAATCCTGCTGAATTTGCAAGGAGAGTTGCAGAGGCAATAAACAAGAAAGCAGGAAGAGAAGTGGTGAAGGTGGAAGGTGAGAGCGTTATTGTAAAATCATCAGGAGAGAAGTTGTTTGACATCCATCCAATAGGATTTGGCGAAATCTCATTAGAGGGAGGAATTCTTGCAAGAGAAGGAGGATACCTTGCCTATGGCTTCAAAACAGGCAAACTCATCAAGACAAAAGAGAAGATTTGGACAACAACACTCTCCGAGCAGGCGTTAAGAAAGTTTAGTGGTGCAGTGGAATTGAGAGCAACACCAGTGAAGTTTGGTGAAGTGAGAGGATACATAGCACCCTCACATGCAGGAAGAGTTAAGGACATCTTTGACTACTTCTTTGCAGGAAAAGCAACAGCAGAAAGATTGAGAATGCTTGGCAGGTATAGGAAGGCAAGTGAATTGGAATTCAGACTAAACAGGTGGATTGAGAGTTGGGGGGAAGGTGTTGCAGAGAAAGCGAGGAAAATGTGGGAGGAGGCACAAAAACAGGGAAGAGTGAGATTTGAACTTGGAGCATTTGAAGGAGGTATTGGTGTGAGAGAATTAGTGAAACCCTCACTTGCAATTGGAGGAAAATCAACTGCAATTTCAGCATCAGTGTTTGCGGTGAAATCGCCATTCACTTCCTCCCTCCATACAACATCACCAGCAGTGAGGAGTTCGGGATTGGTAAGTAGGAGTGTAAGCAGAGGAGTAAGCAGAAGTGTTGTGAGTTCTGTAATATCTACCACTCCAAGCCCCTCAATTTCCCGCTCAATATCCACGAGAAAATCAACATCACCATTCACATCAATCTCCTCCTCTGTGTTTTCAGCATTCTCAACAACATCTTCAGTTGTCTCACAGATGTCAAGAGGGAGTATAAGCAGAAGTGAGTTTTCAAAGTTCTCAAAGAGTGTGAGTAAGGCAAGTAAAGGAGGGAAAAGCATAAGTTCAGCATTCTTCTCCTTCTCTGCAAGAGTAGAATATCCAAAGTGGAAAAAGAGAAAAAGAAAGGAGTTTGAATTCAAAAAGATGTTGGGGGAAGGAGTAGCAAGCAAGTTCCTCAAAATCACTCCAATCGCCACTCCTGAAGAGTTGCTGAAAGGAGTATTGAGGAGATGATGAAATATGAAGGTAAAAGTCCCTGACCGAGACATAAACAAGGAGCAAGACGCTCTCAAATTTAGAGATGAAATTGTAATGTCCTTCGCCATTCTGCAAAACCTTGCACAACGCCTTGACCTCACAGACTTGGAGAGGCAAGCACTTGACTTTGCCTCATCCCTTCTATATCAAAGTGTTTATGGCGAGGAAATATCAGAGGTTGGAGAGGAGGTAAAAAGTGTGAGAGAAGAGGGAAGAGAAGGGGATATGGAGAAGGTGAGGAGTGTGCATGAGTTGGCACAGGTGAGGAGGGCAAATGCTAAACAATAAAGGGCAGGCGGGAGAAATTGCAGTATTTGTGATTTTGGTATTTGTGGTAGCATTTGCCTACATTTTCATCTCTCCAATTGTGCAAAATATCAAAGATGTCATTCCAATAGTAGCAGATGCGACATCATGGACAAATGCACAGACACAGGCGATGAACTGGCTCTTTAGGGCGTGGTATGCATTTCCTTTCTTTGCTTTTATCGCTTTGTTGGTATGGCTAATTAAAAGGGCAATTGAGAAGAGGAGTGGAGAGGTGATGTGATGAATGGATGATGAAGAAGGAATGGGTATGGGGACTGCAATTTTTGTTGTGATGCTGAATATCGTATTTGCAATCATCTTCTTCTTCCTCATAGGTTCAGTGATGTGTGGAATTCTACCACCTCTAACAAATGTAGTTGGCGTCGGCGAGACATCACCATTTGGACAGGCACTCACAGTTGTGCCAAATCTTGTAAATGTTTTCTTCTACCTTCCACTCATTTTCATTTTCACGATGTTCGTATGGCTGTTCAAATATATTGTGAAGAGGCACAGATACACATATTATCAGCAAGGAGGTGAAGAGGAAGAGTGGTAAAAGCAAGAGAAGTAATGAGGTTTGCAATTTCTTTGTCAATCTCTTCATGCATAATTCTTCTCCTTTTTTCAGGCAACCTTAATGCTGCAACAGTAACTGTTAATGATGGTATTGATTTAACTATCTGCAAGATGGATGTCTTCAATTATCATAATGGGACAAATGCGAGTGATTGTTTAGATTGCTCAAATTGTTGTGGTGGAGAGTATCCGTGTATAGAATGGAATAGGTCTTGGAATAATCTTTACACAGGAGGATGTAGAGTGAGTGGGACTTTGAACAAATATCTTGAATGTCCAGCAAGATATGGAACGAGCAGAGTTTACAGTGGTGTGAAAAACTGTGAATGTGGTGAGGATATTTCATATGTAGCAGTTGGACAGAGGGGGGATGGATACACAAGAGTTTATTTAACTTTCTCTGATGGAACAAAGATTAGTGGTGCTGGTGGTAGTGGATTGACTGAATTTTATATAACACAGACATCAGTTATAGCATACATGAATGGAGAGAAGTATGATGAGAAACCTCTAACAAGTGGCTCACATCTTGTTGAAGTATCCCTTAACGAGAATGACCCTGGTGGAGATACAAAAACAGGATATTTTGATGTCTTCACAACAGTGCCATTTACAATTGATGTCCCACACGACATACCAAGTGCTTACAGCGATTTTGAAATTGCTTTTATCGTATCCCACACTAAACAATATCCAATTGAAAATCACACATATGAACTTGTGATAAAACATATGGGAAGTGGAGAGATTGTAAATATCACAAACATAACATCACCATATCAGAGATTTCAGTATGACCTCTCAAACTTTACATTTGACACATATGTTGTGGAGTTGAGAAGAGATGGTGGTGTGATGAACACAAATTGGTTTGTGTATTATGACGCTCTTTCTGCAAGTAGTGTGAATGTTGAGAGAGATGTTTATACACCACTTGAAACCGCCAAAATCACATATTCTATTGACAACCCTGACTTCTCAAATCATCAATACTTCCTTGTGATTGAGAGTGTGTATGGTGAAGAAGTGTTCAGACAACCTCTCACAAAAGCAAGTGGAGAGGTTGCAGTTAGTTTAGAAGATTATGAGCCGAAATTGTATATTGCATCGCTAAAGAGGAGTTCATCATCAGAAGTTTTGCTTGCCTATGACACCTTTCAAGTGAGTGAGGGGGTTTTTATCAAAGGCAAAACCTATGATGCAAAGAGTGAACAAATACTTCCTTCTGTGTTTGTTTCATACTGTCAGGAATACACAGGATGCAAAAACACTACTTCTGATGCTACGGATGCATCATACCAAATTGAAGACCTTGCAGTTGATTATGAAATTCAGGTAAATGCATCAAAAACAAATTACACACACAACAACTTCTCATTCACACCACTTCAGAGTAGGTTGTATGAGATTAACCTTTTCCTTCTTCCAGATGCATCTCATATTAATGTTACAGCACCTGCAATTGTTGGATTGACACAATCATATCCTTTCCATCAGAATGTTTCCTATGCAACGGTGAATGTCTGGAATGAGACTTGGAGTGCAAACACAACAACAAACAGCATGGGATATTTTGCCTTTGAAAAACTCTCACCAGGGACATACTACCTGAATGCAACTCGTGAGAAATTCAAATCCTCTGAAACCTATGAAGTGAATTTGACAAGTGGAGAAATTGAATATGTGTATATCCTCATGTGGGAGATTTACAACCTCACAATCAAAGCGAGAGATGCTGGGACACACTCAACAATCTTTGAATTCAGAGCAACTCTGAATGATGGAGAGCAGACAAAGGAGACAACATCAGGCTCGCTCAATTTCACTGTTGAGTATGGTATTCACAAAGTAGAAGTTGGTGCTGACGGCTACTACTCTGCAATTGAGTATGTGTATGTTTATGGAGATGTGGAGAAGATTGTTTATCTGACACCACTTGAAGGTGAGATGGAGCAGGGAGTTGGCATCTCATATCCACCACATCAAGTTGAGTTTGCTTGTGTTGATTTGTTCGGAAATCCTCTTGCAAATATTTATGTAGAGGCAACACCAATTTCAACGACAACAGGTGCTTGGGATTGGCTCTTGAATTTGTTCGGAATAAGGAATGAGAGCATAACCTATTTCACAAAACAGATCTTGAATGGCACTACTGACAGTAGAGGAGCAATAACCTTTGTGATGATGGAGAATGTGGAGTATGAGGTGAGATTTGTGAACGAGAGTTTGGGGATTGACAAAACAATCAGAATTTATCCAAAAGCAGACCATTACACTGTGATATTGACGCCAGCAACATCCTCAATTACTTCATCAGAGGATTACATCACATTTAATTTGAGTTATGAGATTATTGATGAAGAGGAAATCAATCTCTCACTTGTGTATAGTGATGGTCTCAATCAAACACAAAATCTCACCTTCTTTGTGTATAACTCCACAACTCTCCTCCACCAGCAGAACTTCACAAATGTCTCAAATGTGAGTGTGAATTACACTGTGCCTTACAAACCTGGTGAGGAGTATATGTGGGGTTATTCTGCCTATCACTCAAGATTTGGAGAGATGGGAAGGAGCAGAATATTGAGAATTGCTTGGTTCTTGGATTTGGGCATCTCAAGAACCTACTGCACATGGATTGCAATTGCTATCATTCTCTTCTTGACTGGAATGTTCTCCTTCACCACTGTGAAGTTTGGATATGTTGCAATTCCTATTGTCTCCTTAATCTTTGCGTTTATCGGATGGCTTCCAAACATCAGCATAATCATCATCGCCTTGTGCTTGGGAATTCTGGCTTACATGAGCAAGAGAGAGAAGGAGGTGGGAGTGTGAGATGAGAGCATATGATATTTTGCTCTTTCTGGTATGTTTGGAAGCAAGTATTGGATTTGTAGCATCTATTGACCTGTTCTCAACAACATATGTAGACCCTTCTGCCGTTCAACTAACAGATTGGAATGTGCAGGAAATTCAAAATCAGTCATCATCACCTTCACTACTTGATACTGCAATTGATGGACTGGTGAAAGCAATACCACAATTCCTTAATATGTTACTTGCGATAGCAATTGTCTACATTCCGCTAACACAAACACTCGGAGTTCCAACAGAAGTTGCTCTCCTCTTTCAAGGTGCTGTGTATCTGATATATGTATGGGCAATAATCCAATTCTTGAGCGGAAGAAGTGTAAAGTATATGGAGTGAGGAGAGATGGTGGAGAGAGGAAGGGAATGGGGGTGGAAAGGAATTTGCATTCTTGGCATCTTTGCATTTCTCGTAGCAACGACACAAGCGATTGACATTACAGAAATCACAGCAACAGAGACGCAAATCAAAATCACTATTGCAAATGCAACTTCAAGTGGCTACATTTTTGTCAGTCCTTCCAACATCTCCTTTCCTTACGCTTACTCGCATCAGGGAAATGGCACATACACAATCACTGCAACATTTCTCAAGGTCAATACCACCTATTATGTCAAGGCGTGTGATAATGAGAATTGTTCAGATGTAATGAGCGTGAATGTCTCAAAGGAAGAGAAACTGCTGGAGCAGAACTTCACAACACCATTCAATATTCTCATGCAAGGCGGAAATCTTCTGAATATCTCAAAATTGGGAGAAACAATTCCAAGTGTTTATACTTCACTTCTCACTGATATGTTTTGGGCGATGTTTTTCGGAGGAATTTTCCTTGCATACTGGATTAGACAGGAGGATGTGATGCTTCCGTCAATAGTGGGAATGATTAGTGGTGTTGCGATGATTGGATTACTTCCCCCTTCAGCACAGCACATCGCATACATCCTTCTGGTGATTTCAATTGCAGGCACTCTCTACACAATCATTAAGGCGAGGAGGTGAGAAAATGAGGAGAATTGCTTTGGTGTTTGCATTCACACTCCTTTTGCTTGGCATAGGAGGATGCAAAGCAGGCAGTATCACCTATGATAGTGGTAGCAATACCATCAAAGTAGTAGGATTTAATGAGAGTTCTCCTTGCACATTTGAGGATATATATCAGGCGGATGTTGCAAATGGATGGGGGGTGGTGAGTAAGCAAGGTGATAATCAATATGAATTTAGATGCAAATTGCAAATTGGTGATGGAACTAATGAGACTTGGCTTGTTGATGCTAACAAAATGATTTCACATACAATTGATGATGATTTCATCTACATTCCAGCACATGGACATTTCAGATGCGGAGTGGTGGTTGATGAAGCAAATAGAATAACAAAAGATGGATGTTGTATTTACACAAATTCATCTAACAAGAATATCATAAAGTTTGCTAATAGTGGAATAGTTGAACTATACTCAACTACCATTTCAGCGGAGAGTGAGACAAAATTCATGTCAGATAGTAGTGATAGTGGATATAAAATATGGAACTGCAACTTTATTCGTGTGAAAGGAGATACCACCTCATCATCAGCAATACCAGATGTTGATTTTTACAGAGTAAATTGGCAATCCAGTGAATTGGGTCCTCTATTCACACATACCAATTATTCAAATGACATACTAATATCTGATTGCGAATATGGAATGTCAGTTAGTATTGAAATTCCTATAACAATCAAAAACTATAGAATTGTCGGAGAAACATATAGTTTTCTTGTATGGATTCTTGATGCAGATTTATATGCAATTAATGTTGATTGCAAGTGGAATATTTATTGGTTTACCACAAAACCTAAAGGAAAAATCTACCGCCAATACACATTCACTTTGAAGGTTGTAGATGAGGAGGGGAATCCAATCAGTGGTGCAAAAGTGAGCGTATATAATAGGAGTGGGTGTCTTGAGTTTGAGGACATAACAGATGCAAATGGAAGAATTCCAACACATATTATAACAAGAGGATATTATGATGAAGACCATGGAAGCACTTTGATAGATTTCTCACCGCATACACTTGTTATTGAGAGGGGGGGATATGAGACATACAAAACACAATTCACACCAACAAAAGCAATAGAGGCAATTGATTGGCAAATCTCACTCAAGAAGGTATATGTTATTGAGATGATAGAAGAAAGGAGAAAAGGAGAGAGTGATATAGGAGAAGGACTTGTGCTTGGCTTCGGATTTGGAATTGCATTACTTGCAATTGCATTCTTCGTGGTAAAGGGAGGTGGTAGAGAATGAAAAAAATGATTTTGCTTCTGCTTCTTTTCAGCATTCTGATAATAGCACCAACACAAGCAATCATTATTGAGCATGAGTTAGGCTCTACCTACATCCTCTGGAAATGGAATTGCACCAATCCAAACACAAGTGTGAATGTGAGTGTGGATGGTGAAGTGGTGATGACAAATGCACCTTGCATAGATGAGTATCTGTTGAGCAATATCAACGAGAATGAGATGCACATGATAAAGGTGGTGAATGCCTCAAATGAGAGCGATTATGCAGTGGATATTGCACAAACACTTCCACCATTTTCATTCTTCATGATACTTCTCCTTATCACATTCTCACTACTGATGATTGTCTTTGCAACGACATCCACAACAAGGATAATCGCATCAATTTTCACTCTCCTCTTCACAGCATTCACATACAAATACAGCATCTACTACGCATCACCACTCTCCTACCTTTTATTGTTTGCATTCTTCTTTACCTTTGCATTAATGTTAGTGGAGGTATTGAGGATGCTAACATCAACAATTAGGAAAAAACCAAAATGGGAGGAGGATTTCTGGAGTGAGTGGAGAGAAGGAGGTGGTGGATTATGAAAGGAATTGGCTTTGTTTCTACAATTCTGATTTTGATGTTTATAGTAGTGGCGGTATTCACGCTCTCAATAGCATGGAGCGAAATTCCAGTAGAGCCACAAGCCAATACATCACTTGCAAACACCTCAACAATCATTCCAACACTCACCTCATTTCTACCATACCTTGCGTTGGTGGTGATATTAGCGATGGCTATCGGAGTTTTCTTATCGCTGGTGAGAGTGAGATGAGAGAAGAGAGTGTGAGAGCGATAACGATGCTGATGCTTGCATTCACCATCGGGTTCAAGAGCATCATACTCTTCCTTCAGCATTACTTCAGATTTGCATTCGCTCTCTTCCTTCTCGCATGGACTTGCATCTGCCTTGCGTTTCCTGATAACTTGATTGGGGCGAGTATTGGGCAAGACCTGAAATTAGGGGAGGTGATTAGAAAGTGGAGGTCTCAATAGGTTTCAAGGAGAGAATTAAAATGCTGGTAGAGGTTGCAATACTTCATTTTAAGATTTTTGAACGGAGACTATGGGACATCATACTGGTATTGTCATTAATTGAGTGGATATTAGGAAGCAGAAAGTATGAGTTATTTGTAGCATACACCAGAAATAAACCTATTGGCTTCTGTTTAATGAGGGGATGTAGGATATGGCAACTTGGTGTCCTGAAGAAGTATAGAAGGAGAGGTGTAGGTTCAAGTCTAATTCCAAACTATGCAAAGATTGTGAGAACTCCAAAATTTCGGACAGATGCAATAAAGTTTTACGAGTATTTAGGATTTGAAAAGATTGGAGAAACAAAAAGAAGTGTCTGGCTTGGAAAAGTTAAAGTAGAGAGCAGAGGAGGTGATTGAAAAATGGGTGAGGAGAAGAGAATTGAAGAGGAAGTGAAGGGGGTATTGGAACAACTGAAAGTGCCATACTCGGTAGAAATCGTGATTGTGGACGACGAGAGTGGGAAAGTTGTGTTCAGATGGAGAAGGGGGCGAGGTAACTTGGTGAAAGGTATGCAGAAAACGATTGAGGTCTTGGACAGAAAGATAGGAATTCCCGTAAAGGATTTGCTGAAGTGATATGGCAAAGGAAAAGCACTCATCTTTAAAATGAGGATAACTTTTTTAAATCCTCCCGAAAATAATATTAATAGTAGGAGTGAAAGAGGAGGTGAGAGAGATGAGGAGAAGGGGGAAGAGGGTGAGATGTCTGTTTTGCGGGTATGAGTGGTATGCGAGGGTGGAAAATCCGAAGGAATGCCCTCTGTGCAAGCGGTATCTCATATCACCAAAATCAAAGTCCAGCAATAATGCTGGCAAAAACAAAAAAGGAAAGAGGAGGTGATGCAGAATGGCGAGAAGGAGAAGGAGGAAAGGGGGAAAGAGGAGGACAAAAATGAGTGAGATAATGAGTAAGGTGGCGAGAGGAGTGCGACTAACACGAAAAGAGCGAGAGTATCTCAAGAGAAGGAGGTGATTTCAGTGGGAAGAGTAAAATGTCCTATACTTCGCAAAGAAGAATGGCATGAGTATGGATATGTAAGAGGAGTGAGTGATATAAGAGCAATCAACTGTCATATTAGAGAGCAGATAAAGACCGAGGCAACAACAAGGGCGATGATTAATGATTTGTTGCGTCGCTCACTCTACCTTTACATTCTCACATTCTCTCCTGCATGGAAGGAGGCATTCAGAGGAAAAATAAGAAGTATGCGGAAAGTAGCAAGAGAGGAATATGCGAAAACTGCGAGAGTTGCCAATAAGCGATTAGAAGAATTGGGAATTGGTGGACGGAGATATAAGGAGAGTATTACTCCGAGAAAGAGGTCAAGAAAGAGGAAGAGGTGATGTGGAATGGTAGAAATAGATATTGACAAACTCCTTGCAGATGAAGAGATAAGAGAGAAAATGAATGAGTGGAACAGGGAAACGGCGAGAAGGCGATTGGAGAGCATGAAAAATCTAAGCGAACCGCATCGTAGATACCTTGAAAAAATTGCAAGTGGAGAGTGGGAAGTATGGTAAGCATGGAAGAGAGGGCAAGTCAGGGTTGGGCAGCATTTGGAAGATTGCTTGCACAGGGGCTAAAGAAGTTGGAAGAGAAGAGGAGGGAGAAGCAGAAGCAAAAAGAGCAAAAGGAGAAGGGGGCAGAGGAGCGTAAAGAGAAAGAGGAAAAGAAAGAGAGTGAGAAGAGGACAGAGCAAAAGAGGAAAAAGAGTGAGGGGAAGAGAGGGAGGAAGCAGACATCACCATCAAAGTCAAAGAGAAGAAAGAAGGGGGGTGGAAAGAAGAAGCAAACTCAAAAGCGTAAAACATCAAAGAAGAGGGGTAGTAGCAAAAGGAGGAAAAGGAGGTGATGTTGTGAGGTGGCACTAAAATACCGTCCAACAACAGCCAAATACAGAGGCAGAACAAAAACCCTCTACATTTATTATGAGAGCAGAGACAGGGTGCGAGGCGGAAAGGTAAGATGGAAACCGCATGTGAAAAGGATTTATGTTTCAGGGACGGTTATTGAAATCAAGAGGGGGACATTTGAAAACAGGTTTGGAAAGAGAGTGTATGGACTCAAAATCATCTATGAAAATCCGAGAAGAGCATTCACAGCACACAGGAGAGGGAAAAGATATAAGGTGAGTAAAGCGACTGTAAAGGTAACGAAGGTTGTGGAACTGCCTAAAGATGCGAGGAATGTGCGCATTCATACAAAGAAGAGTGAAGTTGAGCCAACTTTGATGAATGTGTTGTAGGCGTTATCGGTGTTGTTGTAGGTTGAAATGCCCAAAGTAAAGGAAACTGCGAACAGGACAGTAGTGCATGTCGGCGACTTATGGAGGAGGTATCACAGAGCATCGCCAAAGACAAAGAGACGATGGAAATTCAGAATAAAGGATGTCGGCAGGCTGAGGCATTCTGAATTAATACTGTGCAAACCGCCAAACGGGGACTGGCAAACTTATGCATGGTCGTTCTCAAAAGGACAGGTTAAAAAGGGAAAAAGAAAACTGCTAATATACGATGCCAAAGCATTTGAAATATTGCAAAAACTAAAGGAAAACGGTGATTTGAGGGGGTGGAAGTTGGAGCTCAGAAGGGTTTGAAATTTGACACACCTTGAATATTAGAGCGGAAAACGAATTCTGCGGCGAGATTTTTGTTTCTTCTTTTCTCTATTTTTCGCATTCGGCAGATGGGGCATTCTCACGCTCTTAAAAGTGGGCATTTTCAGAGAATACATCCCATAAATAAAACAAACCCTTTTTCAGAGAATTTCTCTCCCGCCGAAAACCTTTTTAAGAATTGGAGAGGAGTGATAAGTGAGGAGGAGAAATGAGTGTGAATATTGCGTATGTGAGGGTTTCAAGAGCGGAAGAGAATCCAGAGAATCAGATGCGAGCAATCAAAAGGTTTGTCGGCGAAGATAAGGAAATACGATTTTTCGTTGATGTCGGCGTGAGCGGAGCGATTCCAGCAAAGCGAAGGAAAGGGTTTGCGGAGATGCTGAAATTCATTCACGAAGTCAGGCAGTCAGATGGGGAGGGGGAAATCAACCTCTATGTCTATGAAATCTCACGCATAGGGCGAGATATGTCAGACACCGTGACGATGATATGGAAGTTTGAGAAGGAGCTGAATGTGAGGGTTTTCAGCGTCAGTGAGAAGGAGCAATTTCTGAATACGCAGGAGAGAACCATAAGAGATCTCATCCTTACATTTTTAGCATGGGCTGCTGAGAGAGAGCGTGAGCTAATCAGGCAGAGAACTATTGAGGGAATAAGAAGGGCAGCAGCACAGGGGAAGCATATTGGTCGTCCATCCGTAGAACTGTCAGATAAGGAGATGAGGAAAATCAAACGCTATTTGGAGCTCGGCATCTCCATCTCCGATATTGCAAAATTGATGGGAATGAATTACAAAACCCTCTACGGAAAACTCCACAAGCTCGGGCTGGCAGGGAAGAAGAATAAAAATAATATGGAGGACTAAATAGTCCTCCATAATTTCAATAACCCTCCAAGATGCTCCTCGCCCTCCTTATTAATTCCGATGAGTTCATTCCCTCCGTCTCCAAAGACTGCGAAGAAGGTGGTGAAGAGGGGGGAGAGGATGATGCAAACCTCTCCGCCACAATCCCCCGTGCCTCCTCTTCCGAACATCCCCATTCCTTCGCAAGTGCCTTGAAATCCGTTCCCTCAATCATCC
>Ga0209410_1001139_pt1 | contig 12889 bp, 13 predicted proteins | sample Mar14436cmmetaG_FD_184135 | JGI IMG/M metagenome (GOLD analysis project Ga0209410, IMG submission 184135) | Marine hydrothermal vent microbial communities from Guaymas Basin, Gulf of California to study Microbial Dark Matter (Phase II) - Marker... ... | reverse complement strand
CTCCATATCATGTAGACCAGACATGGAGGGCTCGGTGACGACGACGCCGAGGTCGACGCCGGTGACCGACGCTATAACCGGGCATCCAATCCCAGGGGCTCCATCGATGATTATGAGGTCCAACCCCCTCTCCACGGCCACGGCACGAGCCCTCTCCCTCACGAGGGAGACCAATCTACCCGAGTTGGACTCGCCTGGCAGTAGATCGGCGTGGCATAGGGGTCCAAAGCGGGTTTCGGAGACGTATAGATAGCCTGAGACCCTCGGCCTAAGCCTCGCAGCACCGGTGGGGCAGATGTAGGCGCAGACGCCGCATCCCTCACACTTCACGTGGTCAACCTTGAAATCGCTGATCGCATCGAAGCGGCACTCCTCGACGCAGAGGCCGCAGCGGAGGCAGCTCTCAGGGTCGATCTCAGCCCTCCTCGTCTCGAAATCCCTCCTCTCCCCAACTTCTGGATGGAGGAGTAGGGGCATGTTCGATGCCTCAACGTCGCAGTCGGCGATGACGGCTCTCCCAGCGAGGGCTGCGAGGGAGGCGGCCACCGATGTCTTCCCAGTTCCACCCTTACCGCTGAGGATAGCCACCTGCCTCATCCCATCATCCCCCTAACGGCCTCCATGAGCTCTTGAAATCTCATCCTCCACTCAGGCATCTCCTGGACGAAGGGTATGCCCCTCGAGTAGAGCTCCGCGATGCGTCTATCGAAGGGTATCTCCATCAATATGGGGATGCCCTCATCCTCACAGTATTCGTAGACGCCTCTATCGCCAAGTCCAGCCTTGTTTATGACGACGGCCATGGGGATGTCGAGTCTCCTGAGGACTCCGACCATCTGCTTCAGGTCGTGGAGGCCGAAGGGTGTTGGCTCCGTCACGAGGATGCAGAAGTCGCTTCCATAGACGGCGCTCACAACGGGGCATGAGGTTCCAGGTGCAACATCGATGATGACTGTTCCCCCCTCATCCATCCGGCTCTTAACGGCCTCTATCACGGGCTCGGGTGAGGGTTCGCCTATGCCCAGCTCCCCCCAGATCAGCTTCATATCCCCAGCCCAGCCCCACTTAACGAAGCCGACGACCTTCTCCTCCTCAACTATCGCCTTCTGGGGGCAGATCTTGGCGCATAGGCCGCAGCCGTGGCAGAGCTCCTCGAAGAGGATTATCTGATCCCTGGCGACGAATATGGCGTTGAAGTTGCAGGCTTCGGCGCATCTGCCACAGTAGTTGCATCTATCCTCGATGATGCGTGGAACCTTAACGTAGATGGGCTTGGATTCAACCCCCCTTGGATGGAGTAGTAGATGGACGTTGGGAGCCTCCACGTCGCAGTCGAGGAGCTGAGCCGCCCCTATGGAGAGGGCGAGGTTGACGGCAATCGATGTCTTCCCAGTTCCACCCTTACCGCTGGCTACGGCTATCCTCACCTCCGCCTCGCCTCCAGGCATCCCTCCGTCAACTCCCTTAGGGAGCCCTCCAGGAAGCGCCTTAGATTCTCCTCGACGTCGAGTCCCTCAGCCTGTAGAACGGCTACACCAGCCTCCTTGAACCTCGATAGGGCCCTCGGCCCCATGCCGACGGTGATTACGGCATCTGGCTGGAGGCTGAGCAGTCGGTCTGGGGGTCTTCCATATCCGCCGAAGTGTTCACTCGTATTCGGTATAACCTCCCTATCGATGATTTGGCCCTCAGCGATCTCGATGACGGCGAAGTAGGGGGCCCTGCCGAAGTGCTCTGAGAGACGCCGCCCATCCTCATCGGCGACGGGTATCACAACCCTCATGGATCTCTTAGGCATCCTCCTCCCCCTCCACAGCCCGCTTGATCTTCTCAACTATCTCCATGAAGGCCTTAGCCGCAGGTGTGTCGCTGTGCTCTATGACGAAGGGAACCCCCCTATCGGAGTCGAGGGAGATCCGTGGGTCGAGGGGTATGGAGCCGAGGAAGGGGACATCCATCTCCCTCGCTATACGCTCCCCACCTCCGCTTCCGAAGACCTCCACTCGGCCGCCGCAGTGGGGGCAGATGAGGTAGCTCATGTTCTCAACCACCCCAAGGATCGGGGCTCCAACCTTCCTGGCGAAGTTCACAGCCTTCCTCACAACCCCCTCCGAGACCTCGCTGGGTATCGTCACCAATATGAGGCCATCCATATCTGGGAGAAGCTGGACGACGCTGAGGGGCTCATCACCCGTTCCAGGTGGGAGATCGATGAGTAGGTAGTCGAGGTCCCCCCAGACGATCTCTGAGAGGAACTGCCTTATGGCGGCCATCTTCAATGGCCCCCTCCAGATGACGGGTGAATCCCCCGTGGGCAGCAGGAACTCCATGGAGACAACCTTGATGTTGAGGGGGCCGAAGGCTGGGAATATCCCCGGAGGCCCCGCCTCGAGGCGTCTCCCCTCCATCCCAAGCATCCTCGGGACGCAGGGGCCATGTATATCGGCGTCCAATATGCCTACCCTCCCGACATGACCCTTCATGGCGAGGGCTGCAGCGAGGTTTACGGTGACAAGGGTCTTGCCGACGCCCCCCTTGCCGCTCACCACCGCGATCTTATGTCGCACCCTGCTCATCCTCTCAGCTATGGCCTTCCTCCAATCCCTCGGTATCGGCGAGCGCTCCCCCAACTCCACCACCATTTTAGGCCGGCTTAAACTCAGCTATTAACCATCGATGATTATAAAAACCTTTCAAACCCTCAACGTTGAATTAAAAATCATCGGGATTTCAGGGATTTTCAACCCATTTTAGGCTTCGAAAGATTCATATTCATGGATTAGGGATTTTATCTCTCCGTTGATGGAGGCATCTCCATCTCTCTTCGGGATATAGCTGAATTAGGGGTGATTGAGGGAGATGATTAGGAGAGAGGTCAAGACATGGTTTAAAATAAATGGATTGGCCCTCCTCGCAGGCGTAGCTGGGGGATTGGGCGCCATAGCCTTTAGGAAGATGATCTGGCTCTCCAGATACCTCTTCTTCCAGCTCCTCCTCCCGAGGCTGACCCTGAACCTCTGGGGCTACAACCTCGGCGTTATGCTCCTCCCAGCCCTCGGAGGATTGATAGCCGGCCCCATCATCGAATGGATCTCACCTGAGACAAGGGGGCATGGCGTCCCGGAGGTGATGGATGCGGTTCACACGAAGGGTGGTGAGATCAGGGGGAGGGTGGCGATGGTTAAGATACTCGTCTCCTCCATCACCATAGGATCGGGAGGCAGCGTCGGCCGAGAGGGGCCTATAGCCCAGATAGGGGCTGCCATAGGGTCGCTGCTCGGCCGCATCGCCGGATTGGATGAGGCCTATAGGAGGCTGATCGTCGTCTGCGGCCTATCAGCCGGAATCTCAGGGACCTTCATGGCCCCCCTCGGAGGAGCCATCTTCGGATTAGAGGTCATCTATAGGGGGATGGCCCCCTACGATGTGATTCCCATCCTCCTCTCCTCCGTCGTGGGGATGGTGGTGACGGGGGAGGTCTTCGGATTGAAGCCGGCCTTCAAGGCTCCACAATACACGCTTAGAAACCCCCTCGACGTCCTATACTTCCTCCCCCTCGGAGTCGTCTTCGGCCTACTGTCCATCATATGGACGAGAGCCCTCTACCTCATGGAGGACCTCTTCGACAGACTCCCGGTGAGGAGATCCCTGAGGCCGGCTATTGGCGGCCTCCTAACGGGGTTGGTGGGGGTCTTCCTCACAGGATATGGAGTCTTAGGCGTCGGATATGAGGGGATAGACCTCGCCCTGAGGGGGTCTCTGCCAGCGTGGCTTCTACTACTATTAGGCGTGGCGAAGCTCCTGGCCACCTCCCTAACGGTGGGATCGGGTGGAAGCGGAGGGATCTTCGCCCCATCGCTGTATATGGGTGCGATGTTCGGAGGATTCTTCGCCTCCCTCCTATCAGGGCTCCCCCTCGTCTCGAGGCAGCCTTCGGTCTACTATCTCGTCGGCATGGCAGCCCTCTTCGCAGGGGCCGCTAAGGCCCCGCTAACCTGTATAGTGATGCTCCCGGAGATGACGGACAACTACCATCTACTCCCAGCCCTCATGGTGGCCTGCTCCATGAGCTACTTCGTCTCCTCCCTCCTCATGAGGGGCTCCATCTACACCTTAAAGTTGAGGAGGAGAGGCGTAGAGATAGAGCCCAGCATAGACCCGCTGAAGCTGGTGAAGGTCTCGGAGATCATGACCCCGCTGGAGAGGGTTGTAAGCGTGAGGAAGGATACACCCCTCTCGATACTATACTTCATGATATTGGAGTCGAAGCACACGGCCTTCCCAGTTCTCGACGATGGGAGGCTTGTTGGCATCATCACCCTGAAGCAGCTCAGCGACATGAGGCAGGAGGAGATAGGTGAGATGAAGGTTGAGGACATCCTGAGGGAAGAGCTGATCGTCACATATCCAGATGAGACCGCATATGATGTATTGGAGAAGATGAATAGATTCGACGTTGAGATACTCCCAGTCGTGGATAGAGCCGATGAGGGGAAGCTATTAGGGGTGGTCTCGAAGAGGGATACACTCAACGCCATAATCCTCGGGAGGAGGAAGATGAGGCTATTAGAATGAGAGCATAGGCAAAGGCTAAATCACCTCAGACCTCTATGATGATGGCTTGAGCATCCCGAAGATGAGGTTAAACCCGATAAAGGGCGTAGAAGCCGACGCCGCCGTCGCCGTCATCCTCAAACCAAGAGATGGAGGCTTGGAGGTTCTACTGGTTAGGAGGGCCGTAAACCCCTCAGACCCCTGGTCTGGGGACATCGCCTTCCCAGGTGGACATAGGAGGGGGGGAGAGCCCCTCATCGAGACGGCTGTGAGGGAGGCTTGGGAGGAGATAGGGGTGGACCTGAACCGATGTGAGGCCTTGGGCACCCTCAACATCTCAACCTCCAGCAGGGACCCAGAGCTCAGGGTTCTACCCTTCGTCTACCTCTGCAGATGCGAGCTTAAGATAAGGTTGAATGAGGAGCTCTCCAGCCACTTCTGGATACCGTTGGAAACCCTAAGGAGCTCCAGGGGCTACGCCTATATGGAGGGGGTTAAGACTCCAGCCTTCCTCCTCGAGGATGGGGTGGTCTGGGGTCTAACCTACAGGATACTGGAGGACCTCCTCAAAAGAATTGAAGGGTTAGCTTAGGAGCTCCTTTAGGAGTTTGGCGACGTCTCTCGGCTTCTCAGCAACGGGAACCCCGGCGGCCTCGAGGGCCTCAATCTTACTCTTGGCGGTTCCCCTCTCCCCCTGAATTATCGCTCCGGCGTGCCCCATACGCTTGCCTGGTATGGCTGTTCTCCCAGCGATGTAGGCGACAGCCGGCTTCGTGAAGCCTCCCTCAGCGATGAACTCAGCGGCCCTCTCCTCGGCGTCCCCCCCGATCTCGCCTATGAGGACTACGGCCTCCGTCTCTGGGTCATCCTCAAACCATTTTAGGACGTCGATGAAGTCCAATCCCGTTATGGGGTCTCCGCCGAGGCCGACGCAGGTTGACTCACCGAGGCCGATGCTGGAGATGTGATCGGCGATCTCATAGGTTAGGGTTCCACTCCTGGAGATGACTCCAACCCGACCCCTTTTGAAGACGCTGGCCGGCATTATGCCCAGCTTACACTCCCCAACCTTGATGACTCCAGGGGTGTTCGGCCCTATGATGGTGACCCCACTCCTCCTCGCCTTGGCGACGAACATCATCGTATCCCTAACCGCTATGCCCTCCGTGATCACGACTATTGGGTCTAACCCAGCATCGAGGGCCTCATAGACGGCGTCCGGAGCGTAGGGGGCTGGGACGAAGATTATGGAGGCGTCGATCCTATGTCGATCCATGGCCTCGGCGACGGTGTCGTAGACGGGGACACCCTCAACGCTCTCACCCCCCTTACCTGGGGTTACGCCGGCGACGATCCTGGTTCCATACTCAAGCATCAGCTTTGTATGGAATCTACCCTGCCTACCCGTGATGCCCTGGACGAGCACTCTGGTCTCCCCATCGACGAATCTCACCATCCTAATCACCTCCCAGAAGTGAGACCACCCTCTCGGCGGCCTCCTCCATGCTGTCGAGGCAGTGGATGCCAGCCTCCTCCAGGAGCCTCCTCCCCTCCTCCTCCCGTGTGCCGATCATCCTTACAACCATCGGCTTATCCACCCCAATCCTCTCCCTCGCCGCGATGATGCCCCTCGCCACCTCGTCGCATCTTGTGATGCCTCCGAGGATGTTGATGAAGATGGCCCTCACCCTTGGATCGCTCAGGAGGAAGGAGACGGCCACCTCAACCCTCTCAGCTGGAGCTCCACCTCCGAGGTCGAGGAAGTTTGCCGGTCGGCCACCGTAGAGTTGAACCGTGTCGAGGGTGGCCATGGTTAGGCCAGCCCCGTTGCCTATGATGCCTATCTCGCCGTCGAGCTCCACGTAGGTTAGGCCGAGCCTCCTGGCCTCCCTCTCCCTCTCGGTTAGGTCGAGGAGCTCACTCTCACCGAATCGCTCCAATAGGTCTCTATGCCTCCATAGGGCGTTGTCATCGATGTTGAGCCTCGCATCCGCAGCCATCAAGCCATCAGGGGTGACCGCTAAGGGGTTTATCTCCGTCAACTCGGCGTCCATCTCCACCGCCAATCTATACAGCTTGACGAGTATGTCGGCCGCCGACAGCATTCTTCTACCCTCAAGGCCTATCTGCTTCACCATCCACCTCGCCCGGTGAGGCCTCAGCTCCTCGAGGGGGTCGATGGTCATCCTTATGATCTTCTCCGGAGACCTCGCAGCCACCTCCTCTATCTCAACTCCACCCTCAGAGGTGGCGAGGGCGGTGTAGGCCCTGCTGCTCCTGTCGACGACGACGCCGAGGTATAGCTCCCTCTCTATGCTGAGCTTCTCCTCCACAAGAACCATCTTCACCTCCACGCCTCTAACGAAGCTGCCGAGGAGCTCCCCCGCCACCTTCCAAGCCTCCTCAGGAGTCTCTGCGAATCGTATGCCTCCAGCCTTACCCCTTCCCCCTACAGGTATCTGAGCCTTCACGGCCACCGGTCCAGAGATCTCCTCAGCTATGTTCCTCGCCTCCTCAGGCGTCTTGGCAACCCTCCCCCTCGGGAGGGGTATCCCATACTCTCGGAAAATCTCCTTAGCCTGCCACTCCAGCAGCCTCAACTCCCTTCACCCTTCCATGATGCGAACTGATAGAAACGCTTTTTTAATGGCTATAAAATGTGTGAGAGTTAGCTGGGGGGGATGCGGATGATCCATCTCATCATGGTGCCAGTCATAGCCGGCGTCGCCGCCTTCCTCTGTGTCGGCATAGTCTACATGATGGTTAAACGGGAGGATGAGGGCACGGAGAGGATGAGGGAGATAGCCAGTTACATCAGGGAGGGGGCCTGGGCCTTCCTTAAGAGGGAGATGAAGACGATCAGCTACTTCATCGTCGCCCTCTCCCTGCTGCTGCTCATCGTCTTCTGGCCTAAATGGCAGATCGCCTTCGGCTTCGTCCTCGGCTCCCTCTTCTCCTTCCTAGCCATCATTATAGGGATGAGTGGAGCCACCATGGCTAACGTCAGAACCGCCAATGCAGCCAGAGTCTCTGGCGCCAAGGCCCTCGTCGTCGCCTTTAGAGGAGGAGCCATCATGGGTTTGGCCATCGTCAGCCTTAACCTCCTCGGCATCACCTCCCTCTACATCCTCTTCGGCGCTGGGCCGAAGAATCCGGAGGCCATAAGCCTCCTCGTCGGCTTCGGATTCGGAGCCAGCCTATCAGCCCTATTCGCCCAGCTCGGAGGGGGAATCTACACCAAGGCAGCCGACGTAGGCGCAGACCTGGTGGGCAAGATCGAGGCGGGAATACCTGAAGATGACCCGAGGAATCCAGCTGTCATCGCGGATCTCGTCGGCGATAACGTCGGAGACTGCGCGGGGAGGGGTGCAGACCTCTTCGAATCGGGAAGCGACAACCTCGTGGCTTCTATGATCGTCGGCCTCCTCTTCGTCCCCCATTACGGCTGGGCAGCGGTCTTCTTCCCCCTCATCACCAGATCCATCGGCAACCTGGCTACCATAGCCGGCCTCCTCTCCGTCCGAAGATGGGAGGGTAGAAATCCGATTATGTCGCTGAACGTTGCCCTCATCACAGCCGGAGTCGTCTCCCTCATAGGCTTCTATCTCACGGCCATCTACCTAATGCATGACATCAGATTCTTCTGGTGCCTCTCCCTCGGCCTCATGGCGGCGCTCTTCACCTCCTTCGTCGTCCAATACTACACCGGCATCACCGAGCCACCGGTTCAGAGGGTGGCTAAGGGGAATGTCAGCGGCTCAGCCATCGGCCTCATGCAGGGCTTCGCCTATGGAATGGAGTCCGCAGCCATACCTGCCTTCATCATCGCAGCCGTGATGATCATCGCCTACCTCATCTTCGGCGGGGATGTCCCAGGGCTCTACGGCGTCATCGCCGCAGCCCTCGGATTGACGGAGATCAAGGGCATGATCATGGCGACGGACACCTTCGGCCCCATAGCAGACAACGCGGGAGGCATAGCGGAGATGGCGGGCCTAGGAGAGGAGGTGGAGAGGGAGGCTGAGGCTCTCGACGCCGCTGGGAACATCACCAAGGCCATAACGAAGGGATACTCCATGGCTGCGGCCGCCCTCACCAGCTCCCTCCTCCTCTTCGCCTACCTCACAGAGGTGGCGAGACATGAAGGCGTCCCCTTCACCCACTTCTCCCAGGTGGCCCAGTATCTGAACATCGCAGACCCGAAGATCATCGCCTCCCTCCTCGTCGGGGCGGCCATACCCTTCCTCTTCACGGCCTTCGCCGTCAAGCCCGTGGCCAAGACGGCGCATCAGGTGGTTGATGAAGTTCGAAGGCAGTTCAGGGAGATCCCAGGGCTATTGGAGGGGAAAACCAAGCCCGACTATGCGAGATGCGTCGACATAACAACCAAAAATGCCCTCCGAGAGATGGTTCTACCCACCCTCATAGGTATGGTGTCACCCATCGTCGTCGGCTTCACCCTCGGCCCCTGGTGCCTCGCAGCCTTCCTCATCTCCACAACCATTGTGGGCGCCCTATTGGCGACCTACATGTTCAACTCCGGAGCCATCTACGACAACGCCAAGAAGTACATCGAGGACGGCCACTTCGGGGGGAAGAATACACCTGCTCATCACAACGCCGTCATCGGAGACACCTTTGGAGACCCCCTGAAGGATACGGCTGGGCCGAGCCTACACATCCTAATAAAGTTGGTGAACATCGTCTCCATAACGCTGCTACCACTCTTCCTAAACTACGCACTCCTCGTCTAAGACGTCCCTTAGACGAGTCACCCATCCCTCCTCTATCAACCCCTTCTCAACGGCCTCCTCCAACATCCTGAGGACATCACAGCCATCCAATCGACTCCAATCCCTCCACCTCGTAGGTCCATGAGCCTCATAGGCTTCGAGAACCTTGGGCCTCAGACCCATAAGCTCGGCAGCCGTGCAGACGCATCTATCAAGCTCCCTCGCCTTCAGGTAGACGAGGTGGAGGAGCTCCGGATAACGGTAATCCCTCACCAGGTGATGGTCGAGGACGATGGTCTCAGCCCCAGACTCCTCGATGATGTGGCAGAGGTTGACGATGCTCCTGGCGAGGTTATAATATGCGAATATGAAGCCTAGGAGATAGGTTGGAGGGCCGTCGATGATGAGTATATCTGGGTCGACCTCGATGATCTCATCGGCCACCTCCCTGAGGACTGGGCCATCTATGTCGGAGGTGTGGAGTAGACGCCGCTCACCGTCATCTATAGCGACCATTATGACGTATCCAAGCTTAGAATCCTCAACTCCATGCCAGTGGGGTTTAGAAAACCTGATCTCCGTCGAGCCGATGGTGAAGCACTCCCCATCGGCAACCTCAACATCGGCCTCAAGGCCCTCCAGGAGCCTCCCTGCCCTCCACCTCTGGGAGCGGTTGATGCTATGCTCAGGGTCCTTAATCAGGAGACGCTTACCCCGATAGAGCTCCTGATCCGGTATGTGGTGATCATAGTGGTAGTGGGTTATGGCGATGACATCGGCATCCAAGCAGGCCCTCCTGATCTCAGCCTCATACCGATGCCTCAGGGCCATCCGCTCCTCCCTCGGAAGAGGGAAGGATGGCCTCTCGGAGGCTACTCCAGGGTCTACGACTATGACGGCATCCCGTGTCTCAACCCTAATACAGCTCGACTTGACGCCGTAGGAGTCGAAGGCGACGTATCTAACCCTCAACCCACCTCACGATCAGGGAATTGATATAAGTGGTGGCCACTTATATCGATCCACAGGTTTAAAGGGGTTGAAGGCGATGGCTGAGGGCTATACAAGGACGTATGCCCATCATGTTAGGGAAGCCGGAAGGGTTGAGGAGTTTCTACGCAGCTTGATAAGGGGGGTGATGGAGGGCCTTAACGAGGTTGAGGAGGAAACAGCCAAGAGGATTCTAAGGAGATGCGGGGAGAACTGCCTAAAGCTATTCCTCGAGATACATGGACTCGATCTGGCATCATACGACCTTGATTCACTGGTCGCAAAGCTGGATGAGGGCATAACCACAACGGGGAATAGATGCGAGAGGAGGGGTGACACAATCATCTACGAGTTCAAACCAAAGCGGTGTGAATGCCCACTGGTATCCGAGAACATAGTGAAGCTGACTCCAAGGCTATGCTCAACATGCTTCACAAACGGGCTTGAATACCTGTTCGGAGCAGTCTCCAAGAGAGCCGTCAAGGCTGAGCTTATAGAAAGCCTCGCAACAGGAGCCGACAAATGCTCCTTCAAAATAAAGCTTAGCTCCGAGTGAAAGAGGAGAGGCTGACAAATTAGGAGTCCCTCACCAGGCTTCTCCAAAAGACATAAATCAACCATTTGGTGCGGAGGGTGGGATTTGAACCCACGCACCCCTAAGGGACAGCCTCCTCAGGGCTGCGCCGTTGGCCAGGCTTGGCAACCTCCGCCCAATAACTGATCAAATAGGAGAGGGGTTTTAATCTTTCTCCGGGAGGCCGCTGCCGGGAGTCGAACCCGGTCCAAGGGCTCCACAGGCCCTTGTGCTACCGTTACACCACAGCGGCCACGCCGAGATCACTCTCCCTATAGGGGTCTATTAAAATTTTCAGCCTCCATGACGTCTACGCTCATCCTCCAGCAGGTGTCTCCGTAGGGGCTGGATGTATTCATTCTCGTCTCCCTCAGGAGCTCCTCAGCGAGCTCCAGGGCCTTCTCCACATGCTCCCTTAGGAGCTCTATGGTCCGCCAACTCGGCTCTCCCGCTTCCACCCTTAGGATCTATTAAGGAGCTGAAATCTTTGAGTATCAACGGGTTTTGAAATCCTAAGCTATCCTAAGTATGTATCAGGAAGATAGATCAGCAAACTTTAAATATGGTTTTCAGGGGCATAGGGTGGATGTATCGGAGAAACGATATAATGTACACGTGTAGAACATGAATACTGATGGGGTGATGAAGATGGATGGAATGGCCATGATGGAGGGATGCGTGATGAGGGAGGCGAGGAACTACATCTTCCTCATCTTCTCAACCGACAAAGAGGTGGAGAATCCAGAGGAAGCCCTGAGGGAGATACTCAAGGGAGATGGAGATGGCTACAGGGTTGAGAGGGTCGTCGTCCTGAAGAACCCCGCATCCCTCCCCAAGAGAACCTAAATTACCTCAAAAACGCAATCCACACCTTTTAAACCTCTAAAATTTAATCATTTAAATCGAAAAAGGGAGAGGCTGAAATGGCGATTTTTACAATTTTCCGCTTAAAGGGGGAGATACATGGTCCTAAAATCCATAATCTATATTAGGAGCAGATATACCCTAAACGCTCGGTTGATCGATATGTCAGGAAAATACGAGTATAGGGGCATCTCAACCTTCATCGCGACCTTACTATTGATGGTCTTAGCCGTCGCAGCCGGAGCCATAATCTACGCATACACCATGGGATACCTCGGCGGACTAGGAAGCTCTAAAACCCCAGGAACACTATCACTAGACTCCGCAAAAGCTGAAAACAATAGTGGGAAACTCAAGATAACAGCCTATGTCAGGAACATTGGAAAGGGAAGCGTAACTATAGATAAAGCATATGTAGATGGAACACAAATCGATCTAGACCCCGATGTCACAATAGAAGAAGGAGATGTGAAGGCCATCACCATAAGTGATAGTATAACTTATGAGGCGGGCAAGACCTACGAGGTTAAGCTCGTAGCCACCGACGGAACAAACCTAGTATTCACGGTGAAAGCCAGTTAGGTGATGGATGATGGCTAAAGGTCGAGGCATCTCCACCTTTATTGCGACGCTGCTCCTAATGGTCTTAGCGGTGGCTGCAGGAGCCATAATCTACGCATACACCATGGGATACCTCGGCGGACTAGGAAGCTCTAAAACCCCAGGAACACTATCACTAGACTACGCAAAAGCAACTTATAATTCTAAAACCATAGGTAGTGAAACAAAATATAATGTAACGATTACGGCCTATGTCAGAAATATCGGGAAGGGAAATGTAACTTTAGACAAGGCATACGTAGATGATGAAAAGTGGAACTTTACCTCAGTTACCATCACAGAAGGAGACGTCGTTAAAGTGGAGATCATACCTCCAAAACTGCTGAGTGACAACCCATCTGGCAAGACCTACGAGATAAAGTTGGTCGCCACAGATGGAACAAATCTAGTGTTTACAGTGAAGGTAAGCTAGCCCCTAACCCGTTTTTGTCTTTGCTCTCCAGGGGTGTGGGGGGGTGGATAGGGGAGTCAGCGAGGTGGTTGCAAGCCTTATACTGCTACTCATAGTCACCACCCTCGGCACCTTCCTCTACAGCTATACGCTGACTACGAC
>Ga0209410_1001137_pt1 | contig 12895 bp, 14 predicted proteins | sample Mar14436cmmetaG_FD_184135 | JGI IMG/M metagenome (GOLD analysis project Ga0209410, IMG submission 184135) | Marine hydrothermal vent microbial communities from Guaymas Basin, Gulf of California to study Microbial Dark Matter (Phase II) - Marker... ... | reverse complement strand
AAGATCGAGAATCTCAGCGCCATATATCTTGTGAGGGAAGGAAGTATAAAAGCTTCGGTGGATATAAATCTTGAAATGGAGGAAGGAAGTATAACTGCGATAGTCGGTGAGAGTGCTTCCGGGAAGTCCACCATACTCGAGGCTATGACGAGATCCCTGCCTCCTAACGGTCGAATAATCGGCGGAAATGTTTTCTACAGAAGAGATGGAAATTACGTGAACATTATGGAAATTGAAGAAGAGGAATTGAGGAAACTGAGATGGAGTGAAATAGCTCTCGTTCCACAAGCGGTTCAAAATGCTCTAAACCCTACGATGAGGGTGTTCGATCATTTCATGGATACGGTGGTAGATCATGGAGTTGAATGGTCCACAAAGAAAGTGTGGGACAGGGCAAGTAAGTTGTTGGACATGATGGGACTGGATGGAAACAGGGTCTTGAGATCCTTTCCTCACGAGTTATCTGGTGGGATGAGGCAGAGAACGCTGATAGCTCTATCACTCCTCTTCGATCCGAAGGTTTTGATCTTGGATGAACCGACATCCGCTCTCGATGTTTTGACACAGGCGAGATTGATAAGGGTTCTCGATGAAGTTCATCGTGAACTCAAAATAACCATGATCTTCGTGACTCACGATCTTCCAGTTGCCGCCGAGTTATCAGATTACATGGGAGTTATATACGGTGGAAATCTCATGGAGAGGGGAAAAACGGAGGATATAATAGGTGATCCAAAGCACCCATATACGCAGGCTCTCGTGGCATCACTGATGTCCGTGGTGGGAGATGTTGAGAAGATAAAACCGATACCAGGTGAACCTCCCAGTCTTCTCAATCCTCCAAATGGTTGTGTCTTTCACCCGAGGTGCCCATTCAGAATGGATAAGTGCTCCGTGGAAACTCCTCCTCTTTTCAAACTCTCCGAAAATCATTATGTGAGGTGTTGGTTGTATGAAAAGTGATGGAAGCGATGTTGTGATGTCGTTGAAAAATGTGAGCAAGATCTTCGTGAAGAGGAAATTTTTGAGAAGATCTATACCTTTCTACGCGCTTGAAAATATAAATCTGGACATAGAAAAGGGTGAAAGGTTATCGATAATAGGTGAAAGTGGATCGGGCAAAACTACCCTCGCAAGGATAGCCTCCGGATTGGATAAACCAAGTGAGGGATCTGTATTTTGGTTTGGAAGAGAGATTACAAAGTTGAAGACTAAGAAGTTCAAAGAACTCAGACCCAAGGTTCAATACATTCACCAAAATCCCTACGCATCGATAAATCCATCGCGCACAATTTTCAGTGTTCTCGCCGATCCTCTGAAAAGATATGAAGGAGAGGTTGATTCCATAGAGAAGAAGGTCGCCGATCTTCTCAGATCGGTCGGCATAGTTCCACCTGAATTTTTCTTCAACAAGTATCCCCGCCATCTCTCCGGTGGAGGACTTCAAAGATTGGCGATAGCACGTGCCATGATTCCAAAACCGGAGATAATACTCGCCGATGAGATAGTCAGCATGATAGATATGTCCTTCAGAGCAGCGATCGTCAAACTCTTGATTGAGCTCAACGAGAAAACCGGAATAACCATAGTAATGATTTCACATGACATAGGTGTTGCAAGATATTTTTCACACGGTGGTGGAAGAATAGCGGTGATGTTGAGAGGAAGGATAGTGGAAATTGGTCCTCCGGATGCCATCGTGGATAACCCGATTCACCCTTATACACGGGCTCTGATCCTCGCATCCCCCGTTGCAAACAAAAGGCTCGCTTTGAAAAAGAGGGAACTTCTCCCAAAATACAACATTCAAAAGGAGGTCTGGGAAAGCGAAATAATGAAAATGAAAGGGTGCAGATATGCTTTCTTCTGTCCATTCGCAAGTGAAAAATGCCAAGAGGAGAAACCTGAACTCACCGATGTTGAAAAGGATGGGAAACACAAGGTTGCCTGTCACATGATCGAAGAAATACCCGCATGGGAGTTGGAGAGTGTGGGATGATGTACATAGATTTCTACGTTTTTTTCATCTCCATATTCTTCATAGTGTTGGGATTGTACTCGTTGATCGTTTTGGGAATGAACACCCTTGAATTTTTTGTGGCATTTGTATCCATGATCATTTCCACCCTTTTGCTCATCTTTTCATTGTTCAGGATTCTAAAAAAACACGGTGGAAAGGGGAGGTAGAGTGATGGGAATCTTCTCTGAAATAGAGGGAATAATCTTCATGACTTCTTGGAACACCGATGGTGGGGTCTTCAGACATGCTCTACCGATAGTTGATTGGATGGTGAAGAAGGGATACAGAGTGAAGGTGTTGACCCATTACAGAGAAACACCTCATGGTTTCAATTTGAATGTTGAAGATGAGGAATTCGTCGAGAGATGTTACACACTCCAAGGAAAAAGAAAGGATGAACTTCGAACGTTGAACACGGAGATCATATTCGACGCGTTGAAGGAGGGATACAATCTCTTCGTCGCTGAAGATCTTGGAATGCTTCCGATGGAGGAACTGTTGGAAATCTTCCCGAGGATAAAGAAAAAGGCGAAAACGATTTTGGTGAACCACGATAATCTTCCCAAGCCAGATGGTAGCATTTTCTGGAAGTTTGATTGGGACTGTATCATCAATTTTCTGGAGTATCAGATGGATTTCATGGCCAAACATTATCCAAGGGATAGATTGTATTTTGTGGAATTCCCAACTTTTCCAAAACCAAATATCGTGAAGAACAAAGTCGAACTCAGATCCGAACTCGATCTTCCAAAGGATAAAAAAATCGTGTTGTTGTTCGGGGAATACGATTTCATCGATTCTTTCGAGGTTCTCGGGAAATACAGAAAAGAACATGATGATACCTTCCTACTTTGCTTGGTTTACACCGAAGATCAGAAGAATCTGATCACCAGAACACTTGAAGAAAAATTTGGGGAATCCTATGATGATGTGAGAATCGAAATATCATCTTGGGAAAACAGGGCAAAATATGTCATGGCAAGTGATTTAGTTGTTCTGGACAAAGGAAGGAAGAAATTTGGCAAAGGTGCAGTTCTGTCCTCCACCGCTTTTCAGATAATTGGTTGGGGAACGCCGATAATTGCCAGAAACAGCAGATATTTCGATGTCTTCGGTGATAGCATCGTGACTTACGAGAATGACGATGACATGTTTGAAAAGATCGGACAGCTACTCAACGATTCAGAAAAACGCAGAGAAACCCTGAAAAAGCAGGAAAAATTCCACATTCTTCACAATCCGGAGAGGATATCGACCAAGTTCATATGGATATTCAGGAATCTACTCACCGGTGGTTTCAAAAGTCCAAATTTCACCTGTGGAAAGCTTAGAAGAATCTTCAGGAAACCGTTGTTTACAGCCAGAAAAGACCTGGAAATAACATCCGAAAATGGTGAAAAGGTCAGGTGGGAAAGGCTCGTTTACAATTCGGCTGCTTTTAAAGTGAATGGGATCGTTTATTTGATTTACAGGGCACTTGGTTTTGATGGAATATCGAGGTTTGGTCTGTGGATAAGTGAAGATGGCTTGAAGGAAACTTTGAGGTTGGATCACCCGATATTTGGACCAAGGGAGGATTATGAATCACCGAGAAATCTGAATGAAAGGGTAAAGGAACACTTGAAATTCTTTGGGCATGCGAGGGAAATTGGCGGTGTGGAAGATCCAAGAATAACTGTGATGGGTGATACCATATACATGCTTTACACCGCGTATGGTGATACTCCGAAGCTTTCAATCGCGAAGATGAAACTTTGCGATTTTCTCAGAGCAATCGAGTGTGGTTTCAGCTATGAAGAATGGCAATCTCTATGGATCAGAGGAGGACCGATCTTCGATTTTGAAGATAAAGATGGTGTTCTATTCTTTGCCGATTCGGGCTTTTCATTTGGGGATTCCGATGATTCACAGGATATCGTTGAAGAACTGGCACAGCGTGGTGCCTTTCTCATCCATCGAATTCCTCCGGATATGCAGATACTCAGGATGGCTGATCTCAGAAAAGGAAGCGTTGGAGAAACTTTTGAGATGCCTCGCCCAGGTTCATGGGATAGCTTGAAAATTGGTGCGGGTGCCCCACCGTTGAAGACAAAGTATGGTTTTCTTCATATATTCCATGGTGTTGGTTTGAAAAATGGCACCGCGGTTTATTCGCTCGGTTCCATTTTGACAGCTCTCGATGATCCATCTAAGGTGATCTACGTTTCCCCCGACCCTATTCTTGAACCTGAGGAGGATTATGAGATCAACGGATGGGTTCCAAATGTTGTTTTCACCTGTGGTGCTGTACCAAGGTTCCGAGATTCAGGCGATGTCTTAGATGGGGAGGATGAGATCCTCGTTTACTACGGTGGAGCAGATGAAGTAATGTCAGTTGCAACTGCCAAGGTTCGTGATCTAATTCCAACATCTTAGAATATCAAATTCTTAGAGGGTTTTAATTGTGTTTTCTGCTTCCATTTATACTACTACGATAAAGATACTATATATATACGTATACGTAGTATATATATAGGTGTCAAAAAATTCGAAAAATTGTGAATTTTTTGTGTATTGATGCGGATTAGGAGTATGTCAAAAAACTGTCAAAAAACTGTCAAAAACTTCGAGGATAACGATTGTAATTGTTTATTCATGCGTATTTGGAGGCTGTCAAAAACTTCGATTTCTGTGATAGTGTATTCATGCTGGTTTCCGAAATTCAACCACAAGTTTTTGACACATGCAAAAAATTTCATGTCAAAAACTCGAATTTTTTTGTTGAATATGCGCCTGTAATGCCCATTTATAAATGATTCCAGGAACTGTCAAAAACTCAGAATCTCTGTGATGATTTATTCATCAAAGTTTCAGAGGATTTTGAAATCGTTTTTGACAGCTGGTGTCAAAACAGTGTCAAAAACTTGTTCATAAGTGTATTGAATTGAATATTGAAATAATTACTATTGAGTTATGAAAACACCGAACATAACAGCGAGCCACCAGATTTCGAGGAACAAAAATTTGAGGATGGTCAACGGTATGAAGAACCAGAGCACGGCGAACAGGTATGCAACCAAGGTCACGAGGACATGAAGAAATACGAGACCCTTCTTGATCTTTTTCTTCTCTTCATCTTCCATCTTCATCCATCCCGTGGGAAGTGGAAGCCAGTCGAATATTGCACCGATTATTACGAGATATTTCAGGTCGAGGATGACGGCAATTATGAACAATAAACCTGCTATCGTGACACAGATCATGGTCTTATTCCTGTTTGACATGAAGGATCCCTCCTTCCATCGAAGCATTCAAAGTTTCGATGACCATGTATATTCCTCAGAGTGGAGCAGATAGATTCCTCGAAGGATTCGATTCATCTTTCATCTTCATCGTGAATGATAATATAATCGAATTGGAGGTGTTCATCTTGAGGATGAAAAGAGAAAGGTTGGACTTAGAGGAAATAAAGAAGAGGATATCCGAGATAAACGATGTCATGGACAGAACGATCGAGAGAGGGAAAAAGATCGAGGCTTTCATAGAACGCTGGAAGGATGTCTTGAGGAGAACGGATGACCCCTTCGAGAAGCTGAAGGCGAAGGGATACATAGAATACTACGAGACAGAGCTGAAAATCCTGAAGAGGAGATTGGAACTGCTGAAAAAACTTCTAAGATTCCACGAATTCTTGAGGATATTCAACGAGAGGATGGAAAGTATCAAAGGAAAGCGAATGTTGAAAGTATCTAAGCGTGAGTTGGAGAAATTGCTGGATGGCATCGAGAGAAGATTCATCGAGGACGAGATACACGTGGAAAATCTGGAAGACATGGTGGATAATTTCATCAGGGAGATGGAAGAATGAAATTCTTTGGGAGATTGAGGAATTTGAAGGATACCGAGAAAGAAATGGCGGAGATTGAATACGAGATCAAGAAGTTGGAAAGAAGGTATGAAGATTTGAAGAAAAAGATAAAGGAGATCCTCAAGGAAAAGGAAACCACATATGATCTCGAAAGAGAAGCCATACAATCTAAGCTGGAAAATTTGAAGATGGAGTTGAAGATGATATTCGAAAGTTTGAAGGAGCTCTTCAAGAGGATGAAAGCTCTCATGTTGTTGAATCTTCTCAACGAGGAGAATGAATTTCTGAAGAAATTCGATTATCTGAAGGGAAATTTAAAACTGGACGAGGTTGAAGATGAGATGAAAAAAGAGATCGGTAGATTCAAGTTGGAGAGTGAAGAGGTGGATGAGATATTGGACATGTTGATCGTTCACTTGGGAGGCGGGAAGAATGTTCTCGAGGAGAAGGAAAGAAGAGAGGAAAAAGTTGGAGATGAAGTTGAAAATATCCCAGTTGAAGAGACATCTAAACGTAGCGATGAACAGATACACGAAGTTGAGGAATGAATATTTCAAGAAAGGTTCCCAAGCTCTCGAAAACGGTGATACATACATGGCTAAGAGATTCGCCGAGGGTTATCTCAGGATAGACAACCTCAGGAAGAGGCTTCAGAGACTTTCTTTCATTCTCGATCAACTCGAGCTGAGTAGAACGGAAGTGGGATTGTTCAAGGATTTCGCGACCGCAACTCAAGGAATTGTGAAGGAACTCGAGAGTGTTCTTGGAAGCAAAGAACTCGCCGATTTGAGTACATCCATGATGAGGATAATAAACATGACTGAGGAGATGGAAGAAAGGATAGAACTCAGCATGGAAACGATAGAGAACGCTCTCGAGACACAAGTTGAAGGAGAGGGATTGAATCTCGAGAAGATGGGCATTCTATCCGGAAAAACTGAGGAATCTGAATCGGATATAGATGAAAAACTTGAGGAAGAATTGAACAAAGTTCTGGACAAGATGAGAGAAGCGGGAAAAGAATGAAAAAGGAAGAACTGGTATTCTACGAGGAATACAGAAGCAGTATGGAAAAAGCCTTGAAAGCCATGGATGATGGAAATGTGAAGATGGCTAAGTATCATCTTTACAGATCTGCATCGATCCTGTTGAAACTGGCACAGATGAGCAGAGGGGAAAGGAAGGAAAAAAGATACAGGATGGCGGAGAGGATCGTGAAGATCGCCGATTCGTTGAGGATGGGAGAGAATGCGAAAACAAAGGTGGAATTGAAGTTTGAGGAGAACAGGTGTGAAATGAGAAGCGTTGAAGATCAAGTATCTTTTGAGAGACCTAACATTAGTTTTGATGACATAGCGGGACTCGAAGATGCCAAGAGGGAGATAATGTTGAGGAGTGTTCTACCGTTGAAATATCCCGAGAAAGCGAAAAAGTATCGAAAGACCGTGGGTGGTGGAATACTTTTGTATGGACCCCCGGGAACGGGAAAAACGATGCTCGCCAAGGCAACCGCGGGGGAGGTGAATGCCCCTTTCTTCTCCATCTCCCCTTCGGATGTGCTGAGTAAATGGTTTGGAGAAGCTGAGAAGAGAATAGCGGAGTTGTTCGAAAAAGCCAGATCCTACGATCTGTCCGTGGTTTTCATAGACGAGGTGGAATCCTTAGTTCCATCGCGTGATATTGTGGACAGTTCGCCGATGAACAGAGTAGTTGCACAGATACTTGCCGAACTCGATGGTATGAGGAAGGGAAAAGGTAAAGTTCTCTTCATCGGTGCAACGAACATACCGTGGAAACTCGATCCGGCGGTTTTGAGACCGGGAAGGTTCGATGTCATGATATACGTTGGTTTACCGGATGAGAGGGCGAGAAGAAGGATGTTCGAAATGTTTTTGAAGGATCTACCACTGGATGAAAGTATCAATTTCGATGAGTTGGTCAAAATGTCCAAAGGTTACACCGGTGCGGATATAAAAAGTGTATGTGAGGAGGCGAAATCCATACCGTTCTTCGAAGCGGTGATTGAGGGCAAGGAAAGACCGATAAACATGTCTGATTTCATACGAGCCTTCGAAAAGATAAAACCGTCCGTCGATGAGGATACGATGAAGAGATACGAGGAGTTTTCCAAGACAAAGGTTCGCAATTTCACTTAGAGGTGATCCGATGAAGGTTGGGATATATTTCAACAGACACAAAATCGAAGCTGAGAAACTCGAGAAGATATTGTCGGATGTCGCTTCGAAAGTGGAGGTATCCTTCATAAGGGAGATAAATGAAGATGTCGAGGATGTGGAGGAAAACTTGGATCTACTCATAGCACTTGGTGGGGATGGAACTGTGTTGAAAGCCTTCCACAGAATCATGGATGTGAGAATACCGGTTCTCGGCGTGAATTTCGGAAAACTCGGTTTTCTCACACCACATCATCCGGAGGACATGAGGAAACTCCTCGATACAATGGTGAAACGTAGATACAAGACGATGGAACTCCCCGTTTTTGAAGTGGAATTCAAGGGGAGAAAGTTCAAGGGATTGAACGATTTGGTGGTGTTCAAAAGGAGGACATCTGGGATACTCGAGATATCAGTCAAGATAAATGGAAAGGATCTGGGAATCATACCCGCGGATGGGGTGACGGTGTGCACTCCCATAGGATCCACTGCCTACAATCTATCCAACGGAGGTGCGATACTTCATCCATCCGTTGAGGCATTCGAATTGAGCTTTATAGCTCCGCACATCATGAGTGCGAGACCAATCGTGATCGGATTTGAAAGAAGTAACATAGAAATCTCGCTTCTCGATGAGGATGATGCCGAAATCCTGATCGATGGTTTACACGTTGGAAGTATGAAAAGTGGTGATATACTTTTTATAAAGATAACGAGAGATAAAGCCAAACTTTTGGTTCTCGAGGACAAAGACTACTGTGAACTGTTGGTGGAAAAACTCGGTTGGGGAAGAAGGTGAAAGATTTGGAAATGGTGGCTTACTTGGATAACAATTCAACGACGAGGATGGCGGATGAGGTTTTTCAAGAGGTGAGAAAGTATCAATTGGAGTTCTACGGCAATCCGAATTCTCCACATGGATTCGGTATGAAATCGTGGGAAGCCATTGAAAAAGCCAGAACCAAAGTGGCAAAGATCCTAAACACTAAAAGCGACGAGATATTTTTCACATCATGTGCCACGGAATCTATAAACATAGCCATCAGGGGGGTTGTTTTCAGGAACTTGGAAAAAGGTGGAAAGATAATAATATCGAATGTTGAACATAAAGCGGTTCTGGAAACGGTGAGATCACTGTCGAAATTTGGGTTCACGGTGGTGGGGATACCGGTAGATGAGAGATGCGTGTTCGATCTCAACGCGCTTGAGAAAAACCTCGATGATGATGTCATACTTGTTTCGTTGATGCATGTCAACAACGAGGTTGGAACGGTGGAACCGATAGAGGAGGCGGTGAGGATCATTCGCGAGAGAACGAAAGCGTTGATCCACATAGATGGCGCTCAGTCCATCGGAAAACTGCATGTGGATCTGGGAAAACTGGATGTGGATCTTTTCAGCTTCAGTGCGCACAAATTCCATGGTCCAAAGGGAATGGGGGTCTTGTTCAAGAGAAGAGGTGTCGTGATCGAGACTTTCATGACGGGTGGAGGACAGGAGAAGAATCTCAGATCGGGAACTCAGAATGTTCCCGGAATAGTGGGAACGGCAGTTGCCTTGGAACTCGTGGCTTCCCAGATGGATGAGGATCACGAAAGGATGGAAAATCTCAGGACGAAACTTCTGAATGGTTTGAAGGAACTTTACGATGATCTCCTTTTGATAACACCGATCGAGAATTCTGTCGTTAACACTCTTTCCGTTTCATTCAAAGGATTGAATGCGGGAATATTGATGAATCTCATGTCGGAGATGGGTGTTTTCTTCTCGACGGGATCGGCATGTTCCGGAAGGAAGAAAAGCCACGTTCTGAAGGCGATGGGATTCGATGATGAAACGATACTTGGTTCCGTTAGGTTGAGTCTGTCCAGATATACGGCGGAAGATGAGATAGATAACGCTTTGGACAGATTCAACAGAGCCTTGAATCTGCTAAGGAACTGAGGAGGTGTTTTCAATGGGGAGGGAGTGCGTCTTCTGTAAAATAATCTCCGGGGAGGTAAAATCGGATAAAGTTTACGAGGATGAGGATTTCATCGTGATAAGGGATATAAAACCCGTTGCTCCCGTTCACGATCTTGTGATATACAAAAAACATGTTCCAACCATCTTGAATATGGATGATGAAGATGTGAAAAAATTCTCGAGGCTGTTTGAAGTGGTGAAAAAGGTGGCAGAGCTGGAGGGATTGGATTCCTTCAGATTGGTGAACAACAACGGCAGAGAATCGGGTCAGGAGATAGATCACATCCATTTTCACATAATAGGTGGTAGAAAATTGGGAGGATTGGGATGAGAGGATGGGGATAGATTACGAACTGAAACAAGAATCCACACTGAAGCTGGGACTGAAGTTGAATCAAAATGTGAAACTCGGTTTGGAGATACTCCAAAAACCTATTCTGGATCTTTTCGAATTTGTGAAGCGAGAAGTGGCGGAGAATCCTTTCCTCGAATTCGAAAAAGAATTGAACGTGGAAAGTGTGGATATCGATCCCGAGAGATACGTTCGACCATTTCCAAAAACCCTTAGAAGATTTCTACATGAACAACTCGATTTCATGAACTTGGATGATGAGGATCATTTGGTGATATCTTTCATCATAGACAACTTGGATGAAAAGGGTTTTCTACCTCATGATGTTGAGGAACTCGCGGAAGATCTCGAGATTCCCGCTGAGATTGTTGAGAAGAACCTAAGGGTTCTCAAGGGAAAATTCGAACCACTCGGATGCGGTTCGAGAAATTTGTTGGATTATCTGGGGAATTTTCTGAACGCTCGGGAATTGGAGACCGTTTTGAATTGTGTGAGTTCCAAGAGGAAGATCCCCGAAACCGTCAAATCGAAATTGCGAGGTATTCCCCCATATCCATCGTGGGGATTTGAAAGTGATGAGCCGATCGTGCCGATCATTCCCGAAATATTGATAGAAAAGAAAGACGGATCGATGAAGGTCGAGTTGAGGGAAATGCTGAGGTTGAGGATGAATGAGGAACTCGAGAAATTTGTAAAATCTGACAACTGGAAACCGAAGGAATACTCAAGAGCCAAGCTGATCTTGACTTTCCTTGGGAAGAGGAAGGAACTACTTTATAGGATAGGTTGTCTTCTTCTCGAAAGACAACGGGAATTTCTCTTGGGGATGGGTGAACTGAAACCGTTGACTCTGACGGAAACTGCGGAGATACTAAGATTGAATGTATCAACTGTCAGCAGGGCGGTGAGTGGGAAATACGTTCACACCCCGGTTGGAACATTCAAATTGAGGGATCTGTTCAGAAGAGTCGTTGGGAAAAATCGGGATCTTTCTACATACGAACTGGAGAAGGAGATAAGGGATATCCTTTCAGCGAACGGTAAGGTGAGCGACAACGTGATAAGAAAGGAATTGGAGAGAAGAGGCATATACATATCGAGAAGAACGGTGACGAAATACAGGTTGAAATTGGGGATAAGAAGGAGAGAAAGAGTTTGAACAATTTGAAAGCTCTTCTCGTTGCGAACGGTGGGGTGAACAACGAAGAATTCCTCAGAATTCTTTCGAGAGATTTCGATATGGTGATAGGCGTCGATGGTGGTGCCAATTTCCTGAAGAGAGCCAACGTGAAACCGGATTACATCGTTGGAGATATGGATTCTGTCGATCCGAGTGTTCTCTCCTTCTTCGAGAAAAACGGTGTTGAAATTTTGAGATATCCAAGAGAGAAGGATAAAACGGACACGGAGCTTGCGGTGGATCTTCTTTTGAACATGAACGTAGATGACATAACCTTCAGCGGTGTCGTGGGTGACAGGATGGATCACACATTCGCGGTCTTTCAAATTCTTTACAAACTGAAGTTGAAAGGTATAAAATCAAGAATCGTGGAGAAGGATTTAGATATCTTTCTTCTCAGAAATGAGATCTTCGTAATGAGTGTGAGAAAGGGAGAAACTTGGTCCATTCTACCGATCTTCGAAGAGGCAAGGAAGGTTGACTTGGAGGGTTTTCTGTATCCTGTAAAGAATTTCAAATTTCCCTTTGGAAAAACTGTGGGTGTGAGCAATGAAACGGTGGAGGATAGCGTGAAAATAGTCGTTGGGGAAGGGTCAATACTCGTCTTCAGATGGAAGGTGAGAGTGTGATAGTTGGAATAATAAGCGATACTCACGGGTCCTTGTGTGGGTGGGAAAAAGCCTTTAAACTGATGAAAAAGGGTGGTTGTGAGAGGATATACCATCTTGGAGATGTTCTCTATCACGGACCCAGGAATCCCATTCCGGATTGTTATGATCCGAAGAACCTTGCGGAGAGAATCTCAAGTTCTGAAATCGAGATGCGATTTGTGAGGGGAAATTGTGATGCGGAGATAGACTACGATGTGCTGGGGATCGAGAAACCTGGAAGATTCGTTGTGGAGGAATTGGATGGGTTGAAATTGTTTTTAACCCACGGTCATGACCCGAAAGTCGATGAAGCGGTGGAGATATCCCGAGAAGAAGGAGTGGATATTCTATTCCATGGCCACACCCACGTGTTCAGAGTCGAGAAAGTGGGAAATTTGCTCATCGTGAATCCGGGAAGTCCATCCCTTCCAAAGGGAGGGAATCCTCCTTCCTTCGCCATACTCGACACCGAAGGAAGGAATGTTGTGATACTCTCTTTGGAAGGTGATATCATCGAGGAGGTGAAGATTTGATAACGACCACAGATTATGAGAAGATGAAGCTGAAGGAACTCAGAAGACTGGCGAGGAAGAGAGGAATAAAGGGATACTACAGGATGAGGAAGAAGGATCTCGTGGAAGCCCTCACTTCCTTGAGTAGGGTTCTGACAGATGAAAATGTGAAAAAAATCACCAATCTTTTGGAAG
>Ga0209410_1001136_pt1 | contig 12905 bp, 12 predicted proteins | sample Mar14436cmmetaG_FD_184135 | JGI IMG/M metagenome (GOLD analysis project Ga0209410, IMG submission 184135) | Marine hydrothermal vent microbial communities from Guaymas Basin, Gulf of California to study Microbial Dark Matter (Phase II) - Marker... ... | reverse complement strand
GTATTGAATGGCTCCATCTTCCGCATCAGCACAAAAGAGTCAAAGGCCTTTTCGTCTGGTCAAATTTTTTGCTTATGCCAGCTTTGCAGTCCTTTTGGCCTTCAGCTTCCCCTTTTCAGTAATCGTGGCCCAAAAAGCCAAGGACATGCTACTGAAAAGCCACGAAAATTATGCACTGTTACTCGGCCAAAACCTTAATCATCAGGTCTTCCAAAACTTTGTCATACCTGTGGTAAACCGCTATGGCAAGATCAGGTTACGGGATAAGCAACAATACGAATTGATGGATCGAATTGTCAAGAACGCCATTCATGGATATAACGTGGACTTGGTAAACATATACGATATCGAAAAGGGCGTTATCGCTTACAGCACAGACGCACGGCTCCTTGGCAAAAAGGCGGCCAGGAGTATCGGTTACAACAAGGCCCTTAAGGGCGAAAACAGCTCTGGTCTCATTTCTGGAAGAAAAGATCTATGGGGGCTGGGAATTGAACTCATTGGTGGGGAGAAGAAACTCCGCACGTACATTCCCTTCAAAGGGATTGATCCGTATATTGGAGAGACGAGTTTCATTTTGGGGGTGTTCGAGGTAATACAGGACCTCACAAAGCCTTACCAGTCCATCGTGAAGTTCCAGTACACCACATTCAGCCTCTCATTGGTAATAATGGGCCTAATCTTTCTCACCCTCCTTCTCATTGTTCACAAGGCAGAAAAGACCATCGAGGAAAGGGCACGAGAACAGAGGGCTCTCGAAGCGCAGTTGCACCAAGCGGAGCGATTGGCAGCCCTGGGTCAAATGGTGGCAGGTGTTTCTCACGAGATCCGCAATCCTCTGGGAATAATCCGAAGCACTGCCGAGTTGTTGGGGGGGCTACCCAATGCGGACGGCACCCAGAAAAAGCTTTCAGCGGTGATAGTGGAGGAATCTAGCCGGCTCAACAATATCGTAACGGAATTCTTGGACTTCGCAAGGCCGCAGACCCCTAATATTCGAGACTGTTCCCTGAGTGAAATCATCCAAAAGAATCTCAGCTTTCTCCAACCTGAGCTTCGAAAATTCCAAGTGCAGGTCAGTGAAAACCTTGACGGTAAAAATTACCCCCTCAAGGCTGACCCGGAAATGCTCTACAGGGCCTTCCTGAACGTATTTATCAATGCAACTCATTCAATGTCAGACGGGGGATCAATACACATAGATGCTCGCGAAGACAAGGAAAACTACGTTGTGACTATTCGTGACAATGGCTGCGGTATTAGCAAGGAGGATCTGAACAGGGTATTTAATCCGTTTTTCACAACCAAGGAACGGGGCACCGGCCTGGGTCTCTCAATAGTGAAAAAAATAATAGAGGTCCACTCGGGGACAATATCCATAAAAAGCCAGCCCGGCGAGGGCACCACTGTAACGGTTACTTTGCCCAAGAGCGGTCCTAGCACATAGTTGGAGTTTGTTCTAATGGAAACCATTCTCATAGTAGACGACGAGAAAAACTACCTCCTGGTGCTTGAAGCGCTTCTGGCACCTGAGGGCTACGAGGTCATTACCACAGACAAGGCAGAAAAGGCCCTGAATATCATAAGGGACTCTGACCTTGACCTCGTGATTACTGATATGAAGATGCCAGGGATGAGCGGAATGGACTTGCTGGAAGCCACCAAGAAAATCGACCCTGATCTCCCTGTCATAATGATGACGGCCTACGGTACAATCGAAATGGCCGTAGAAGCCATGAAGAAGCGAGCATACGATTATATTACCAAGCCTTTTCAGAACGAGGAACTCAAGCTAACTGTAAAAAAGGCCCTGGAGAACTACCGCCTGATTAAGGAGAACCGCCTCCTCAAGAAAGCCCTATCTGATAGGTTCCGCTATGCAAATATGGTTGGCAAAAGCAAACCAATGCTCAGAATTTACGACCTCATTGAAAAAGTTGCTAACTCCAAGGCATCTGTTCTTATAACAGGCCCCTCTGGCACAGGGAAAGAATTGATTGCCAAGGCCATACATTTTTCAAGCCCAAGGAAAAATGGCCCTTTTGTATCGGTCAACTGCGGAGCACTTACTGAAACGCTACTTGAAAGTGAACTTTTTGGACATGAAAGGGGTGCCTTTACAGGGGCAATTGCCATGAAAAAAGGCCGATTCGAACTTGCCGACGAGGGTACCCTTTTCCTAGATGAAGTAGGGGATATGCCTGCCTCTTTGCAGGTGAAGCTACTCAGGGTCTTACAGGAAATGGAGTTTGAAAGGGTTGGAGGCACAAAGACCATTAAGGTGGATGTGAGAATAATCTCAGCTTCCAATAGGAACATCAAGGAAGACGTTGCAGAGGGCCTGTTCCGCGAAGATCTTTTCTATAGGCTAAATGTAATCCAGATCGAAGTTCCCCCCTTGCGGGAAAGACGAGACGATATACCACTGCTAGTAAAGCACTTCGTGGACAAATACACAAAGGAGAATCGAAACAAACAGGTGGAACTTCACCCCGATGTGTGGAAGGCCTTTTACAACTATAGTTGGCCGGGAAATGTACGTGAGCTGGAAAATGTTATCGAACGCGCCGTGGTCCTCAGCAACGGCGGTGTAATTACCCTCAAAGACCTTCCTGAGGACCTTACCAACGCGAAGGTGGAATTGGAGGCAGAGAGATTTGTGCCTCCTGGCATGCCTCTCGCCCAGGCCCTGGAAAAAATCGAGGAGAGACTCATACGGAAGGCCCTGTCTGAATGCAATAATGTCCAGGCCCACGCAGCCGCTAAATTGGGCATCACCAAAAGCCTCATGCAACATAAGATGAAGAAGTATAGTATTGTCGTATGAAGTCAAAATTTTTGTACCCAATTTTTAATAATAATTTCAACTTCTTACAGGTAAAACGACAAACACTTTCCCTAACCCGGTACAAAATCTTGTACCCAAAAGCCATAAGTGGAAGGGTAGCACTTTTTCCAGTTGGACGAAAACCGTGTTATTTTAAGGTGTTAGCTGGATTAAAAAGATCATGCGGAAACTGGCAGGCATCTTGCATGTTTAGGAAAACAAAAGATAACTACTCTTTTCTCCTAACCAGAAAAGCCACCCTTAGGGTGGCTTTTCTGGTTTAGTATCCCAACCTGCGAAGGGCCTTTGCATCCTTGCTCCAGTTCTTCTCAACTCTCACCATGAGGTCCAGAAAAATCTTTATTCCAAACCTCGCCTCCAGTTCTTCTCTAGCTGCTTTGCCAATGTTTTTTATCATTCTTCCATTCTTCCCTATTACTATACCCTTTTGTGAGTCGCTCTCTACATGAATGCGGCCTGCTATAGTCAAAAGATTTTTATCAGGCTCCTCCTTCATGAAATCCACGGTAACCGCACATGAGTAAGGTAGTTCTTTTCTTGTGTAAAGATAAATCTTCTCCCTAATGATTTCTGAAATCAAAAACTCCTCTGACTGCACCGTCTCCATGTCTTCAGGGAAAAGCTGAGGCCCAGGTTCCAATAGACCCTTGAGCTCTTCCATCAGTTCACAAAGGTTCAACCCCGTGAGGGCCGATATGGGAACGATGGCCGCAAAATCATGGACCTTACGAGCCCTATCAATAGCTGGGAGAAGTATGTTCTTCCTTATCTTGTCGATCTTATTGATGGCCAACACGGCGGGCTTTGAAACCTTTTTCAAGGTGTTAATGACCGGGAGGGTTTCCTGCCAGGCTGCATCAGAGGCCTCTGTCATCAAGAGTACTATGTCAACTTCTTTGAGGGCGGTTTTGGCCGATTCTACCATACTCTTGTGCAAAGCAGTGCGAGTCTCGTGGATGCCGGGGGTGTCCATAAACACCATCTGAAAGTCCTCTCCCGTATATATGCCAGTGATCCGATTTCTTGTGGTTTGAGGTTTAGCCGTAACAATGGCCACCTTTTTACCCAGAATGCTGTTCAGCAGAGTAGATTTGCCAACATTGGGTGGCCCACCAATAGCTATGAATCCAGACCGATATGTCATACTAGGCTCACCCTTATCTCGTTTGGCTCCACAGATACGTCAGTATCTACGGAGACTACACTCGCCCCGGTTATACCTTCCAGATACCGTAGCCCTCTATTCTTATGGCCTCGCAATAACGACAGATCCTTCGGATTGACACTTACATGAATCCTTCTGCCCTCAAGACCCTTGGGAACGCCTTGGGCAATTTTGTTCTGGTAGACACGGGCACGAACAAGTTCACCAAAAGATGGATGCCATGGTCCTGCTAATACTTGCCCATCCTGAAGCAATGTAGGAGAACTCATGAGACCAATTCTTATTACATGGATTCCCTCTTCCTCAAAACGAGACACCGCTTCAGCACAAATGTCTACCGCATTTTCAAGGCTAAGAGGCGTGTAACGTCCGCTTCTATACATTTCCGCAAGCTTGGTGCCCTCAATAACGATTGTGGGATAAAGCCGCACGAACTCTGGCCTGAGCTCTATGGTCTTCATCACCGTTTGTTGGAAGGACTCTTTTGTCTCGTGCGGAAGCCCTGGCATCAACTGGATTCCCACCGAAAAACCCTCGCTCCTCAATTTCCGAAGCCCATCAATGGTATCCTGGGCCGTATGGCCCCTGTTAGCTGCCGCCAACACCCGGTTGTCAAGTGACTGCGCGCCCAGCTCAACCGTCTTGACCCGGTAGGATTTCATCAACTCAATTCGCTCTGTGGCCAGTGAATCTGGGCGGGTGGATATCCTGATGGATTCGAAGTACCCTTTTTCAATAAAGGGCTTCACCGCCTCCAGTAACTCCACCATTTTTCTTATTGGTAAACGTGTAAATGTTCCGCCGTAAAAGGCCACCTCAGCACGTTTGGAGCCCTTGTACTTCCTCGATTTGATCGCTTGCCAGAGAGTCTTTGAAACAGTCTCAGGACTAGGAATCCCGGGGGATTGTGAAGTGATCCTTCGCTGCTCACAAAAAACGCAACGGGTCGGACAACCCACGTTAGGAATAAATATTGGAACAACAAAGGCTTTCATCTCTCCGTCATACTGATGTAGGCCGCCTTGGCGGCTCGCTGTTCTGCTTCTTTTTTGCTCTTCCCTTCACCGTGGGCCACAACCGCCCCCTTGATACTCAGAGAGACCCGAAATACCTTCTCGTGCGGTGGCCCCCACTCCTCCACAAGCCTGTAGGTAGGAGTTGTCTTGTATTGCTGTTGGGTGAACTCTTGGAGCAAGCTTTTAAAATCATAGACGGTGTCTTTATCACCAAGATTCTCCATACGGGAAGAAAAAAGCCTTATAACAACCTCCTTTGCCTGCTCAAACCCACCGTCAATATATATGGCGCCTATTAAGGCCTCCATGGCATCCGCGAGAATCGACGGTTTCTCCCTGCCTCCGCTCAACTCCTCTCCCTTTCCAAGCAATAGATACTTGCCCAGGCGTATGGCTTCAGCCACCTGACATAAGCCTGCTTCGTCCACAAGGGCTGCACGATATCTGGACAGGAGCCCCTCTTCTGCCTGGGCAAATCTATTCATCAACAGATCACTTATGGCGAGCTCCAGCACTGCATCACCAAGGAACTCCAATCTTTCATTGTTCCTCAACGCAAGATCACTACGCTCATTGCAAAAGGACGCGTGACAGAGGGCATTGAGCAGCAAAGATCTATCCCTGAATTTGTATCCAATCCTTTCGCACAGTTCTTCTTCCCACTCTTCGGATAGCAGTTGAAATCTATCTACCATTGATCTCCACAAATCAGTCTTCATAAACCTAACTGTGTCCGTTTATATAAATTAATTCTATAAGACACCACAAGTATTTGCAACAAAAGGCCGCCCCTGTGCATCAGTTCCCACGCCCCATCGTGTTATCCGAACAGATACTTGCATGCCACCACCGCCCCCATGATACCGGCTATATCCGCAGTGAGAGCCGCTGCAAGAGTGTGGCGACTCGAACCCTCCGCACAAACACGAAGGTCAAAAACCCCAACATGAGACCGGGAATCGCCCACGGAGAAATCCATTTTCCCCATATTACAGCCAGCGGAATACAACCAGCTAAGGCAATAAGTGCCAGGGCACTTACCCAAGTAGGATAGGCACCTCCGTCTGCGATGATTTTTTGTCTACTCTCATTATTGTCATGGGCAAGATTAGGCCTGGCACCCACTGCCTCCACAGCTCTATCCTTAAGGCTTGGCAGCATTGCCCAAGCCCATTGTGTTTGCTGACATATTCAGGATCGTGGCACCCATGGCAGGATGCTCGGGTGGGATAAAGGGAAACAGCCGCACCATGAGGGGGCGAATCAAACGAGCAATTATCCTTAGAAGCCCTCCCTCTTCCGCAACTTTAACAAGCCCCAAGAACAGCGTCATCACTCCAATCAATCCCAGGGCTAGCTCCACTGAATCTGCTGCAAATTGAACCGTGGCCTTGGTCAGCACCTCCATTGGCCATGGGGAGCCGCTTGTGGAGACCCAATGGAGTTGGTTCCATCCGGCCACCACGAAGGCGAAGGACACAATGACAAAAAAGACTATGTTCATGATGAACGCGGGACAATAATATCTGGACTAGATTGAGAAGCAGCCAAGCGAAGCCATCGAGGGCTGTTTCCCGATATGCGCATATATGAAAAATATCATCATGATCCTTAATAGAATGCCAACAAGATTGCAATTATTTTTGCTCTGATTGTACAGTTGAGAGTGATAAACTCATTTAAAAATAGTGCTTGCAAGAACTAGTATATTTTGACAAGAATATCGTCTCAATTCGCATACCTTTTAAGTTTAGGTGATCGCTCCAAAAACAACCAGCTATGGGACAACCTAATCAAAAAATAACTAGCGCTCTTACTCCTACCGAACTTCTCCATGGAGAGGTCCCACACAAGAAGAAACTTAACCAAATCCTTGCGACAGCAATATGCGGTAACGACATAACTTCGTCATGTCTATACGTTGCCGCCATAGCAGCGGTCTACGCAGGTGTATTGGCCCCTGTGGTTCTGATTGCTGTCGGACTGGTACTCTATCTCTATAAGAAGATTTATACAGAAGTCGTAGAAGCCCTTCCATTGAACGGAGGGGCCTATAACTGCCTGCTCAATTGCACATCCAAATTTACTGCATCCCTTGCCGCGTGCATGACCATTCTCTCATATATTGCAACTGCGGTAATATCGGCAAAAACCGGTGTAGAGTACCTGCACCACCTGTTTCCTTCTGTCCCCGTCATTAGAACCACCATCATCATCTTGGCCCTCTTCGCAATTCTAACCATTATCGGGATCACAGAGTCTGCGGTGGTAGCCCTGTGCATATTCATCTTCCATATGTCAGTCTTAACGTTCTTTTGCATCCTTGGTTTTACAAGCATTCCTTCAGATTTTCATGTCATAGCCACAAATCTTAGGACTCTGCCAAGAGGAAACGGCCTTTTAATGGCCCTTTTTCTGGGTTTTTCTTCGGCCTTACTCGGGGTGAGCGGCTTTGAAAGCTCTGCCAATTTCGTGGAAGAACAAGCTCAAGGGGTCTTCCGCAAGACTCTGCGTAACATGCTCATAGCGGTCATAATATTTAACCCCCTTACCTCTCTAATATCTTTAAATCTATTGCCACTGGAGGAGATTCTTGCAAATAAAGATCATCTTCTTTCGCACATCGCCTACCAAACTGGAGGGGGATTCTTCAAGAATGTGGTCGTAGTTGACGCAGTGCTGGTATTATCAGGGGCTGTATTGACAAGCTTTGTAGGCGTTACCGGCCTTGTTCACAGGATGGCGCTTGACCAGTGTTTTCCAAGATTCCTGCTAAAAACCAATAGAAGAGGCACATTCCATCGGATAATCATCACATTCTTTCTTCTATGCTCCTCTATCTTAATAATTACAAAGGGAAGGCTGCTGTCTTTGGCGGGTGTTTATACCATAAGCTTCCTTGGGGTCATGACCCTCTTTGGCATTGGGAATATACTTTTGAAGATAAGACGTAAAGAGCTTAAGAGAACCTATAGAGCTGGGTGGATGACGGTAATTGTGGCCATCTGTGCAACATCACTAGGCATAATTGGCAATGTGATTATTGATTATAAGAACTTTGTATTCTTTCTCCAATACTTTGTGCCCACTGTTTTGATTGTGGTCATAATGTATATGAGAGTTCCTATACTTCGGTCTTTGCTGAATGCAGCCAACTACATCATGACAAAGATGCTCGTATGGCGTTCCATCATAATTGACGAAATGACCTCCCTCACTAGCCAGAGGGTGATGCTATTTGCAAGGGGGGGAAGATTAGATAGACTTCATAAGGCGTTCATGTATGTCATGAAAAATGAGACAAGCAGGCGAATACTTTTGGTTCACCTTTATAGGTCAGAAGAGGAAAACCAAGAAAAGGAAATCAAAGAAGCCCTCAAGGCCCTAGCCCAGATTTTTCCCGAATTAGAGGTGGAGCTGATTGTGCGAAAAGGCTCATTCAGCCCCCAAACTATTGATAGCCTTTCAAATGAGTTCCAAATCCCAAAGAACAATATCTTCATAGGAGCACCTGAAGAAAAACATCCCTTTTCTGTGCAGGATCTTGGCGGTGTGAGAATCATTTTTTAGGAGGTGCGGGCTCAGGAAGGATAAATTTCTTAGCAGGGAAAGAGAGATAATTGTTGGGACTTCTTTGGTATTATGGTGATATCTTTTCGTTGAGATACACATAGCTGCGCAGGCATATCAGGGTTTTTGCAGGCACAGACCAGACAGGTTATCCCATACTCCTTGCCGATCTCTTTGAATCGATCATATCCTTTTTTCCGCAATGAGAGAGGACAGAGCCTGGTCCTAGTGGATGTCCCCACTTCCACAATCCGTTGGGTCTCGAAGCAACCCTCAAGCAACTTAAAAGCAGTCGAAGGTAATTCCCTTTTAAGCTGGTCGAATATGGCAGGCCTCAGGTGGAGGTAACTCAACACCACTCGTTCTACGCCCCTTTCTGCCAGTTCCTCAAAAAGTGCGTGGATGCTTTCTTCGTCATCAGTATAGAAAGGAATGATCGGGTCAATTCGGACCTGCACCTTAACGCCCACAGAAATAAGTCTGTCAATATTACTTAAGCGCTCTTGTGCTGTGGCTGCACCTGGTTCAAAGACCCGATGGTATTCGGGAGAAATAGAAACTAGACCAATGCCTGCGCTAATAAGATCTGTGTATTCAGAGAATAGTTTCATAAATCGGTCAGGGATCCAACCCTTTGTAAGAAAAGACAGGAAAATCCCTCTCTCTAAGATTAGTCTCATTGCCTCATAAGTAATCTTCAATATGTCGGGGTGGCGCTGAAAAGAATCAGAAGCAGTGTTGAAGGCCACGTGTTTCACTGGGTAGCGTCGTCGTGGGCTATCGAGCTCTTTGCTTAGTCTGTCAAGTAGGTTTGAATAAAGAACAACCCGCCCGCCCAGAGGTGCTGTTGAGTATCCCCTTGCGTAGCAATACACGCATTGGAACTCACACCCTCTCGTGACATTTACGGTATGTACATTGGAGAGGCATCCAAAGCTAGTTCGGGTTAGAACGGAGCTCTTCTTATCAACTCTAGATACCCTTATTTGATCTTGGATTCTCATATTTCAATTCTGAACTGGAGAATACGCTCAGAGTCTTTAGGAGTCAAATCAAAGCTCATCTTTGTGATTGACGAATGGCTAAAGCAGGAGTATATTTAAAGTTTTTCTGGGGTGGCACCCACCTTGCGCCCATGCATGGCTTTGAGAAAATCAATTCCAAGGAAGACATTATGCATTCAGAAACCATTTTACAAGAAAAAGACATCCAGGAAAGTATCCAAGCTATAGTAAAGAAAATTATCGAGGCTCACAAGGGTCTTGATGATGTTGTGTTAGTGGGCATCCGTACGGGTGGTGCATATTTAGCCGCTCGATTCCAGAAAGCCATAGCAGAGTTTACGGGCAGGGAAGTGCCAATGGGGGTGCTTGATATCACCCTTTACAGGGATGACTGGACTCGCATCGGCCCCAGCCCACGAGTGGGCAAAACAGAACTACCCTTTTCAGTGGACGACAAGACGGTGATATTGGTGGATGACGTATTGTTCACTGGTAGAACAGTACGAGCCGCAATGGATGCCCTTGTGGACTACGGCAGGCCAAAAAAGATAGAGCTGGCAGTCTTGGTGGACAGGGGTGAGGAATACCGCGAACTTCCTATTTCTCCAAATTACGTGGGAGGCGTGTGGCCCACCAGACCTGGCCAAACTATAAATGTTTATCTCAAAGAGGCAGGCTTCATTGACCATGTAAGCATTGAAGAGAAGAAGGCAGCACAGGCATGAGTAAAAAGAAATCCAAGAAAAAGAAACAATCTACATTAGCCTTAACACCTGAGCAAGAGACCGAGCTATCCTCCTTATTGGCCAATTACAAACATGCTAGTGCCCAGGACATTGTGGCACAAATTTCTTCCCCATTTCTGGCCAGGGCCTTTGTCGAAAAACTGCCTCTGGAAAATGGCCTATCTGAGCTTATCACTAGAATCTCTGAGACATTTCCCCAAAAGGAAGTGCAAAAGTCCATTCGGAAGTTGCTTTTCAAATTAAAGACCAAAGGTTTTGAGGTCCCTTCTCTAGGAAAAAAGGATAGATCAGAGCCTATTATCAAACCCATTATGCAGGAAAACCCAAGGGCCATGTTGGGCAGCTATGACGCGGCAGGCACTAGGGGCGTGATGGTGGCTATTCCGCGGTTTCCGCGAGGCTTCGAGGTGGCAATGGGGATAATTAATGAGCAGCAGGGAATCCTTGAGTTCTTTTACGGGACCTATAGCAAAAAGGGCCTCAAAGAATTAGAAAATACCCTGCTGCAAAGCGATGATATGATAATGGTGGAGACCTCCCTTGCCCACGCGGCAACGGCCCTTGAAAAGGCCTATGGTTCAAGTGAAGAAACATCAGGAGAAGGTATAAGGGCCTATGCAGAGTTTCGATCTACGCTCCTTTCAAAAACTGATCTAATAGATACCCCACCCATCTATGAATTGATTTCAGAAGAGGAGGTAAATGCAGACCTCGTCACACAGAGTACTCTTGACAAGCTTTTTGCCCATCCCTTGATGAAATTGTTTATCCTCAATCATGAAAGACTGTCGGACCTTGTGGACGAAATCTCCAAGCTAGATGATAGTCCCATCTACTTGACTGAGGAACAAAAGTCGGAGCGGAGAAAAGAGATCGAACAAAAGTGGCTGACTGAGAACATTACTTTGGAAGAAAGACAGCAACTAAAATATCGCCTTGAAGAGATGGCATATGTGCTCTGGAAAAAGGAAGAGCAGGAATTGGCCCGAATTGCGTTGGCAGCGGCCAAGATAATTGGAGAAGAAAAGAATATTGTGCTAGATTATCTTTTCACCAGGACCCTTTCACTTGCCCTTGGTGAGCCAGAAGATACGGAAAAAGATACTAAGAAAGACTCGGAGTCCCTTATCATCAATCCATAGAATTATCTGAACCAGATTTTGAATATCGAATGTCGAATTTCGAACCGCAGAATTTCAAAGTAATTCCTTCTACATTCGATATTTATTATTAAAAATTCTACGGTTTTTATTGGCTCCCGTTCACACCACCCCCAAAGGAGGTCAATATGGCTGCAACGATCAATGTCAGGACAAGATCTAGAATTGAGATGGTTGATATTACCTCCCAGGTCCAAAAAGAGGTAAAGGCTTCTGGCGTGACAGATGGCATTTGTGTGGTCTATGTGCCCCATACTACGGCCGGCGTCACAATAAACGAAGGGGCAGATCCTGCAGTATGCCAGGATATCATTGACAAACTCAACTCCCTTGTCCCTGCAGGTGCTGGCTATCGGCACATGGAAGGTAATGCTGACAGTCATATCAAGGCCACAATGGTGGGTAGCTCTGTTACCCTTATTGTTGAAGGTGGACGCTTGGTGTTAGGCACCTGGCAAAAAGTGTTTTTCTGTGAGTTTGACGGGCCTCGCTCAAGGCGGGTATACGTAAAAGTCAAATAGTTTGGTGACTGAGAAAAGCCGTGATTAGATCAGTCTAATGCGCGAAGAGTCAAGGCCCCTCTCTTCGAGCCATTTTCCAACTTCCCCAAAAAGAATTTCATAATACCGCTCTGACCCACCAAGGCCACGCCTGCCAAAGTAATAATTGATTTCAAGAAACAAGGGCCTTGGCTCACTACATTCCTCAGGAAAAATAAGGTCTATTGCGGCAAGATCAATTTGGGCCTTCTCACAAAAGTCCTTTGCCTCCCTCCTACCCTTTTCCTGTAAGGATCCATATAGATTGTGATCTATTCTTGCGCCACGGCTGATTGTAGCAATAGCCTGTTTTGGGTCAGGGGAAATCTTCCAATAACTAAAAACCCGTTTTCCTATTATCACCACGCGCAGCGCCCTTGCACCACAAGGGACAAAATCCTGACTCACAAAACCGCAGTTCCCTGATCTCTCCAATAAAGACAGAGTATGTAGGACAGAGGCAAGTGTATCTTCATCCCTCACTAGAAATACTCCATCACCTTCATGACCTTGGTCTGTCTTTATTATAAAAGGAAAGGAATGAGGAGGATTCTTTTTTATCTTTTTGTGCTCCTTAAAACTTCCCACATCCCGCCAAACCATCGTTCTTGGAATAGGAACCCCCATAACCGCAAATAGCCTCGCCTGTCCCATTTTCCCTGGGTATTGGAATCTTTTGTCATAGTTTGGGAATACATGAGGACAATGGGAACGGCACATGGAATAAAGCTCAGCCGAACAACCCTGTGGAAGGATCACTGCAGAGGACTTTTGGATGATTTGCTGGATCTCATTGTCAGCAGACCTCTCACCCATTATTATCTGCTTATCTGCATCAATACAGGGGTGAAAAGAAA
>Ga0209410_1001135_pt1 | contig 12909 bp, 12 predicted proteins | sample Mar14436cmmetaG_FD_184135 | JGI IMG/M metagenome (GOLD analysis project Ga0209410, IMG submission 184135) | Marine hydrothermal vent microbial communities from Guaymas Basin, Gulf of California to study Microbial Dark Matter (Phase II) - Marker... ... | reverse complement strand
GTATTGCGTGAAGGAGATTTATTGACTGTTTTTGCCGAGTCAAAGGCTGTTGAAAAAATAAGCGCTATTTTCTCACCGTGAGCGCACTCTCAGTTCAACCTCAGTTCCTCATCATTCAATCTCCATCGCACATCACCATCGCACATCATAATCATAAAAATAAAATAACCATAACATGACCTCAATCATAACCTCAATTATATCGTCTCATCAATGTGAGTTGTGATGCGGTTTCCGAATCTGAGAGTGCTGTTGAGGGACATAGGTGGCATTCTGAATGTATTGGGCATTGTGATGCTGGTTCCGGCGATTGTTGCATATTTTTTCAAAGATTTCGTCGCGTTTGAACACTTTTTAATAACAGCTATCTGCACATTGACAGTTGGGATAGCCCTCCGTTGCATTTTCAAGCGCTCATATGACACCGAATTGAAACATGCTATGGTGTGTGCAGCGCTTTCCTGGCTTATTGTGTCCGCGATAAGCGCGCATATATTTGTTGTTGTTGGAGGATTTGACTGGATTGATGCCTTTTTTGAATCCATGTCCGGATGGACTGGCACAGGTCTTACTGTCACGCATCCTTCAAGTCTAACGAAGACACTGCAGTTCTGGAGGAGCATGATGCAGTGGCTCGGCGGCGTAGGTGTGATTGTGCTCATGGTTTCCATACTTGGTCGTCGTCCCGGGACCGGTGCGTATGCGCTGTACAGGGCAGAAGCGCGTGAGGAAAAAATAAAGCCAAGTGTGATCTCAACCGTGCAGACAATATGGTGGATATATCTGCTCTTCACGATCATCGGCATTTTTATATTGAAATCAGCGGGAATGAGCTTCTGGGAATCAATAAATCATGCGATGACTGCGATAGGCACTGGAGGATTCACTATCACTGACGAGAGCATCTCGTATTATGACAACACGATCATAGAAATTGCGATAGTGCCTTTGATGATAGCGGGAGCGATTTCATTCCTGGTGCACTACAGGTTTATGACGGGTGTTCTTCCCTTCCGGAGGAAGAGAGGGGATGCTCGTGCCTATTTCGTTGATATGCAGTGCAGAACTTTCTTTCTGATCCTTCTCATACTTGTTGTCGCAGTAGTGGGTGCAAACATTTTTTATTACGGGAATATCATTGAATCGCTGCGCTTCTCTTCATTTCAGACAATATCTGCGCTCACATGCACGGGCTTCCAGACTGAGATGAGGATATATGAGTGGTCGGAATCTGCGAAGTTGTTACTTGCATTTGCAATGATCCTGGGGGGTTGCGCAGGTTCGACTGCAGGTGGCGTGAAGATATGGCGACTGATGATCATATATAAAGGAATATCAGATGCAATACATCGCACATTCGTGCCGAGAAGAGCAATTATATCACACAGGCTTGGAGACAAGGTGCTTGATGATGATGTGATGAACAAAATCCTGTCAGAGGCTGCGATACTCATATTGATGTGGCTGTTCTTCATATTCATAGGGATTATCGTGCTGTCTTTTGTTGTTCCTGAGTACACACTCTCAGACATAATATTTGAGGTGTGCTCAGCGCAGGGAAATGTCGGCTTGTCAACAGGAATCTCAGGCTCATCTCTTCATCCCGCAGGAAAAATTATGCTCATCCTGAATATGTATGTCGGACGCCTTGAGATCATACCTGTCCTCATGCTGCTCCGCTCGCTTATCAAAGGATTCAAGCCTCTTTAGATTGATATTTAGATTGATAAGAGGATAGACGATGATAAGAGACGATGAGGAGACGATGAGAGAAGACAATGAGAACAATGAGAACGAAGGAAACGATGAGCACGATGGGAAGGTGGAAGGATGAGGTGGTGATGTCACCTGTGCACTATGACGACATTTTCCATTTCCCTGAGATCTTCCATTTTCTTCAGTTTCATCCAGCGCTCCTCGCATTCAACTGTAAATTTCGCATTTTTGTTCGCGTTTATGAGTTTCATGACATTCTCAAGTGCGATTTCAAGTGCGCTGTCCTCAATATCTTCAGGTATTTCAGACTGACCGACTGGATATGTTTCAGATAGCTCTTCTGGAAACGCTCCGAATGGAGGTTTCATTATCAATATATGGTCATAACGCCTTTTCTCCGCCTCGTGTTCGCTGAGCATTGATGTTGTGATGAGCACATTTCCGCGGAGATTCAACCGACTTATTTTCTTTGCGAATCGCCTCACCTCAGGTCTCATTGCTGAGATCTCGCTGAGATAGAAGAAGGGATGTTTCGTCGCTGAATCATATTTCTCAATGAAATCTGCATATTTTGCAAATCTCTTCAATCCATCCAGAAGCGCAGGATGCGCCCTGCACCTTCTCTCGCAAAGCTCCCACAGCGAACCCTCCACAATGCTCTGCTTGACAGTGCGCATCTCCTCAAATGTCGCATATAGATTGTGGGATGCGAGGATCTCAACACTCTCCATGAGCTCACGAACGCTGTGTGATGTGCATATTGGGCATGAACATGGCAGGTAGTTGAGGTTCTTCACATGATATGTGCCCTCATTCGTCAGATACCTGCCGTCTCTCGCATATAGCGCATATGCTGCCGAGTCAAAAATGTCGCAACCCATCGCAACAGCGAGTGCAAAAAACATCGGATGCCCAGCTCCAAAAAGGTGAACGGGCGCATTGGGCGGAAGTTTCCTCTTGACAGCCATCACGATGTCAACAATCCTCTTGAAATCATAAATTTCGAGCAGCGGAACAATGCCTCCTATCGGATATATGTCAAAGCCCGAAAGGCGCTCGGCACATGACTCCCGCAGATCCGTGTATGTGGAACCCTGAACAACTCCAGCAATAAGCGGGCGCTCCTCATCACGCAAATTCACAAGAGTTTTAGCCTCTTCCGCTCTCCTCAGCGTTTCCTCCACATCCTTGAGCGCTTTCCTCCTGCTCACAAAAGGAGGTGTCGGTATGTCGAGAGGAACAACAATGTCAGAGCCTATTCGCACCTGGAACTCCACGATCTCGCGATTTCTGACTCCCAAGTCCCCGTATTCATACAGCTGATATGACCCCGAATCAGTCATGAGAGGCTTCTCCCAGCCAATGAGCGCATGAACACCTCTCCTCAGCGCCTCTTCCCTCAGAGACTGATTCCTGTATATGACGTAAGCGTTCGTGATTATGATCTCCGCACCGTATTCCGCCATATCGCATGGCTTCACAAGAATGAGGTTCGGATTTATCACCGGCATTATCGTAGGCGTCTCAACAACACCGTGAGGCGTGTGCAGCCTGCCAATCCTTCCAAGCAGATCCTTGTGCAATACCTCAAACATAAATTCAATAATGCCGCATGATGCTTTATTATCTCCGCCGTCTCGCGCGCTGCGTCGTGAAGTCGTGATGAGAGGTGATGACAGCTATCCGCTCCCTCATCTGTGTCACATCCATCGCCTTCAGCATACCCTCACCTGTCAGCGACTTTCTCCACTCCATATCTATTGCCAGAGTTACATCTGTGACATCAGTGTGCGAGGCAGGCTTCGTCCGACAGCCCGGACGTCTGCGGGCAGGTGACAGGCGATAAAAAGGTGGCAGGGGATAAAAAGGAGGAAAGTATGGAAGAGGATGCGCGGGAGGAAGGTCTATGCTGACATTGGAGGATGCGCTTCGTCTGAATCCCGATCTGAACCCGAATCTTTTCATGCCATCGCCTGAGGATGTGCTGCGCTCGTTGGATGAGCCGCCTGTGAGTGAGTGGTTGCATTTTATCGCAGCCGAGCACACTGTTGAGCGATATTACACCGTGCTTCTGTTTGTGCCATGTGCTGAGAAAAAGCCCTATGAACCGCCGAGAAGTGCGCTTTTCAGGAAATTGCTATCTCTTGAGCGTAGATTTCAATCAATATACATGTGCGCGGTATCAGAGCCTCTCTCACTTGAACCTCGCGAATTCTGGAACTTCAGATGGCGCGGTCACAACATGATATATGATGCTCCCTTTTTTCCGTGGATAGAGAAATATGGATACAGGTGGGATGAGAACATTGCGGAAAAAGTGTGGAGCAGGCTCGCATCAGTTGCACATTCGTGGTTCAAGCGGAACAGGGAGCGATTTGAGAATGTGATCGCATTCGCTTGCCCAGATTCCGGATATCGAAAGATATTGAGGCATGTGTCTGTTGACATTTTTGTGCCATCTGAGGAATGCCCTTCAGAAGAGGAGACCTATGAGGAGAATGTTTCACGCATCTACACAAACGAAAGACTGTGGAAAGCTCTTGAAGATGTTATCATGAATTTGGAAAGATAAATGCTCACACACAACACACACGCCACTGTGATCGCTCTCACCCTCTCTGCTGTGCTCCGCATCTGCTATGAAGTGAATCTGCTATGAAGTGAGGATGAATGAGGATAAATGGGCTCCGCTGTGAGGCTCATAGGCATCACAGGCATCATAGATAAGTATGCCTCCTTAATAAATAAAAATGCGCGAGCGTCTGACGGAGATGTGGGAGGAGTTTCTTGAGAAGTATTACTGGGAGGATGTGATAGCGCTTTCAAATGAGTATCCTGAGAAGCGCAGTTTATATGTGAGGTTCACGGATGTGCTGAAGTATGACATTCATCTTGCTGATCTTCTGCTGAATGATCCTGATGTGGCGCTGCAGACAGCATCAGAAGCGCTGCGCACATTTGACATACAGACAGGCGTCTCACTTGAGAACGCGGTTGTGAGGATTGTTGAGATCCCATCAAGTATTAGGATTCGCGACATAAGGAGCGAGGACATCGGCAAGCTTATATGTGTGGAGGGTCTCGTGTTGAAGGTGACTGAAGTTCGTCCTAAAATGGTGAGCGCGGCATTTGAATGTCCGCTGTGCCACAATGTTTTTTTCGTGCCCCGGATTACGAGGTTCAAAGAGCCTGAGAAATGCGATATATGCGACCGAAAGGCTCGTGGGTTCCGTCTTGTGGTTGAGAAGAGCAAGTTCATAAATGCGCAGAAGATAAGGATTCAGGAATCTCCTGAGGAGCTGAGGGGTGGAGAGCTCCCTCAAACAATAGATGTGAACCTTGAAGAAGATCTCACAGGTCTCATATCGCCAGGCGAACGAATAAAAGTGACGGGAATACTCCGCTCTTATCAGATGCAAAACAGCCCTTTTTTCGGCATATTCATTGAAGGAGTCTCAATTGAGAAAAGCGGGGAGGAGTTCGAAGAGATAGAGATAACAGAGGAAGATGAGCGAAGGATAAAGGAATTTGCTTCGCTTCCGGATGCTTATGAACGGTTGAAGAACAGTATTGCACCTTTTATATACGGATATGAGCGCATAAAGGAGGCGTTGCTGCTTCAACTCTTCGGTGGCGTGCCTAAGGAGCTTCCTGATGGCACAAAAATAAGAGGCGATATACACATATTGCTCGTCGGAGATCCCGGAGTTGCAAAGTGTGTCAGCGGAGACACAGAAATAGTGCTTGCGGATGGCTCTGTTCATGAGATAAGGGCACTCTCCCACAGTATAAGCGGCTTCGTGGATGACGGAGTGTTCATGAGAACTGATTTAGATGTTTTCTCAATGAGTTCAGACGGCAAAATCACGAGCTCAAAGGGCGACCTGCTGTGGAAGAGAATTGCTCCTCAAAAATTGCTGCGCATCCGCACAAAATCAGGTCGTGAGATAGAGGTGACACCCTCTCATCCCTTCTTCACATCTGAAAGAGGGCGCATTATCATGCGGAAAGCGGAGCACCTGAAAGCCGGAGATTTCATCGCAACACCACGAAAAATAAAAGTGAGAGGGGAGCCACAGTCAATCGTTATAGGAGACAAAATTGTTAAAACTACTCCAGAATTCTGGAGATTCATGGGCATCATCACTGCTGAAGGGCGTTTTATGCGTCATGACAGCTGCAATTTTGTTTTTCGGGATGGTGTTCGTTTCAGTTTCTGCAAGTCATTGCTTGATTCTATCAGTTTTTCAGAATCTGATGTGCCCAAACTTCTTTTCAAATGCACTAAGCGAGAGATTTCAGCGTTTATTTCAGCGCTGCTCGGCTGTGATGCGAAGCCATGTGGTGGCAGCATACGCCTCACATCATCATCGCGAAAACTGCTCGCCCATGTTCAGCATCTCCTGTTGAGGTTTGGCATATTGTCACGGATACATCGCGTGCGCGGTGCAAAGAATGTTTATTATCTTCTGATATCTGGAGATTATTTCGTCAGGGCTGGAGACGATGCTGAGGCATCACGCTGGAGAAATGACAGGCGCTGCTTCTGCAGCATGGATGTCATACCAAATATCTCCTCATTGTTGAGGGAGATAAGGCGGGAGCTGGGGATGGCACATGATGAGTGTGGTGTTCGTCACATGCGTCATTACGAGAGCGGTGAGAGAAATCCAACGAGAAGGGCGTTGAACAGGATAATTGAGCGCTTTGAACGCAGAATGGAGGATGTGAAAAGGAGATCCGGATTCAGGTGCTCTGAAGGAGAGAGCTCAACCGAATGCAGCTGTTCAGGTGCGTTGAGCGATTATCCGATGTCTGCTGAGGAGATTGAGAGTGTGCGGAAAAAAGTGGAAGTGCTGAAAAAACTTGCGAATTCAGATATTTTCTGGGATGAGATCTCTGATATAGAGGAGATAAAACCGTCAGAGCCATATGTTTATGACATTCAAGTGCCATTTCATCACAACTTCGTCGCAAATGATATTTTTGTGCACAACAGCCAGATGCTCTCCTACATTGCAGAACTTGCGCCACGCGGCATATACACAGGCGGCAAGAGTGCCACAAGCGCCGGTCTCACTGCTGCAGCCGTGAAGGACGATTTCGGTGAGGGTCGCTGGACGCTTGAGGCAGGAGCACTCGTCCTTGCGGACAAAGGAATTGCAGCGATAGACGAGATAGACAAGATGGAAAAAAGGGATAGAGATGCAATGCATGAGGTGCTTGAGCAGCAGAGCTACCATCCTTCATTTTCACTTGAACTCGCAGATGGCGTTTATAAGATAGGTGATTTTGTTGAATCCATTTTCAGAAGATATGCTCACAGAGTTGTGCGTGGCATCAGATGTGAGATAATATGGACTGATGACTTGAACATTGAAATACTTTCAACAGATTTTCGCAGCATATTCAGGACGAGGGTGAACAGGGTCAGCAGGCATGAAGCACCCGATTATTTCGTGCGAATAAAATATGAGAATGGAAAGGAGATTCTGGTGACGCCTGAGCATCCGGTATTTGTGATGAGAGATTGTGAAATTCATGCGGTTGAATCATCAAAGGTGGAAATAGGAGACTTCTCTCCCGCCACTTTTCTTCTCTCCGTATGTGGGATGAACAGTGCATGTGAGATGAATAGAGAGATGGCGACACAGCGGCATTGCGGCGTGCATGCTGAATCAGCGGCATCGTGGTGTGAAGGCTGTGTGGATGCTGCAAGAGGAGTGGATGCTGCGAGAGATGCGGATGTTGCGAGAGATGCAGATATTGTGAGAAAACCGCACAGCGCAGCTTTCACGCTTTTGAGGGTGATAGATGTTGAGATCGTTCCGAATGAAGGCAGATACAGGACGAAATGGGTTTATGATGTGACTGTAGAGCCGACACACACATTCATAAGCCATGGGCTCATACTGCACAACACGGTAAGTATAGCGAAAGCGGGCATCACCGCAAGGCTGAATGCGAGGTGTGCATTGCTCGCAGCGGCAAATCCAAAGCTCGGAAGATTTGACAAATACACTCCGATTTCCGAGCAGATAAACCTGCCCCCCACGCTTCTTTCGCGCTTTGATCTCATTTTCACGATGATGGACGAGCCAGACGAGGTTGAGGACAGGAAAACTGCCGAATACATACTGGATTCGCATATTTACGGCGAGATTCTTATGAGGAAGCGCATTGCGATGAAAGGCAATTTAAAGATGAGCGATATCAGCACCCATATCAGCACCCAGCAGACAGCGCCCGACAGAGCAGCAGAATATAATGAGGTGATGCGCAGGGTTTCCAATATTGTTGACGCTGAACTTTTGAGGAAGTATGTGGCATATGCTCGTAAAAACATAATTCCGGTGCTTTCAGAAGGCGCTCGCAGACGCTTCCTTGATTTCTATATAAATCTGAGAAGGCAGAGCTATGGGAATGAGAACGCACCTGTTCCCGTCACAGCGAGGCAGCTTGAGGCGCTGATAAGACTTGGAGAGGCTCGCGCTCGCGCATCACTTCGTGATGTTGTCGTGGAGGAAGATGCAGAATGCGTGATAGACCTTGTCTCATATTGTCTCAATCGTGTTTTCGTGGACCCCGAAACGGGGAAGTTGGATGTGGATGTCGTGACAATAGGCACGCCCAAAACGAGAAGAGATCGCATGAAAATGCTCCTTGACATCATAAAAGAGCTGGGAAGAGAGTACGGAAGCGATGTTGTTCCGATCGAAGAGGTGCTTGATATCGCCGAGGAGAGAGGCATTGACAGACAGAAGGCGGAAGAGCTGATTGAAAAACTGAAGAGAGAGGGTCTCCTATACGCACCACGAAATGATATGATAAAGATCGCATGATTTGATGTATATATATAAACATTCATTGCTGAGTGAATGAGGAGATGAGTGAGGAGAAAGAGCATGAAATTGAAACTGAGCAGGGGGGAGGCGGAGATGAGCTGCGGGGAGCTGCAGAGGATAAATATGAGATCGTCATACCGAGAGGCATTGCAACAGGAATAGTGTTTGAAGCGGCAGAAAAATTCGGCCTGGAAGTTGATCAGGAAGTGCGAGATGAGGATGTTCCGAAGATAGTGCTGCGTGGCGACTCTCCCGAAATCATGGAAATGGCTCACAAATTCATATATGAGAAGCATAAACAGTGGATAGAATCAATTGAGGAGCAGCGGAGAATACGAAGAGAGCGCATAATGCGAAAGATGCGCCGCCGTAGGGAAGTGTGAGCATAAGACGGTGGCGATTGACAGCCGCCATGATCTTCTTCTGAGGTGACCTCGGATCTCACCTGAACCATAGGCATTCACCTCATCCTGTCCATTTCCGGGTTTCAGCGCGTTGAGCGCTGTCATCTGCCCTCGGTCTTCCTGTTGGAGCGAGTGGTGGAAGGGGAGTTCTCATTCCTCATCTGTTAACTCATCAAGCTTCATCCCCTCAGCCGGATTTATTATTGAGACCCATATGGCTTATATAAACGCGCATCTGTTTGAATCTCAATCACAACTCCAACTCTCATTGGTGCAGCTTCTCGCTCACTCGTTTGTCATCGCTCGTCGTGATCGCCGTGTGATCGCCGTCAGACGCGATGAAGCGATGCCCGGAGTTCATGACAGAGCTGAGAGGGGCACCATACATCATATCATCGTTCCTCACATTCTTCACGCATTGCACGACCGTAGTGGATTTTAACAGCATATCCCTTGCGGCATAATGTATCTGCATTCGCCTCAGGCAGCATCACGATATCCTCACGATATAGCCTGTAATTTCTACCGTCTATGCTGACAAATGACGGCATCTCCTTCAATACCCTTATCATTTCCATTTTTAAGCCTTTCTTCATTTTTTCAAGGTGAGCTTTTCCTCACAACCCTCATCATCTTCCGTGCCGAGCATGGATAGGAGTATCTTATTGATGCTCTCTTCAACCTGTTTTTGTATGACCTCATATGCGGTGCGCTCATCATCAAGCATTCCTTTCGGAACAATTTTTGAGCCTGAGGATGCGAATTTCACTATTTTTCCCATTCTTCTCCTCACGATATTCTCAATTTTCATCCGCGCATTCTTGCGCTCATCCATTAGTATCTCCCTTTTTCGGCTGTCATCAACGGATTTTATCTCCTCATCAAGCCTCTTCATATATGAACGGACTTCTTCGCAGAAGTTTTCAGGAAGCTCCTGTAGGGAAGCAGTCCTTCTTTCACGCTCCAGAATATCCCATAAGCGCGCTATATCCATTTTATCACTCTTTCATCACATTACATCATCCCACGCCGCGCGCAGCATCGCAGATTTCCGCCACCCCTCTGCACATGAAATACACGGCAGCACACACTGGAAGTTCTGCTTCTTCGCCATCTTCAACTGCGTATTCATGTCCTTTCATTCTGACTGCATTTCTTTTAAGCGCTTTCACGCGCACTGTTCTGTCGCTGCTGAATGCCACCGCATCCTCCAGAGGCTCAAAATCATCAAGCTCTTTCACGCTGAGAGGTTTCACAATGAGCCCCGTTTTGCCATGAAGCGATGTCGGCATTCTTATGAGGCGGTGGATGTCAGAAGTCACAGGCGCATCTGTTTTCATGCTTCGCAGTGAAACCGCATGGTCCTGAATAAGCCGGCAATGCACTCCTGGAATCCAGCGGAGCCTGTTGTCAAGCATGCATCTTGCCACCCACTCCTCAATCGCATCATCATCCATCTTCGCCATGAACTCAACGACTTTCATTGCACTTTTCACACCAACGCCATCAATCCTGCAAAGCGCCTTGACTGCATCATCCTTATCCATGCGCTTTATTTCGCGGAAAAAATCCATAAGCCCTCTGAATATCCTTCCCCTCCATCCTCCCCCATGCCTCCACGCCTCGCTGCCGATACCGGGATCCACGCTCCTGAACTCACTGTCAAGACCACTTGCACTCAGATAATCAACAATTTCCCTCCGCTCCTTGTTTCGGAGCGCACGCACATCATCACGACACACATGAACATGATACCCGCGAGCACCAGAAAACACGATCTCCATATCCCGCTCATCTATCCCAAAATCAGCAACAAGAAAATCTATGAGCTTTGCTGTCTCCACTTTTACACGCTCAAGCATCTTATCGTAGCTTATCTCTCCTCTGATAATATGATCGGCGTCAAGATCAAATATCAGGTCAGCACCTCTCCACCCCTTATCAGCCATGTTCGCTGCTGAGGGTCTCTCATATATCGCAGACGAGAAAAAAACATGTGCGGGCGCATTCTCTCGCAGAAACGAGCGGATCTCCGCAGCACTCCTGAACGCCCTGTGCCTGCTCATCATTTTCACTCCAAACGGAATGAAACCCCACTCACGCATCCAAAAATCCCTGGGCATGCTCAATCTAGCCCGCTTATAATACGATGCGAACATGCGACGCAGAAATCTCACAGTATTGTAATTCATCAGCCCTCACCACTCCTCTCCAACCCCTCTTCACTCACTATCACTATCGCTCGCTATCTATCACTTCACGATCGCTATCCATCACTTCACGATCGCCATCACTATCGCAACCACAATCGCAAATTAAAAGCCCACAAAGAAAAGAATTTCCAAGCATGTTCAGTGAGGAAACAGGAAAACTGAAAAGATGAAAAAACAGAGAGACAGATGAGATGTTGCGCATCGCGCTGCCAAAGGGGAGTTTGGAGGAGCAGACACTCCTCCTCTTCAAGCAGGCTGACCTTGAGGTGAAAAGAGCGGATAGAGCATACAACGCCACTATTGACGACGAACGCATTCGCAGCGTTAAAATACTGCGACCTCAGGAAATCCCTGTTTTCGTTGAGCAGGGCTACTTCGACATCGGCATCACAGGTCTTGACTGGATTCTTGAGCGAGAGGCAGATGTCGTTGAAGTCTGCGACCTGAAATTCAGCAAGACAGCAGAGGAAGGCACTGTGAAAATTGTTCTTGCGGTGCAGGAGGACAGAAACATAAAATCAGCAAAAGATTTGCCTCCAAACAGCATAATAAGCACGGAATATCCAAACATTACAAAAAAATTCTTCAAAAATCTCGGCATACCTGTCCAAATTTTCTTCTCATACGGTGCAACAGAGGCAAAAGACATGATGGATGCTATCGTTGAACTCACTGAAACTGGCGAAACTCTCCGCAAAAACAACTGGAAAATCATTGAAACCATCCTTGAATCGTCAACGAAACTCATCGCAAATAAGGATGCATGGAGAGACCCTCATAAAAGGCGTGAAATAGAGGAGATTGCAACGCTCCTCTTGGGCGTCATTGAGGCTCGTGGAAAAGTTCTTTTGAGCATGAATGTCGCGGAGAAAAACCTGAAAGATGTCGTTTCAGCTCTACCTGCGATGAAAAAACCCACTATCTCCCAGCTTTACGAACCCGGATTTTACGCAGTTGAGGCAGTAGTTAGCAAGAAGGATGTGAATACGCTGATTCCAAAGTTGAAATCGCTCGGCGCAGAGGACATTATTGAGCTCAATATATCCAAAATTGTGAGATGAAATATGAAACAGGGAAAAGAGGCGGAAAAAGAGCGAGAAAAGAGGCGAGGACAGAAGCGAAAGATCGGGAACGAGGCTTGAGCGGCAGTAAGCAGTGAGCGGAAAGCAGAAGCAGTATCAACAAGCAGGGGAAAGAGGCGTGAGTGAAATTTTTGTTGTATTTGCAGTTTTCTTCGCATTCACACTGCGGACAATCACTGGTTTCGGCTCTGCCATGCTCCTCTCCCCCATTTTAAGTGCTGTTTTACCACCGAAGAAAGCAGTTATCCTCATTATTCTGCTTGAAAATGAGGTGAATTTTGTGTATTTGATGAGGGAGAAACTGAATTTCTCGTTTAAAGAGGTTTTTATAGGAGGAGTTATCGGTATTTTCTGCGGAATTTTTCTGTTTAAAAGGATTTCGCAGGATGAACTACGCATGCTGATTGGCATTTTCGTCGCTTTTTTTGCCATTCTCCTCCTTTTCGGCTTTCGGTTTGAGGTGCCTAAGAAGTTTGAGAGATTTTTCTTCTTTGCACTCGGTAACTTCAGCGGAGCAATGGGCGTTCTGACAGGCATAAACGGTCCGCAAATTGTCCTGGGACTGGCAAATCAGGGCTATGACAGCAAATTCATAAGAATTTTCATCATCTCCTACCTCATCGTCATTGATTTCGTAACATTAATGCTC
>Ga0209410_1001134_pt1 | contig 12913 bp, 13 predicted proteins | sample Mar14436cmmetaG_FD_184135 | JGI IMG/M metagenome (GOLD analysis project Ga0209410, IMG submission 184135) | Marine hydrothermal vent microbial communities from Guaymas Basin, Gulf of California to study Microbial Dark Matter (Phase II) - Marker... ... | reverse complement strand
TGATGAAATGGCGAAAAACTACATCGCGAAAAAACCGGTGACTCCTGTTTCAGCTCACCTTACTCTAAAGGAAGCCGTGGCGGTTCAGGAAGCGTTCGTCTCGAGGATCAAGGCGGTTTATGGTCCCCCGGTGGGTTACAAGGCGGGGCTCACAAGCCCGGCCGCGCAGAAAAAGTTCGGTGTGACTCACCCGCTTCTGGGCGTACTGCTTGAAAAGATGATCATCCGGAAAACAAGCCACGTCATGGATGCCAAATTCGGGGTTCTTCCCCTTGCAGAGGGAGACCTGGTTGTCAGGGTCGGAGATGATAAAATCAATCAGGCAGAAAGTAATCAAGAGATTCTTGCTGCGCTGGATGCCGTTTATCCCTTCATCGAATTACCAGACATCTTTTACGTCAAAGGGACAAAACTCGACGGCCCCGCCCTATCTGCCATCAATGTTGGAGCACGCTACGGCCTCCTTGGAGATCCCATTCCCCTCAGCCCCACAGAGGACTGGATGAAGCGGCTCAAGACATTCAAGCTTGAAATACTTGACAAGGAAGGAAAGGTGCTAGCAACAGGCACAGGCGCCAACCTCCTGGGTAACCCTTTGAACGTCGTAAGGTGGATCCGTGACGAGCTTAAAAAAAGGGGAAAATTGCTCAAAAAGGGCGACTTGCTTTCTCTGGGAACTGTCACAAAACTCATGCCGGTGAAACCCGGCACCACGATTCGGGCCCGCTACACAGGGCTTGATCCGAAAGGGCCTGTAGAGATATCCGTTACGTTTAAGTAAGCCGGCGATACAAAGGCGCACGAAGACATCGCCCTTTACTGTTTCATCCTTACGTACTTTTTTATACCCTTTCCGCCCCTTGGGGCTGTAACTCTTCTTTTTTTCCTGATCATCGGGGTGGGGAGAAGGGCCTTACAAAGTAGAAATGCTTTTATAGGTTCGTAACGCTTCTCTCCCTCTTGAAGGAGGAAAGAGAGTGGCGCTTCATGGTCTATTTGGTGCTCAGGGGTTTGGAGGAGAGATACCGCTCGCGGAAGCTGAGAGGCTTTGAGGAACTTGCGGAGGAAGGCCTCTTATCCTTCGGACACACTTGACGAAACACTATGTCATTGGATAATTACCTCACTTATAATTAATGAAAAAAGCAAAAAGTAAAATACACTGGAAGGAGGAAAAAAAAGCATGTGGTTTTCAGAGCTCCCCTGTTGCTTTTAAAGCAGTTATGGATGTTTGAAATGTGAAAAATTTGTGCTATCCTGCAAGTAAAGTTATAATCCTGCGGAGTTATGTTGAGGATTAAATTTACGGAACATGCGGTAGAAAGGGCTAAACAAAGAGGAGCAAGCATAGACGAGGTTGAAGAAGTGATCTTGAGGGGGAGATCTGTAGAAGCTAAGAAAGGAAGAAAGGCCAAAGAGATGGTTTTTGATTACGGAAAAGAATGGCTTGGAAGGGACTATCCTCAAAAGAAAATCCAAGTCATATACATAGAGGAGGGAGATTGGATTATTATAATCACTGTGAAAGTCTTTTATGGGCACTGGAGGTAAGTGATGAGGATTACCTATGATCCGAGATATGACTTACTTTATATTAAACTTAGCGAAGCAGAAAAGGTATTATGCAAGGAGGTGGAGGAAGATATCACTTTTGACATAGATGCCGAAGGGAAAATAGTGGGGATAGAAATCCTCTCCGCTTCTGAACATGTAGATCTTGCAACCTTACTTCCCGTGGAAATAAAAAAGGCAGTTTCCAAATGATTCCCCACCGCCTCGCCATGACCCGCTAATATCCAGGAAGAAAAGATTTTGAACTTTTTTGCTTTTTCCCTTTCATTCCAGAATAAAACAAAAGCCTTTCATTGACACTGAAATTTTTGACGAATAGAATGTCTTTGTAAATGTTTTGACAGTTAACGCCAAAATGACCGCAAAAGAAAGAGGGTTATGGGATAAATTAGAAGAAAAGAAGTTTTTCGAGAGGACTTTAGAGATAGCTACTCCTGAACAACTTTTCTATGTCACTGAAGAAGGCCGGTATCTGGCTTACTGGCCTAAAGGCTACAAAGGCGAAAAAGCAACCTTACAAAGTAGAAATGCTTTTATAGGTTCGTATACTGAGAAATGGACGAGTCGACTATTGGAGCCGATAGCAGAAGAAATAGGAGCTTTCCCGGTACAAGGTATGATCTGCGAGGAGATAGGGCTAACAAAGAGATCTCCGGCTGATGTCGCCATTTGTAGAAATAAGAGAATTCGTCAGGACCCTCAAGACATTTTACTTCTTGTAGAAGTGAAGATGTCAGTAGTGTGGAACTGGGAATATATTCCAGCAACAGGGGAAATCGTAGCCTTGGGGGATTATACCACCCATCAAGGTAACCCTGGACTCTTACGATCAGACACTATGCTTAAGGCTATTGGAAAAAGTATAAACATTAGGGTCTCTGGTTTAAAGGCTACAAAAATCCCTATCATTGTTTTAGGGAATACCCCTATTACTGAAAGCTATTATGAGAAAGTCGACCACCTCAAAATTGCTGGAATTCTCCAAGGATTTTTCTCTGTCAACCCTTTTCCTTTAGATGATCTTGGAAGCCCCAACAACATTAAGAGCACGCCCCAAAGAGGATTCCTACGTTTTGATACCTTTTCAGAACTGAGGGAGGCGCTTCTCTTCCTCCTGAAGGAGGAAAGAGAGTTTTTCTCCGCAATGAAGACAAAATCGGAGTTAGGAAAACTTATAGAAATAGCCCATCAAGAACCTACTTATGAGAAAAAAGCCGAAAGATTTCTTCAGCTTCTGAGAACTCAATGAAGCGCCCAAAGAGAAAAAGAGGAACCCAAACAAGCCCTTTCGGGGTACCAGGAAGAATAAATCATGACTCTACCCCCTTTTATTCCAGCAGACTTTACGAAGGCCTGCCGCAAGAGAAGAGAGTGAAATATAAAGAAAATCCTATACCTCCAGAGATTTTGGACAAAATCTTTTGCAAATCAAGCGAAAAAATGGAGGAATTGCCGGATAACAGTGTTCATTTAATGGTCACCTCACCCCCTTACAATGTGGGTAAGGAATATGATGAAGATCTTACTTTGGAGGAGTATAGAGCCTTTTTGAAGAGAGTGTGGGCGGAGGTTTATAGAGTTCTTGTGCCAGGAGGTAGAGTCTGCATTAACATAGCCAATTTAGGCAGGAAACCTTATATTCCTCTTCATGCCTTTATAGTGGAAGACATGCTCGATTTGGGTTTTCTTATGAGGGGAGAGATCATCTGGAACAAGGCCTCCAGTTCCAGTCCTTCCACCGCTTGGGGAAGCTGGCTTTCGGCAGCCAACCCAACCTTAAGGGACATCCATGAATATATCCTGGTGTTTGCTAAGGAGACATTTACCAGGAAAAATCCTCATAAAAGGAAAAGCACGATTTCAAAGGAGGAGTTCCTCGAATTCACTAAAAGCGTCTGGACGTTCCCGGCTGAATCAGCAAAGAGGGTGGGTCACCCAGCCCCCTTCCCTGTAGAGCTTCCTTACAGGCTCATTCAGCTTTACACCTTTGAAGGGGAAGTGGTCCTTGATCCCTTTATGGGAAGCGGTCAGGCAGCTATTGCGGCTATAAAGGCGAAGCGTCACTATGTGGGGTATGAAATAGATGAAGAGTATGTGAAGTTAGCGGAAAGAAGAATCGAGCAGTTCCGCCTCACCTTCGAAGCCCCTCGATTGTTCGACTTCATTTAGTCCATCCGGCACAAAGTCCACTGCGAACGGTGCTCGTGACAAAAACCCCCACGTCTGAGGAGCCGTGTAAGGGGATAAGTAGGCAGTCTTCCCTCTTGCCTGCCCATCAGGCCGACTTCTCACAAATTATCTCCTGAGCACGTTCTATGAACTTCCTCTTGAGGAACCTTAAAGGCAAACGTTTCAGAAGCCCGAACATGGGTACGGGAACGATTTCCTGATTCGCCCGTCGCTGCGTTGCCTGTCGGATACGTCCTTCAGTGGCCAACTCGCGCCCTGCCCGCTCGTATGCCTCAAATACCTCAAGTAACCTGGGAAGCCTCTTTTCCCTTTCGCCATCTTTCCCGTACCCTGAAAGACGCCCTCCATTGCGTACCAGAACGCCGACCTGCGGAGCGTCCATAAACTTGGAGAAGGTATCGAAGTAAGAGAGCACATTCTTCGGCGTCCTGGCCTCAAGGCTATCGCAGCAAACGAACACAAAAAGGCTTCGAACATATGGCGTGGTCTATATGATGAAACATCAATCCGCTCTCAGAAAGCTTCAAATCGAAAACGTCACCTTGTGGCATACATTCGCTCAAGGAAGATCTTGAGCAACCCGGACATGCCGAACACATAGACAGGTGTCGCGTATATGATGAGATCTGCCTCGGCCATCTTTTTGAAGACCGCCCTGACGTCATCCTTACCATCATACACGCATTGGAGGGGATGTTGTTTTGTGTGACACCGGCCGCAAGACAAGCAGCGGTTGATCTTCAATTTGACCAGTGTGATCACCTCGCATTCGGCTCCGGCTTTCGTCGCTCCCTGAAAGAACCTGTCAATCAGGAAGCGTGTGTAGCCCTTGTCTCCTCTGTAGCTGGCATTGATGGCAACAATCTTCTTTTTTGTCCTGATTTCTTTGTCTTTGACCTGGTCACTTAACGATGAAATCACCAGCCGGTATGAAACACAGCAAAACACCGGTCAGGTGGATTGACAAGTTTAGCCTATACATTATTTTTTATTTCTCTTATCAAGAGATAGCAAAAGATTAGTTCCTTTGCCATATTTATTTTATGCTCGCCATATTAGGCCAAGGGATTGAAATCTTTGGTCCGTAGGACAAATGAGCAATGGGCAACAGACATGATCTCACTATGAGCACCGCCTAAAGTGCCTTGTTAGGCGCCAACATATTTAAGCAAGCTTCTACCATCTAAAATTATGCCATCTTTTCCCATAAAATAAAAATTAAGAGTTGGTGAATATATTTGCTTATAAGTAAATAGAAGCATCCTTGAATTAAGAAGTGCAACAAGCTCCCTTGAGCCATCAACAATGCCTTCTGGCCCGTCAAACTCACCAACAAGAGCAACTTTTTTAGAAACCGGAAAATATACCTGTGTCCCTTTCAATCCATAACCTGGACTCGTCCTATAAAAAGGAGGAATTTTATCTGGTTCTTTCCAAGACAAATTTACAGGATTATCTGTTGTTATAAATGGACCTGAATTACTGGTTGACCTAACTAGAAGCCAATTTCTCGAATCCAGGTATGGAAGAATTGCTTCAATCCCTATGAACTCCAACCAAATATGGTATTCTCTGGCAACTTCGATTCTATAAGCTTTACTATCATGAAACTTTTTTATTTCTTCATACGAAATATCATCATTAATTGATACTCCACTTTCTTTTAATTGCCTGACCTGTGATTCCCATCGCTCTTTAGTTGCTAGGATAAGATCCATTAGTCGCTCAGCAACTTGTTCATGAAATTTTCTCCAGTGTTCACGCATTTCAGGAGAACGAATAGCAAACATAGCCATTAAGTTTAAAATAATATTTCTTGTTTCCCCTTCAAATTTCTCCCCTTGATCAAGCTTCCGTAGCGATGCGGCTGCTACACTTTCAAATGCTGCTAAGGATTTCTCGAGAATATTTTGATCTATACCTTCAATATCGATCCGATTAAAATCACGTATGCCACCCACATTTCTGGGAATAGTTCTAAAATGCTTCTTTCTTTTTAGATCAATAACAATAAGTTTTGATTTCTTTCCGCCCCCCCTTGTAAATCCCTTTAGGTAACATTGGGACAAATAATGATGATGACGAGCTGTCATTTTTATGCGCCTAAACTCAGCGGCCGGCGGACTCGCCAATCCAGACAATAAATAATAATGAATTACATTAGCCTTCTACCTCCAAAATTTCCATATTTCCATTTTTACTTCTTGTGGAAGGCAATAAAACTCTTCTAACTTTTTTAAAATCTTTTTTCTGACTTCCATTTTTAAAGGTCCCCTGTAGATCTTTCCAACATTATTTCTTCTCATTTCCCTTAGCGATTTGTCATCTCTTATTTTTCTTAAAAACCTTCGGAATTCGGCAAATAATGCTAATTTGGGATCCTGTTTGGCTAACATTTCAAGACTCCTATCCTGCTTAACAACGGTACAGACCCAGCAACCCGTTCTATAAGTATTACAACCATCAGGAGAAAAGGAATAAAGGTATCTTAAATGTGAAAAGTCTATTCCAAAGAATCTTTCATTCTTTTCTATATAGCCCCAAACATCTCCGGCATTGCTATAGAGTAAGGGAGCGTACATCCAACATTCTTTTAACCCCGCAAATTTGATCCATTTCCCATTTTCTATTTTTTTTGCCAAGGTCCTATGTCGATTTGAACTTTCCTTCATCCGTACCCCCGTTAACAGCAATGGAAGGTATCCTTCCGTCGTTTGGATCTCACGCAAGAAGGCCTTTATAGGCTTTATTTTTAGTCGTTCTGTACACCACCTGAAATTAAAAGAAGGCGGAGGATAACCTTTACCGATGAGAAGAATCCAAAAATTGTCTTTAAGAGGCGGGGATAAAAGCTCAGTATGGATATTGAGTCCAAGCTCTTTGCCTAGTTTTTTGAATATCTTAAAACTTTTATTGACCGTGTTGGTAAGGGGAAGAGGATCTACTTGAGTATCTGTGTATATGATTGAGATCCGCTCAGGTCGCAATTGTTTCGGAAGGAGTATCGCGGATCGAATGGTCAACAAAGTTAATGCAGTACTATCTTTTCCACCGCTAAAAGTAATAACAACATGTTTGCTTGTGTTGACAAATATTGTGCCTAATTCTTTCTCTCTCTTCCTCCATTCTTCCGACGAACTCACAAGCTCCACCCTTTATTTTTCAACCATTCTTGAGATAGCAAGCGACCTTTAGCAATCTTTTCCGTCTCTTCAATGACTACTGCTTCTTTCCATATCCTGAATCTGTCAGCTGGCAGAGGAAATCTTTCCTTTACCGCCAATCCCGCTACCTTTCGAGCTTTTTCCTTTATCCTATCAAGGCGAACTTTATCATCCGCCTCCGAGTGCTCCTCAGTTATTCTCATTTGCAATTTAACTACTCCTTTAGAAGTAAAGATTGCCTCAGGATATCCAATAGGTCTTCTAAATCGTAAGTATATAAATCCCCATACGTTTTCACCTATGAGATTATCTTCTTCCATTTCCTTCCTAACCACTATTTCTTCATCGTTTCTGCTGGCTATACTTACAAGGAATTCCTTCTCTTTAAGGGCATAAATCTGTCTTACATCTATTATAGGATTACGACGGATTGTTTTTATGAACCCTACCACTTTATTAAAGAGAGGATAATAGTCAGCTTGGTTAGTTTTTGCACAGAAAAATTTCAAAAAATTGTTGATTGTTCCATCGATTAACACCCAATTCTCTTGTTGATCTTTATATTTTTGTCTCTCGATGTGCTCTCTGTAATATTTCAAATTTGCAGTCTCTAGAATGCTCATTAATACCCTTACTCTTGCTCGAACTCTACTGTAAATTTTCCCTTCATCAAATATATTCTGTTCAGTAATATCAACATCTTTTTCGGTAAAACCAGCTCCTTTCAGTCCTATGTATGTAACATCACTATACATCCAAATATTTTTCTTTCTTCTTTGCAATACTTCTACTGAATTTCCTCTAAGTTCGTGATCAGGCAAAGCATCATATTCTTCCTCCAAATACTTCTTAAAATCTCGAATCTTCGGCCCAATGCTATTTTTAAAAGTTTTGTTAAAAGCATCAAACGGAAAAAGAACTACTGTTAAGTGTCTTTCAAGGCCTATTTCTTTAAGACGCCTATTAGCAGCTCTCTCTGTCATTGCTGCTGTGATACTCGCAATGTAGATCGGAACTCCACCGTACATCGCTGTGCGCGCGATGCGATAAGTACCATCAATAAAACAGCTAAATGATTCTTCGTCCTCGATGGCATTTCCGACGAATAGATTTCCATCGATTTCGAGAGGCGTCTCGCTCTTATCTGCCTCTTCTTGCGGAGGAAACTCCTCAGTTTCCTCAACTACTGTAGGAACTTCTGGAAAGTAATATGGATCATTCTTAAAAAACATACCCTATACTTCCTCTATCAAGTGAAGCGGGATTGGAAAGTTCAGAAGAACTGGAGCATTATGAATCGCATGGAACATGATAATTTCTCCCGGCTTTAAAATAGTTACCCTTTCTCGTAAATCTCCCTTAACCCAGTCATATGATTTGTCTTTTATCTCTACTGGATGTGCTCGCCCTAAAGCAAAGGTAGAACAATTGGCCAGCACCTCACCATCTACTTGGCTTGCCATCTGTTCAGCTCCAATAAGAGAAAGACCGATACTCCTTCCCCTTGCAGCTATATCAATAATAGGATATTTTATGGGAGAATATTCCTTTCCCCGAGGGGCAAATTTATTAAGTTCGTCAATAAAAATAGCTACTCTTTTAGGAAAAGAAGAAATATCTGTATCATCACTCCATAATCTTATTGTGGTGACTCCTTCTCTTTTAGCTTCTAATATTCTGTTTACCATTTTTAAGACAGATAAAAACACAAGGCGCTTTCCTCTATCAGGTAACGGCTCAATATTTATTATAAAAATATCTCCGCTTTTGAGTTCATGAATAGGAACTCTTTTAGTGACTCCAATTCTTGGGGTTCTCTCTTCCAAAATTTTTTTGAGCTGTCCACGGGCTACTTCTAATCTCCTCAAAAACTTATCCACAGTCAAACGATGAATGGGAATCCCTCCTACAAGTATCGACTGTGATCGCTGTGTCCTCCCTCGTAGTTTCTCTTTTAATTCTACATCTAATTCTTGAAAGCTTTTATTTCGGAATTCATCGATAATTCCTGAAAGTAATGCTTCAAAGTTGTCATCAATATCCTGTGGATCAAACATCATTCTAAATATATCAGGTGTGTTTTCTCCTAACTCAATTATGTCTGTCAGTCCATATTTATAATCCCTGTCAGGCTCTAAAATTTTAGTATTTTCATCAACTAATATATCAAAAGGATCTACTCCGTTATCTTTAGCTTCTTGCCATAACTCAGCTGAAATCTTTGTATGCCCATGAACATGCTCCGCTAACTTCTCGATTGCTTGATCTAAATTTTTGAATTCTTCCCTGAAATCCATTATTCTAAGCAAGTCTATTTCTTTTACATTAAAAGCAATAATGCCAATGTCTTCTGTTTGGTGTTTTTTGGCATATGAGAGTGCTGACATAATCAGGAATAGAGCGTAGCTTGTTTTTGCAGCTAAACCTGATGAACCAGCTATATTAAAGTGAGCTCCTTTATAACCGAAGATATATTGAAAATCAGCAAATACTGGGACTGGCTGCTTTCTTTCATCATAGGTAAAGCCCACTAATATTTTGTCCTTATCTTTTATATGTCCGGCATATGCATCTATAATTTCTTCACGAGTAGCAAAGAATACAGGATATTTTCTTATGATCGGCTCTACTCTTCCGTCACTCCTTTTAATTACCCTTGCATTGCCTTCTCTTACCGTGGGACGCTCTATTGATAATTCTTGTTCAGGGTTTCCATATCCTGTCGAATAAAATTCGTTTATTGAAGAAGGTACATCGCTCATCGCCTTTACGTCTTCCACTATCCCTACAATTCTTTCTCCGTTTTCCCCACCTACTGTAACGATAGTACCGGGTTCAACGTGGATGCTTTCGTCATCCTTTATCCAAAAGAAAAACGATGAGGGAGTCGCAGGAGTATGAAGAGATAGGGAAATCCTCCCTATCACCCCGGAATACTTCTCAGTAATCTCAAGGGCTTTCTTGTGGATATCTTCGATCTTGACTGATGCCTCCAAACGGGAGGCCTCGCCAGCCATAATTTCGTCAAGCGCATCTTTTGCTGCCGCTATCAATTCCATACGAAATTCGAGATTTTTCTTTTCCCTTTCTGAGGCAACCTCAATTTCTTGCTTTAATTGTGTTAAAAGCTCTTTTAAATATTCTGTTGATAAATCAATTCTCCAGTTTTTGAAATCTTCTATAACTTCATATGCGTGCCTTTTCCTTGCAGTTCTATTAAGATCTGGCATCTTCTCTTTTAACTTTTTCGCTATTCTCTTTTGGAAATCTCTCCAATCAATTGGTTTCATTACAGCCTCCTCGTTTATTATTCAGGTTGTTTATTAACAATAATATAGTAGATCAGCAGAAAATTCAACCAATATGTTCATTTAAGAGTTATTCCAAATCGTGAAGAGAATCCTTCGTTATCTCTTCCCCTCTTTGTCTCACAATTTGTCCAAACAAAATTTAGAAAGAAATACTTTAACCTTTTTGAAAAAGGGTGCTGATAAAGAACGCGAAAAAGGGGAAGGCATCCTTATTTATAAAAGATCCTCTCTCCCTAATAAAAAGAACCTGATCAGATAAGCCCTCTTTCCTGCAGAAGTCCCGTAGGTTCCACAAAGGGCATGGAGAGGCCGAGGTTTTCGGTCCGGACGCCGATGGCAAGGCCCATCAACTGGGTAAGATAGAGGACGGGTATCTTCGTGCCGGCGTACCTCTGCTGGCTGTCCAGGTTGAACTGACAGAGGGGACAGACCACCGAGATCAGATCGGCACCATAGGCCCTGGCGGCGTTAAGCAACCGGGAAGCGAGCTCCCGGGTGATATCTGTCCTTGGCACGGAGAGCCCTGCCCCGCAGCAGTTGTTCTTGTACGACCAGCTTATCACCTCTGCACCGAGCCAGGATAGCACCTCGTCCATGAAGACGGGGTTTTCCTTGTCGTCCATCTCCACATAGGGGAAGCGGTTCAAGCAGCCGTAATAGGGAACGACCTTCAACCCCTCAAGGGGTTTTTTGACGTAACCTCCCACCTTATCCTTTCCGACCCTCTCGATAAGGTAATCGAGAAGATGATAGACCCTGGGGGGATCCCCTTCGATAGGGCCATAGGTCTCCCCCCACCTTTTGGACACATCAGGATCAGTTGTATAGAAGTGAGAGGCCTTAAGGAGGTTGGCATAACAGGAGGGACAAGGAGTGAGGATCTCTTCCAAACCCGCCCTCTTCGCTTTAAGGAGATTCAGGTAAGAGAGGGCTGCCCCCACCTCTTCCGAGAGGGCATGGCCAGGAGATGCACCGCAGCAGTTCCAGTCAGGAATCTCCTCCAGAAGGATCCCCAGCCTGAAGAAGACCTCCCGGAGGGTCGAGTCGAACTCCTTGGAAGTACCCTCAGCCGAGCAACCGGGATAATATCCGAGCTTTTCCCCTCTCATTTCATAAACCTCTTCGCCGTCTCAAAGACCTTGCGGATGGGTCCCTTCTCTGAGACATAGGAGGGAAGAAATCCCAACTTCCCCCTCCTCCAGAGATGGAATCCCAAAGAGATGCTCTCCCCCATCTCCTTTAAGGCCTTACCCGTCGCCGCATTGAACTCCATCATGAAACCGGCCTCGAACAACCGGCCATGTTTCTTCACCGAGTTGAGAAAAGCGGTGCAGAAGGCATAAACCTCCTTCTCCTTGGGCTTCATCCCCCGCTCCAGGCACAATTTCCTGAGGGTGTCCATCACCTTGGCGATATCTATCGATTCAGGACAACGGGTTGTGCATGTCTCGCAGGAGGCACAGATCCAGATGGTCGAGGAGGAGAGGACCTTCTCCTCGGAGGAGAGCTGGATCAGTTTCATGACCTGATGGGGTAAAAGATCCATAAAAGGGGCTATCGGGCATCCAGCGGAACACTTCCCGCACTGGATGCACTTGAAGGCATCCTCTCCACAGAGCTCCTCCACCTTCCGGGCGAAGGAGGTTATCTCGGTCTGGGGCCCTATCCTAAGCAACCTCTGCCCTCCTTTCTCCAAAGAGTCCTTCAATCTGCTGGTAGAACTGCTCATCGGTGAAGCCCATAACGGTGGCAGCGCCCGTTCTGCATGTGGCGGCGCAGTTGCCACAACCCTGACAGAGGGTCTCCGTCACCCGGGCCACCCTCCTCCCCTCGTGCTCCGCCTCGGTGATCGCTCCGAAGGGGCAGACCTCCATGCAGTTGAAGCAGCCGCTGCAGACCTCAGGGTCTATGTGGGCAATCCTCGGCTCCACCACCAGCTCATCCTGGGAGAATATATTGCAGACCTTGGCGGCGGCGGCACCTGCCGATGCCACGGAATCGGGGATGTCGCGGGCGAACTGGCAGCAGCCTGCGATGTAGACCCCACGGGTTGCACTCTCCACGGGCTGAAGCTTGGGATGGGCCTCGGTGTAAAAGCCGTAATCGTCGCAGGGAATGTTAAGAATCTTCGCCAGCTCCTTGGCATCAGGATTGGGGATGATGGCCACGGCCAGGACCACCAGATCGGCCTCTATCTCTACCTTCTCCCCGGAGAGGCTGTCTATCCCTTCCACGATCACCTTGTCGCCCACCTCATAGAGCTTGGAGACCCTCCCCCGCAGGTAGACCGCCCCTGCCTCTCTCTGAGCCGCCTTCACGAACTCCTCGTATCCCTTTCCGCCGGCCCTCAGATCGATATAAAAGACATAACACTGGGTCTCAGGCTGATGGTCCTTTATGAGGATGGTATGCTTTGCCGTATACATGCAGCAGATCTTGGAACAGTAGGGTATCCCCTTGCTCTCATCCCTGGAGCCCACACACTGGATAAAAACCACGTTTTTCGCCACTTCACCATTGGAAGGCTTTATCACCTTTCCGCCCGTCGGGCCGTTGCTCTCCAGCATCCTCTCCAGTTGCAGGCTCGTTATCACGTTCTTGAACCTTCCACCTCCGTACTCCCCGTAGATCGAGGGATCAAGGAGGCTGTAACCTGTAGCGACCACGATTGCCCCT
>Ga0209410_1001133_pt1 | contig 12916 bp, 9 predicted proteins | sample Mar14436cmmetaG_FD_184135 | JGI IMG/M metagenome (GOLD analysis project Ga0209410, IMG submission 184135) | Marine hydrothermal vent microbial communities from Guaymas Basin, Gulf of California to study Microbial Dark Matter (Phase II) - Marker... ... | reverse complement strand
ATCTCCAGGTTTAGGTGCCTCATACTTAACCTCACACTTGATCCCAGCGACATCCATTAAAAGCCTTGCAAGTTCATTAATGCTAGTTGGCTTACCAGAGGCTATGTTGAAGACATCATTCAATGGGGTTTCAATAGCCTTTAATATGGCGTCAGCAGCATCCTCTACATAGATAAAGTCTCTAACCTGTTCACCATCCCCATAAATGGCTAGAGGCTCACGTGCAAACAATCTCTTGATAAACTCCCCTATCACACCAGAGTAGCCGCTCCTAAACATTCTGGGCCCATATACGTTAAAGAATCTCAGAATACTAAACTTGAAACCATACAGTCTACTATAAGTTTCAACGAGAGCCTCCCCACAGATCTTAGTAGTTGCATACGGTGACATGGGCTTAGGTCTCAAACTCTCATTTACAGCTGTTTCACCAGCATCTCCATAAACAGCAGCGCTACTTGCGAGAATGACTTTTCCAACATCACTTAAACGACATGCTTCAAGCACGCTGAGAGTTCCATTAACGTTAAAGTCAAAATACTTGGACGGTTCACGCACGCTTTCATCTACATCAGTCAAGGCAGCCAAGTGAACAACGGTGTCGACGCTAGACTCCTTAAATACCTTACATAACTCATCCACAAACCTGACGTCAACCCTATAGAAACATGCTCTCCCATGTGAGAGGATTCCAGATACATTGTCCAATGTTGAGTTGATCAAGCTGTCAACTATGACAACTTCCTCTCCAAGCTGTGCAAGCTTCTCGCATACATGTGACCCTATGAAACCCGCTCCCCCAGTTACCAGGATGGCCATGCTAAATATAGTTGAATAAGATAAACTTGTTTAATTTCGTGGCTAAAGATTATTTAAATTAGCGCTTTCACAGAGATGGTGATGCAGTTGAAGCGAAATGATTTCATAAACTTTCTGAGAGGCATCGAGGAGAAATGGAGAAAATACTGGGATAGAAACAGAGTATACTATGCCGAGCCAAAACCCGGGAAAGAGAAATTCTTTATAACAATTCCATACCCCTATGTGTCAGCTCCACTCCACGTAGGCCATGGAAGAACATACACTATAGGAGACATAATTGCAAGATACAAGCGAATGAGAGGCTACAATGTTTTCTTCCCAATGGCATTCCACATAACTGGAACCCCAATAGAGGCAGTCTCATGGAGAATAATGCACAAGGATCCAGATACACTTAAACTCTATAGATGGTATATAAGCTTCTACGTGGAAAACCCCAAGAAAATAGAGAAGATTCTAAAAACGTTCTCGGATCCATGGAGCATAGTAAACTTCTTCTCAAAACACTGTATAAAAGACTTCAAATCAATTGGCCTAAGCATAGACTGGAGACACAGGTTCACAACCGGAGACCCTGAGTACAATGCCTTCGTGACATGGCAATTCAGGAAACTATATGAGAAAGGCTTCATCAAAAAGGGAAAGTATCCACTGCTATTCTGTACAAGCCACAAAAACGCTGTTGGAGAAGATGACATACTCGGAGGAGATGAGGTTAAAGCCCAAGTAATAGAATTTAATCTAATCAAATTCAAGCTAGTGGATGAAGACATTTACCTTGTAGCTGCCACCCTAAGACCCGAGACACTTTTCGGAGTAACAAATGTATGGGTTAACCCAGAGGCAGATTATGTGCTTGTAAAAGTTGACGGTGAGAAATGGATAATATCCGAGAAAGCCGCCTTCAAGCTCTCATACCAAGATAGGAAAATTGAGATAGTTGAAAAATTCAAGGGAGAAAAGCTCATAGGCAGAAAGGTTTACTCGCCACTGGATAATAGAGAGCTTTTAGTGCTTCCAGCTCCATTTGTGGATCCAAATAATGCAAGCGGAATAGTTTACTCCGTTCCAGCCCACGCCCCCTACGACTGGGCTGCACTTGTAGATTTAAAGAGGAATCCAGAGGAAGCTGAAAAATATGGTATCTCCGCCTCTGAGATAGAGGCTATACAACCGATCTCCATTATAGAGATTGCCGGCTACAGTGAATATCCTGCAAAGGATGCATGTGAAAAACATGAAGTTGAATCCCAGACAGACTATGAGAAACTTGACAGGGCCACAGAGGAAATCTATAAGGCTGAATTCTATAACGGCGTCCTAAAGGATAACTGTGGAGAATTTGCCGGCTACCGCATATCAGATGTAAAGGATAAGGTGATAGAAGAGTTTAGGTCAAGAGGATTCCTAGATGTAATGTATGAGGTTACAGCCCTTAAGAAGCCAGTCATATGCAGATGTGGAGGAGAAGTTATAGCTGCAATTTTACCAGATCAATGGTTTATAGACTATTCAAATGAGAGATGGAAGCAGCTTGCAAGAGAATGTCTGGCAAACATGGCCATAATACCAGAGTTCCACAGAAGACTATTTGAATACACCATTGAATGGCTAAGAGAAAGACCATGCGCGAGAAAAAGAGGAATTGGAACAAAGCTTCCATTTGACCCAGAATGGATAATAGAGTCACTTTCAGACTCCACAATTTACATGGCCTTCTACACAGTTATCCACCAGATTAAAAGGCACAGGATAAAAGCTGACCAGTTAACTGAAAGCTTCTGGGACTATGTGCTACTGGGCAAGGGAGACCGAGAAAAAGTTTCAAAGGAAACTGGAATCCCGCCGAAGACACTTGACAAACTGAGACTACACTTTGAATACTGGTATCCAGTAGACCTACGCCACACAGCTCCACCACACATAACAAATCACCTAACCTTCTTCATATTCCACCATGCTGCAATATTTGACGAGGACAAGTGGCCAAGAGCAATCTCGATAAACGCCATAGTCAGTGGAAGAGAAGGGCGAAAAATGTCAAAATCCTATGGAAACATAATTCCACTAGCAGACGTGTCAAGAAAATACTCCACCGACCTTTACAGACTCTATATCTCAAGCGACGCCGACATCAAAACTGAAATGGATTGGAGAGAGGCCAGAGTAGCTGCAACAGCCAAAAACCTACAAAGATTCTGGGAGACCGCAATCAAGATAATAGAGCTTCCAAATGGAAAAGGCAGGGTAAATAGGATAATCGACAAATGGCTAACTTCAAAGCTAAACACAAAGATAAAAAATGCAACAGAGCACATTGAAAACTTTGAGATAAGAAGCGCAATCTTCAAGACCTTGAACGAAAGCCTAGAGGAGATAGAGAAGTACTTTAGCTACATAGAAGCTACAAGGTCAAGTCCAAATGCAAGGCTGTTAAAGAGATACATTGAAACCGTGACAAGGATGCTTGCACCAGTTATACCGCATGTATGCGAAGAGCTATGGCATAGAATGGGCCATAAAAGGACCATTGTAAAGGCCAAATGGCCAAGCCCCGATGAAAACAGAATAAATGTAGAGCTTGAAAAGGCATTTGACCAAGTTGAAAATCTGATATCAGATGTAGATGAGATAATCAAGGTAACTGGAAAGAAGTTTAAGAAACTATACGTCTATGTAGCAGCTGAATGGAAGTACAAGCTGCTAAATGCAATATCAAGGATCTATGAAGAGGAGGGGTCACTGAATCCAAGAATTCTCATGCCACGTCTAATGAAAGATGAACAGTTCAGGAAACATGGAAAACAAGTTAGCAAGATCATTTCCGAAATATGTAAGAGAGGGGAGCTATGGAAATACTGTGGAAGAGACCTAGAGTACAAGATTCTAAAAATGCTGAGAAGCTATATAGCTAAAAGACTTCAACTTGAAAAGGTTTACGTAGTCTATGAGGAAAAGGCTATATACGATCCAAAGGGTAAGGCTGCCCAATCCATGCCTGGAAGAGCCGCCCTATACCTTGAATAGGTGAGGGCTATGGAGGAGTTCCCCAAAAGATACAATTTCAAGGAAATAGAGCCCAAGTGGATAGAGTACTGGACCAAGAACGAAATCCTAAAATTCGATGAAAGGGATCGCACAAGACCAGTATACTCCATAGATAACCCCCCAAACTTTACATCGGGCGTGCTACATATGGGGCACGTCCTAAACTACACTTGGATAGACATTGTAGCCCGCTACAAGAGAATGAGAGGCTACAATGTCTATCTCCCAATTGGATACGATTGCCACGGTCTTCCAACAGAGCTTGCAGTTGAAAGAGAGCTTGGAGTGCCGAAAGAGGATAGAGAAAGATTTAGAAAGGCCTGTGTAGAGCTCACGCTCAGAAACATTGAGATAATGAATGAACAGTTTAAGAGAATAGGCTTCTGCCCGGACTGGAGATACTTTTACAAGACAATGGATGATGAATACAAGAGAAAAGTCCAGCTTTCACTCATCATGTTCTATGAGAAGGGTCTAATATACTACAAGGATTTTCCAGTTCACTGGTGCACAAAGTGTAAGACGGCTCTTGCAAAGGCTGAGCTGGGATACATAACCGAGGAAGGCAAGCTCTACTACATCAAGCTTGAAACAAACCTTGGAAAACCAATCATAATCGCTACAACAAGACCAGAGCTACTACCAGCATGTGTAGCCGTTCTAGTGCATCCAGACGATGACAGATACCTAGACTTCATAGTGAAAGAAGGCGAGGCGAAGGCCATACTTCCAATATTCAACAGGGAAGTTCCAATTCTCACAGATGAAGAAGTTGACATGGAATTTGGAACAGGAGCAGTCTACCTATGTACATACGGTGATGAAGCAGACATCAGATGGCAGGTCAAGCACAACCTAAAGCCAGTAATCATAATAGACAGGGATGGAAAATTCAATGAGAAAGCTGGGCCATACAAGGGCATGACAATTAAAGAGGCTAGAAGGGCCATAGTCGAGGATCTAAAGAAGATAGGTGCACTCGTAAAAGAGGAGCCATACACGCACCAGGTTCTAGCACACACTGAGAGAAGCAGCTGTAAAACACCTATAGAGTTCATCCCGACAAGACAGTGGTTCATAAAGGTGAGGGAGCTAACGGATCTCATAGTTGAAAAAGCCAGGGAAATGAAATGGTATCCACCATACATGATCCAGAGACTAATTGACTGGGCAAATGGCCTAGACTGGGACTGGATAATTTCAAGGCAGAGAATATTTGGAACCCCGCTTCCATTCTGGGTATGCAGGAAATGCGGTGAAATAATACCGGCAAGAAAAGAGGATCTCCCAGTTGATCCAGTAAGGGATCCACCTCCAGTTGATAAATGCCCGAAATGCGGCTCAACTGAAATTGAGGGCGTCAAAGACGTATGCGACTGCTGGGTTGACTCCTCGATAACGCCACTTCACATAAGCAAGTGGATGGAAGATGAAGAATTCTTTAAGCTTACCTATCCAGTTACGCTCAGGCCGCAGGGATACGAGATAATTAGAACATGGGCCTTCTACACGATCTTCAGATGTACAATTCTCACAGGAGAGAAGCCATTTGAGGAACTGCTGATAAATGGAATGGTTCTGGGCTCAGATGGTAAAATGATGAGTAAAAGCCTTGGAAACTATGTCTCACCAGAGGAAGTACTTGAAAAATACTCTGCAGACGCCATAAGACAGTGGAGTGCACAGGCATCCCTTGGAGAAGACTACTCCTTCCAATGGAAAGAGATAGAGTATGGCCAGAAATTCCTTACAAAGCTATGGAACGCAGCCAGATTCATCTACATGCACATAAAAGACTATTCGCCGGAGCACAGCCTAGATGAAATAGAGCTTACCCCAATAGATCACTGGATACTCCATGAAGCAAACAACGTCATTGAAAAAGCTACAAAGCTAATGGACGCATATAGGTTCATAGCGATAAACGATGTACGAGAGTTTCTCTGGCATGTATTCTGCGATCATTACCTTGAGGCAGTTAAGCCGAGACTATACACGCCAGAACAATACAGTGAAAAACAGGTCAAGGCAGCTAAATTCACACTCTATCATGTGCTGTTAACAACGCTTAAACTCCTAGCACCGATAACACCATTCATAACAGAGGAGCTATACCATAGAATATATAGGAAATACGTAAAGGTTCCAAGCATACACCTAACAAGCTGGCCAGATAAATTCGATTTCGTAGACGAGGAGAAAGCAGAAACTGGTAAAATAGTGAAGGAGATAATTGCCACAGTTAGAAGAGTCAAGGCCGCCAACAGAATATCATTGAAGGCGGAGATTCCACTGCTTGAAATAGTCTCTACAAAGGAGAAACTTGAGAAAATATCATCGGAGATACAGCTTATAAAGGATGTAATGCATATAAAAGAGGTTAAACTCATAGAAAAGCCTAGAGAAGGCGTTGAATATACGCCACTAGAAGATGTTGAGGACGTAAAGATATGGATCAAATTAACCGGATAGCTTTAATAGAGCTACCTACACCATCCCCTCCAAAGAGAACACTATCCGGCATAGTAGACTTCCTCACATTTTCTCTTCTCGCACTATCCATTTTCACAATATGGTATGGTGGAATCCCACATCTGTCGTTAGGGCTTCTCGCATATTTTAGATTTCAAACAATCTTGAAGGGGTCACTTGTCCTCTCAATGGTCATATGCTGGACCATCATGCCATATCTTCTAGGTGGAACACCTGGAATGCTACTCTTCGGAATGAGAATATTCCAGAGATTCAATTTCAAGCCCCCATCTCTCTCAAGACTGCTTGTAAAAACATTTACCGTTCCCCTAGACATGCTAACACTTGGAATAGCCCCGTTCGCCCTAAAAACTAGGCAGATGCTCTCAGACTATCTTTCAGGGCTTGTCGTATTCGATAGAAAGATTCTAAGCCAGAAAATCATTGAAGAATGCGGGGAGGCTAGACCTATAAAGAGCATCTTAAACGAGCTAGATGCCGTTGAAAAGGCCTTCCTAAGCGGAGCATTAGATTCAAAGGAGTTCTCAAGCAAAGTTAATCAACTCCTAACAGAACTCTACGTTTCATATCAAGCAAAACTTGCAACTGGCAAGGGCTCTCCAGTTGAAAAGCTTAGAGAAATCTCAAGGGAGAAAATTCCAGACTCTGTGAAGGAGAACCTATATCTCGACATGTTAACTGAAACCCTATATGCTAGAGCGCTTGAAAGCTTTAAAGCATCCAAAAGGAACTTTACCAAGGAATTTTTAAACACCCTTCTCTACCATGCACCAATCAATATAAGAGCTTTCAAAAGCTACACCTTAGTTGCAGCTTTCATATTCACAATCACTTTCCTAATAGGTGTATTATTTGCTAATCTCTTCCCAATACCTAGCATGCCTGGTGCATCCCTTGAAAGAGACGTGAACATGTTTCTCATGATATTCTTCAACAATCTCTCAATAGTTGCAATGGAGCTTATGCTGTCACCTTTAGCCGCAGTTCCAACTATACTTATTCTAGCTTTAAATGGAGGCATAATTGGAGCAGTAGTCACGTACTCCCTACAGTGCAATCCACCAGAATTCATTCTCTCACTTCTTCTCCCACACGCTATTCCAGAACTCTTCTCATTCATCCTTGGAGGAGCTATGGGCTTAAAGCTCTTCGTGGAGATAATGAAGCCCTCACTCAAGGACAGAGCCCTCTCAATATTCATCCTATCAGAGAAAATAGGCAGCCTCCTCCTAATGATAATAATCCTACTAGTTATAGCGGCATTCATTGAAACATTTATCTCGGGAAACTATACCTTATCTCATATTGCAAAATATGCAGTTACAGCAATCGAGGCAATGGTCTTCTCATTTTACCTTCTTAAACCAGTTAAGGTGACGTAAAATGTACAGCCGAATAAAGCCTCTAAGAGTGCATGACTTTAGAGAGGTAACCTACAGCAGCAAGCACTGGAAACTTCTAAAGAAACTTCGTAAAACAGCTATCAAACTAATGAAACCACTTGTGGAAAACGGTATTCCATGCATAGTTCATGGAAGCATCGCACGTGGAGACGTTACAAAAGATAGTGACATAGACATATTCATAACCCATCCAATACCCCCATACAAGCTTGAAATAGCGCTTGAAAGCGCTGGCATAAGCGTAATGGAAACAAGAATAACTCAGGCAACCCCCCACCACCTTGTAAAGGCATTCTACATCATAGATGAAAGATCATCAATTGCACTCCCACTATGCCAGCCACGCAGACTTGAAAGAGAATTCTACAAGTTCAGTGGAGAGCTAACGTTGGAACAACTTCTAAAAGATGAAAGGGTACCCGGAGTAAACAAGAACCTAGTACTAATAGTTCCAACAGAGAAAGGTCACATGGAAATGGAGGTCGTTGGAAGGGAAAGCGAGGTAAGCAAAGTTCTCGGAGTAAGCATAGACATAGTCCAGCAGAGAGTCCGGGTCTTGACGAGAAGAGATGCCGTTGGAAGAACAGGGCTATACATAAACTATGTTCTATCACCAGATGAATCAATTGAGGAGGCTCTCAAAAAGATAGCGTTAAAATTCGGAACAAAGGATAGATTGGCTGAAGTGATCAGGCCTTAGACTTCCTCTTGCCCTCACCCTTTCTCTTAACGATTCTCACTGGAAGCTTAAGACCCTTCCTCTGAAGCTTCTCCACTACATGCGGGCACATTTTAGCAGCTTCCCTAATTATCTGCCTTAGCTTCCTATCAGTTAACTTTGTCTTCTCAAGTATTCTCTGATACCTCTTTTCAAAGCAACTTTCCCTTAGAAGCTTCTCACATGATCTAATGCCAATTCTCTTAAACGCCTTTGCAAGCTCCTTGTCAACGATCCTGTCAATGGGAGTATAGGATCTCCTCTCCTTTGACGGGGGCTTCTCCATTAAGGCTCTCAACCTATCAATGCTCTTCTTAAGCACTTCAACATTCCATTTATGGCATGTTCTCCTACGCTTGTCAACTGGTATGCCAAGCCTCTTAGCCTCTTCAACGGTTATTCCAGCCTGTTCAAGCTCTGATAGGCTGAAGCCTTTTCCCTCCCTCTTCTCTCTAAGCCATGGTCTATCAGCCTTTATCACCATAGGCCTTGGGATCAGCTCCTCCTCACTCATGTCATACACCTTTCTCCGCGCAAATATTGATTAGCTGTTTAATATTTTCTCAAATTTGAACGGTATATTAAATTCATTCCGCGTTCAGCTGAAGTGATTAAAATGCAGGTAAGTCTGGAGGAGATCCCTAAGCTTCTGAACGAAAAATATTCAAATGAACTGGAAGTCGCCCGACTTAAAAGCTCAAAGATCTGCGAGAAAATAAGAGATGCCCTCAACGAGCTCTCCACGGAAGTTGAATGCCTAGAGCAGGAGGCAAGAGAAACTAGAGAAAAGGGTGATCTCTCGACGCCACTGAGAACAGCGCTGAAATTCACGGATCTACTTGTCAAAAAGCTTCCACCAGTCATTTCATCAGTTAGCGTCCCAGAGGAGATATCATATCACAGCCTAAACTCCTTTCTCAAAGACCTATACAATGCAATAGTCAAGATATCCTCGATTTTAAACCAGTGCCTGCCAAAGATCAACCCATACTTCTTCAGGAGAAGAAGGAAGATAAGGGGGCTAACCGAGGACCTGATAAAATACCATGACATGCTACGAAAACATCTGGCAGAAGACTATGGAATAGCCATGAAAATAGAAAACATTGAAAGACTAGTTGACAAAATTGAGGAGAGAAAACTCACTATTGAGACACATCTTTCAAGTATGAGAGAGCTTGAGACAAGGATGGAGGAGATAAACGCTAGAATAAATGAGATAAAATCGCTGATGGACGAGTTAATGAAGAATCCAAAGGTAAGGGAGTTCCATGAAATCTCATCTAGAAAAGATAGCTTGACAAGGGAAGCTGAAATATTTTTCAATATTCTCAGGAAGCCAATGCTCAGACTAAACAGGCTCCTTGAATCCGGGAAAATATATGTCAACCCACTCTATGCAAGAAGAATCTCAAGATATGCAATGGATCCACTAACATACTTCATAAATGACAGGGATTCACTAGAGGTATTCAAGGAGGCATTTAAAGCACTTGAGGAAAACATTGACAAGCTGAAGCTATCCTCCTCAAAGAAAAAACTTGTTCTCAAGAGGATAAGCGAAGCAGAGAAACTTGCAAAGCTCAAAGAAGAGCTTAACACAATCCTTGAAAGAGAGCAGAGCATTAAATCAGATCCAGCCTTCAAGGAAGCCATAGAGCAGCTTGAAAGGCATAGGAAGGCCATTGAGCAACTTGAAAAGGAGAAGGCATATCTATTGGAGAAGATAAACTCGCTAAACCACAAAATAGAGCAACTGGAAAACTCAATTGAGAAATTAAAGGAGCGAATAATAGCAGATGCATCATCTCTCCTAGGAGAGGCCATAGAGCTCAAAGCTGATTGACAATGAGAATACTTGGTGAAAAAATAAAGAAGCGAGGAGAAGGACAGATAACGCTTATACCAGAGAACCTAGATGACCTCTGGCTACTCTACAACATACTCACACCCGGAGACATCGTTTACGCGCAAACCTTTAGAAGAGTAAAGTTTGGAGAAGACAAATCTAGAAGCGAAAGGATCTCAATGTTCCTTGGAATAGAAGTCACGAGCATAGCCTTCGACAAATACTCGACAAGGCTAAGAGTAAAGGGCAAGATAATAAAGGGACCGGAAAGACTGTGCTCAATAGGGTCATTTCACACACTAAACATTTCACCTAACACGAAGCTGACAATTCATAAAAGACAGTGGCCAAAACCACTACTAGAAAAACTATATCAGTCAACAAAGAGAAAGACAGCTGAAGCCGTCATAGTGGCCATTGACAGCGAGGAAGCCACCATTGCAAAGCTGACAGACTACACTGTAGCCGTTAAGGCAACAATATACTCACACATCCCCGGAAAAACACTTACAGATGGGAAAACAAGGCTACAGGCACTTAAAACATTCCTTGGACAAGTTGCAAAAGCAATCTCAGAAAACGTGACAAAGGACACAATTGGAATAATAATCGCAGGCCCAGCAGACACAAAAAACAAGCTATACGAGCTCATAAAAGAACAATACCCACAGCTAGCTGGAAAATGCATCATAGACACAGTCAGCGACGGAACACAGGCAGGAGTAAACGAAGTCCTCAAAAGAGGAGCAGCGATCAAAATGCTCAAAAAACTTAGAATAGCCATGGAAGAAGCACTAATGGAGGAAATCTTCGAGAGAATAGCAAAAGATGGAAACGTAGCCTACACACTAGACGACGTAGAAAAAGCAGCTGAAATAGGCGCGGTAGAAACACTGCTAATAACAAACAACCTATTCACAAAACTCATGAGAGAAAACCCACAAAGACTAGAAAAACTATTGGAAAACGTAGAACAGGGAAGAGGAAAAGTACACATAGTAGACATAGACACAAACGCTGGAATGAAGCTCAAAGCAATAGGAGAAATAGCAGCCCTACTAAGGTACAAAATATACACGGATCAATACTGAAATTTTGAAATTATAAGCTTATTTTCTCTTCTCATTTGTTTCAGTTAACTTTGCAACGATACTGGTATTCTTACAGTTGTGGTAGTCTTAAGACAGAGATCTTCAATGACGTAAGTCTTGTTGGATGGGTCTATTCTTGGTGCTAAAAGTGCGACATTAACTTCTAGTTCTTTTTTCCTCTCTGAAATAAATGCAACCAAAGGATAAACTGGTTTTCCAACAACTTGTGCCAGAGCTAAGGCTGAGAATGCTATTTTGTGCTTAAAGAGTGTTTTTACTCCTTTACCTTTAGCCTCAAGTGCAAAGATTTTGTTACTACCTAGTACCGTATCTATCTCCACTTGCCCCCAGTATGTATAGTTCCTAGAAACTCTAGTTGGCTTGAAAGAAAACCTAACTGACCCCAATCTGACGGAGGGCAGTGTGAAGATCCGAGCTTCCTCCATTTTCTTTAGGAAGAGTATGGCAAAACATGATGCCAATGCCTCACCACTAGCATTTAATGCAAGAGAAAGGGCCCATTTTGGAATATCCCTTGTAGAAATTTCGATGAAATGTTTATGATTCTTAATATCTTCAACTTTAATAATTTCGCGCCTATAGTTCTCAGAGGCTTTACATAATACAAATTTAGCTCTGCTGTCCGGATGTTGCCCTAGTCGAATAACATAGAGTTTGTGTTTGACCAATGCTTGTGGGAGTCTTTCAAGAGAATCCAATGAGATAAGCTCTGGAGCTTTAAGATATCCGCTCACCCCAATTTCATTGGCAAGTTTTCGTAAATCTTGTGGCTGAGAACATTTTCCTTCCCTAAGTTCCTTTGCTATCCTTCCAAGGTTAGTTTTTTGGATTAATAGATTCCATATCTTTTCTTTTGAAACCATCTTTGAATCACTAACTCTGAATTTTACATCTCCTCACTTTTTAAATCATCATAAATTAAGTATTACGTTAACTTTGGAACAAAGTTCTCCAGATTCTATCCTTATCGATTACATGTATAACGTTTAGACCCATCTTCTTCAATGTATCTCCTATGAATCTTCTATGGCATCTCCATGGGAATCTCTCGCAGCATACTATGGCCACCCTATACTTTTCAGCTAGCTCAATAACCCTCTCAATTCCCCTCTTGTACTCGCTTGTCTCCATATAGCTTTCATATCCCCCGCTTCTATACCCTCCCAACAGATCGCCTAGATAAACGTACTTGAACCCCCTTTCAGCGAGAAGCCTTTCAAAATTCTCCCTCTTATACTCCTCCCTCTTACTAGTTGGAAACCTTCTCACATCAACTACAACCTCAACACCATAAAACCTAAGCAACTCAACAAACTCATCAAACTCCCTACCACCATAACCCATCGTATAGATAACCTTCTCCTCCATCAAGAATATTTCACATCCACCTAAGATATTCATTTTTATATGTGCCCATAGAAAACAACCAGATGCAACCTCGGTGCCTCAAGTCAAATAAGCTAACCATCTC